>Ga0190272_10000816_pt1 | contig 15272 bp, 13 predicted proteins | sample Popmic504T_FD_133746 | JGI IMG/M metagenome (GOLD analysis project Ga0190272, IMG submission 133746) | Populus adjacent soil microbial communities from riparian zone of Shoshone River, Wyoming, USA - 504 T | ecosystem: Environmental > Terrestrial > Soil > Riparian zone | place: USA: Wyoming... | reverse complement strand
CGGTCGCCGTAGCCGCCGGCCTGGAGCTCGGTCGAGATCGTGTTGAGCGAGACGACGAGGTCCTCGAAGTCGGTGTCGCGCAGCACGAGCCAGCGGTAGCCGAACTCGTCGTCCGCGGTCTCGAGCTTCGACTCCTGCTCCTCGGCGGTGCCGCGCAGCAGCTCCTCGGCGTCCTTGAGGATCGTGGCGAAGTCGCCGGTCGCGAGTGGCTGGAAGACGATGCCGGCGGCGCCGGCGCTCTTGATGTCGAGCGCGGTCTCGAGCGTGATGTACGCGGTCGACATCGCGAACAGGCGGTCGGGGGCGACCCCGGCCAGCTTCTTCTTGCCTCCCAGGATCGAGTCGAGAAAGCCCATCAGGCCGCTGCGAACCGTCGCCTGGCGGCGTCATCGGGCCCTCGCGGGCTGGCGCCCGCCACGGGCCCTGCTTTCTTGCCAGGCTCGGTTCTCGCGGCCTGAAGCGTCATGCAGCCAAGGAAGCCGACGAGCCGGCGGCCTGGAGCTGCGCCTCGAGCCTGTTGAGCGCCTCGATCCGCTTCTCCATCGGCGGGTGCGTCGCGAACAGGCTCTTGAGGCTGCCCTTGGCGCGCGCCGGGATGATGAAGAAGGCGTTGAGCTCCTCGGCCTTGCGCAGGTCCTGGGAGGGGATCGACTCCATCGCGCCGGAGATCTTCATCAGCGCGGAGCTGAGCGCGCTCGGCCGGCCGGTGATCAGCGCGGCGCCGCGGTCGGCCGAGAACTCGCGGTAGCGCGACAGCGCGAGCATCAGGAAGAACGAGATCGCGTAGACCGCGAACGAGACGGCCATGATCACCAGCACCGGAGCGCCGCCCTCGTCGTCGTCGCCGCCGAAGAAGAAGGCGAACTGGAGGATCATCGAGGCGACCGAGGCGAAGAAGCTGACGATGGTCATGATCATCACGTCGCGGTTCTTGACATGAGTCAGCTCGTGGGCCATCACGCCCTCGAGCTCGGCGGGCGAGAGCCGGCGCATGATCCCGGTGGTCGCGCAGACGGTGGCGCTCTTCTGCGAGCGGCCCATCGCGAAGGCGTTCGGGACGTCGGTGTCGGCGACGGCGATCTTCGGCTTCGGCAGGTCTGCCTGGATGCAGAGCCGCTCGATCATCGCGTGCAGGCCGGGCGCCTCCTCGGGGGAGACCTCCTTGGCGCCCATCGACCGCATCGCGAGCTTGTCCGAGAGGAAGAGCTGGGCGAGCGTCAGCGCGCCGATCACGACGACCATCATGATCGCGCCGGCGCCGGCGGCGAACAGCACGCCGACGAAGGCCACGTAGAGCAGGCCGAGCAGGAACATCGTGCCCAGCATTCGGATCTGGAGCCCGGTGTCGCGGCCGAAAGAGGTCTTCTGAATCGCCATAGGTGGAAGTCTAGTGAGAGGGTGCACGATCCATTGCACCCCCGCCGAAACGCGCATGGCGCGTGTTACTTTGGCTCAGTCCCGCCGGTCGATTTGCCTGCACACGGCGGCAATCGCGATGTCTGTCCGGGGCTGCAGTCCCTTTTCCATGCGCAAGTACTTCTGGATTCCGATCGTTCTCGGCCTGTCGGCCTATGTGCTGCTGCCCCTGCCCGGGCAGACGGCGCCGCTGCCCGACCGCATCGAGGCGAAGCGCTCCCAGGTCGAGCAGAAGAAGCAGCAGGAGGGCGTGCTGACCGAGACGATCTCCGGCTTCAACAACCGCATCAGCGGCCTGCAGGGTGAGATCAACAGCACCCAGCGCCGGCTCGGGACCGTCCAGACCGAACTCGACGCCCGCCGCGCCGAGCTGCTGGAGGTCCGCGACGACCTCGAGGTGGCCCGCGACAAACTCGCCCGTGCCCGCAAGCGGCTGGGCGTGTCGCGCGACGCGCTCGCCGAGCGGCTGGTCGAGCTGTACAAGTCCGACCGTCCCGACGCGCTGACGGTGATCCTGGCCGCCGACGGCTTCTCCGACCTGCTCGACCGGACAGAGTTCCTCGAGCGGATCTCCGACCAGGACCGCGACGTCGTGATCCTCGTCCGCAAGCTCAAGCAGCGCTTCGAGCGTCAGGAGCGCACGCTCGCCAAGCTGGAGGAGCAGAAGGAGGCGATCGCCGTCGCCGTCCTGCGCCAGCGCGACGAGATCGCCGCCGCGCGTGACCAGCTGGCCTCGACCCAGGGTGAGCTGCGGTCGGAGCGCAACGGCCGCTCGCGCACCCTCGCCCAGGTCCGCGCCAGCCGCTCCGAGCTCGAGGGCGACCTCAAGGAGCTCGAGGCGGCGCAGGCGCGCGTCACCGGACAGCTTCAGGGCACGCTTCCCGCCGGACCGATCAAGCACGGCACCGGCCAGCTCGTATGGCCCGTCAACGGCGCGGTCGTCTCGCCGTTCGGCCAGCGTTGGGGCCGGCTGCACGCCGGCATCGACATCGCCGCGCCGTCCGGGACGCCGATCCGCGCGGCGGACGGCGGCACCGTCGTCCTGCTCGGCTCGGTCTCCGGCTACGGCAACTACACCTGCGTCCAGCACACCGGCTCGCTTTCCACTTGCTACGCGCATCAGTCGAGCTACGCGACCTCGCAGGGCGCGTCGGTGACGCAGGGCCAGGTGATCGGCTACGTCGGCTGCACCGGCCACTGCTACGGCGACCACCTCCACTTCGAGACCCGTGTCAACGGTTCTCCAGTGGACCCCTTCGGCTACCTCTAGGCCGCTAGGGTCCGGGCCGTGCTCCCGGAGATAAGTCTCGGCCCGATCACGTTGCAGACCTTCGGGATCTGCTTCGCGCTCGGCTTTCTGGTGGCCGGGGCGCTGATCGCGCGGCGGCTGGTCGAGATCGACAAGCCGCGCGACTGGGCGTACGAGATGGCCTTCACGGCGCTCGTCGGCGGGCTCGTCGGCGGGCGGATCGACTACGTTCTGCAGAACTGGGACAGGGCGTCGGACGACTTCCTCGGCACGCTGTTCGGCGGCACCGGGCTCGTCTGGTTGGGTGGCGTGATCGGTGGCGCGATCGCGGTGATGCTCTGGGCGCGCTGGCGCGGCTTCCTCGGCGTCACGCTGTTCGATGTCTGTGCGCCGGCGCTGGCGGTCGGCAACGCGATCGGGCGCGTCGGCTGTCAGCTCTCCGGCGATGGCGACTACGGGCGGGCGACCGACATGCCGTGGGGGATGGCCTACCCCGACGGGACCGTGCGGACCTTGCAGGAGGTCCATCCGACGCCGGTCTTCGAGACGCTGGCCATGGGGTTGATCGCGCTCGCGCTCTGGCAGCTTCGCGACCGCGTCCGGCCCGGCGGGCTGTTCGCCCTCTATCTGGTGCTGGCCGGCGCCGAGCGCCTCCTGATCGAGCTGATCCGTCGCAACGACGACTTCGTGCTCGGCCTGACCGAGGCCCAGCTGATCAGCTCGCTGATGATCCTCGGCGGGCTCTACTGGCTCGCGCGGCTGCGCAGCGGCGGCGAGCCGCCGTTGCGGGCGGCTTGACGGACCGGTAAGCCGGCGCCGATCGCGGCTGCCACGCAGAGCGTCAGTGCGACCGAGGCGCCGGCCGCGGTTCCGAGCAGGTGCGAGGCGTAGATGCCGGCGATGCCGGCGACGACGGCCGTGGCGCCGGCGGCGACCATCGCGCGACCAGGCGAGCTGACGTGGCCGCGCACGGCGACCGCGGGCGCGACGAGGATCGCCAGCACCAGCAGGCTGCCGAGCCCCTGGACCGCTACCGCCAGCGCCGCCGCGAGCAGGCCGAGCAGCGCGATCCGGACGGCGGTCGGGCGGATGCCGAGCGCGCGGGCGCCGTCGGCGTCGAGCGCGACGGCGCCGAGCGCGCGGTGGAGCCCGACCAGCGCCGCGCAGCCGAGCAGCGCGAGCACGGCGGCGGCGATCAGATCGCCGTCGCTGACGCCGAGCGGGTTGCCGAACAGCAGCTCCTCGAGCCGCGCCGGCGCGTCTGGGCTGAGCGCAAGCAGGCCGCCGAACCCGAGCAGCCCGGTCACGGCGACGGCGGTCGCGGTGTCGGAGCCGACGCGCGGGTCGCGGCCGGCGAGCGCGATGACGAGCGCGGCGGCCGCCACACCCACGACGCCGCCGAGCAGCAGCGGGAGGCCCGCCAGCGCGGCCAGCACCAGACCTGGCAGCAGCCCGTGGGCGAGCGACTCGGCCGGATAGCTGAGCCTGAAGGTCGCGATCCAGTAGCCGAGCGCCCCACAGAAGCCGCCGAGCAGCGCGACCTCGAGCAGCGCGCGGCGCTCGATCCCGGACTGGAGGGGCTCGAGCAGGTCCATCAGTGATGGTGGTGCTGGACGGTGACGGCGCGGACCGGCCCGCCGGAGCCATCGTCGGCGAGCACGACGATCTCGTCGCCGTAGGTCCGCTCGAGCGCGGCGCGGGTGAGCGCGGTGGATGGGTTGCCAAAGGCGATCTGGCGCTGGTTGAGGCAGAGCACGCGGTCGAAGGCGCGCGCGCTGTCGACGTCGTGAGTCGAGACGAGCAGCGTGCGACCCTCGTCGCGCAGCTCGCGGAACAGCGCCTCGATCCGCTCGCCGCTCGCCGGATCGACGCCGGCGAGCGGCTCGTCGAGCAGCAGCACGCTGGCGTCCTGGACGAGTGCGCGGGCGAGCAGCACGCGCTGGCGCTGACCGCCGGAAAGCTCGCCGAAGCGGACGTCGGCGCGGTCGTCGAGGCCGACGCGGGCAAGCGCGCCGCGGGCGGCCGCACGATCGGATCGCCGCGCCGGCAGCCACCAGCGGCCGTTGGCGAGCGAGCCCATCAGTGCGACGTCGAGCGCGCTGACCGGGAAGTCGAGCCGCGTCCGCTCGGTCTGGGCGAGGTAGGCGGGGCGCTCGTCGACGTGGACGCTGCCGCGCAGCGGCGTCAGCTCGCCGGTCAGGGCGCGGAAGAGGGTCGTCTTGCCGCCGCCGTTCGGGCCCAGCACACACAGTGAGCTGCCCGCGGGCAGCGAGAAGTCGACGCCTTCCAAGGCCGGTGCGCCGCCGCCGTAGGCGACCACGAGGGTGGAGGCCGTTACTGCGGCCGTCACGCCGTCGCCTCGGTTGCGGGGCGGGCGGCAGCGATGGGCGCGACGGCGGCGTAGGCAAGCGCGCCGACGACCGCCACGGCTGGGCCGGGCGGGACGTCGAGCCATAGCGAGACGTAGAGGCCGACGGCGCTTTGAGCGACGGCGATCGCCGTCGCGGCGGCCAGCAGCGCGCCGACGCCGCCTGTCAGCAGGCGCGCGGTCGCCGCCGGCACGACGAACAGCGAGGCCACGAGCAGCGCGCCGACGGCCGGCAGCGCCGCGACCGCGGCGGCGGCGATCAGGCCGAGCAGCAGCAGATCCACGGCGCGCGGCGGTAGGCCGAGCGCGCTGGCTCCATCCGGGTCGAACGCGGTCGCGGTCCAGGCGCGGCCGAGCAGCAGCGTTGCCGCCAGCGCGAGCCCGGCGGCGCCCGCGGCCACCCAGAGGTCGGCGCCGCCGAGGCCGAGCGCGGTTCCGAACAGCAGCCGGTCGACGGCGGCGCCGGACTCGAATACGTCGCTCGCGAGCACCACGCCGAGCGCCAGCGCCACGACCAACGCCAGCGCGGTCGCCACGTCGCCGGGATCGCGGCCCGCACGGCCCGCGCGCTCGACGCCGCCGGCGTAGCCGAGCGCCACGGCCAGCGCGGCGACGGTCGCGCTGAACCCCGTCGCATCGGCCACAACCAGACCCGGGAAGGTCGCGGTGCCGACGGCGTGGGCGAAGAAGGCGAGCCGTCGCAGCACGATCCAGGCGCCGAGCAGGCCACCCGTGACGCCAAGCAGCGTCAGCTCGATCAGCGCCGTGCGCATGAACGGCAGCTCGACGAGATCGCCAGGCGAGGGCAGCGAGGCGAGCAGACTCACCGGCTAAATGTAATCGAGAATCATTCTCGATAACTGGTCGGGCCACTTCGCCCACCGTCAGCGCGGATTCGACGTTGCTTCATAATCCGCGTGCTGATGGGCCAAGACGATGCGGAGCAGGCGTTGGCGGACCCCGAGCAGGCCAATGCCCTGCCCGGAGGGGTCGGTCATGTCTACCCGCTCGGGTCGCGGATCAACGCGGCCGGGCGGCTCGAGGTCGGCGGCTGCGACGTCGTCGAGCTGGCGCGCGAGTTCGGCACGCCCGCCTACGTCTACGCCGAGGACGACCTGCGCCTGCGGGCCCGTGCGATCCAGGATGCCTTCGCGGCCCGCACCGACGACTTCGAGGTCCTCTACGCGAGCAAGGCCTTCCCGTGCACCGCGGCGCTGCGGATCTTCGCCGAGGCCGGGCTCTCCTGCGACGTCGCCTCCGGCGGAGAGCTGCACTTCGCGCTGCGCGCCGGCTTCGATCCCGAGCGGATCTACATGCACGGCAACAACAAGACCGCTGCCGAGCTGGAGTACGCGCTCGCCAGCGGCGTCGGTCACGTGATCGTCGACTCGCTCGACGAGATCGACCGGCTCGAGCGCGTGGCCGCTGGCCGCAACCAGCGCGTGCTGCTGCGCGTCACGCCTGGCATCCGGCCCGAGACCCACTACAAGATCGCCACCGGCCAGGAGGACTCGAAGTTCGGCCTGCCGCTGGCGACGCTGCCCGCGGCGCTCGATCGCTGCGCCGCGGCCGGGCTCGAGGTGCGTGGGCTGCACGCCCACATCGGCTCTCAGGTCTTCGACCTCGACGTCTACGACACGCTCGCCGAGGTGCTGGCGGCGGCGGGCGACTTCCCGGTGATCAACATGGGCGGCGGCTTCGCCTGCGCCTACACGCGCGACCAGCAGCCGCCGGCCGCGGCCGAGTTCGCCGAGAGGATGCTCGAGCGACTGCCGAGCGGCGTCAAGGTGCTCTGCGAGCCGGGCCGTTCGCTGGTCGCCAACGCCGGCGTGACGCTCTACACGGTGGGCACGGTCAAGGACATTCCCGGCATCCGTACCTACGTCGCGGTCGACGGCGGCATGGCCGACAACATTCGCCCGATGCTCTACGACGCCGTCTACGAGGCCGAGGTCGCCGATCGCTTCGGCGACTCGATGCCGTGCCGCCTGGTCGGCATGCACTGCGAGTCCGGCGACGTGCTGGTCAAGGACGCGACGCTTGCCGACCCCCTTCCCGGCGACGTCGTCGTGATGCCGGCGACCGGCGCCTACGGCCATGCGATGGCGAGCAACTACAACGCCGTGCCGCGACCGCCGGTCGTGTTCTGCCGTGACGGCGACGCGCGCGTGGTCGTGCGACGCGAGACCTACGAGGACCTGAGCCTGCGTGAGCTCGAGTAGCTCCCCGTTCAGAGTCGGGCTGCTGGGGCACGGAACCGTCGGGTCCGCGTTCCACGAGCTGCTCGAGCAGCGCGCCGACGCGATCGCGGTCGAGGTCGGCCGCCGCCCCGAGCTCTCGGGCGTGCTGACGCGCAGCCAGGGCGACTTCGACGACATCCTCGAGCGCAGCGACCTGATCGTCGAGGTGATGGGCGGCATCGACCCGACCTACGGCTACGTGCGGCGTGCGCTGGAGGCCGGCAAGCACGTCGCTACCGCCAACAAGCAGCTGCTCTCCCAGCACGGCGAGGAGCTCTACGCGACCGCCGCGACGGGCGGCGCCCAGCTCGGCTTCGAGGCCGCCGTCGCCGGCGTGGTCCCGGCGATCCGGGTGATTCGCGAGTCGCTCGCCGGGGCGCACATCGAGCGCGTCCACGGGATCGTCAACGGCACGACCAACTTCATCCTGACCGCGATGGCGCGCACCGGCGCCTCCTACGACGACGCGCTGCGCGAGGCCCAGGAGCTGGGCTTCGCCGAGGCCGACCCGACCGAGGACGTCACCGGCAAGGACGCCGCCGCCAAGATGGCGATCCTCGCGCGGCTCGCCTTCGGCGCCCAGGTCAGCCTCGCCGACGTGCCCTACGAGGGCATCGAGCACGTCACGGCCGACGACATCGCCTACGCGCGCGAGCTCGGCCTGTCGCTGAAGCTGATCGGCAGCGCGGAGCGGATCGACGGCGGGATCGCCGTCGGCGTCTACCCGGCCTTCCTCTACGGCGGCCACCCGCTGGCATCGGTCTCCGGCTCCTTCAACGCGGTGACGATCGAGTCGCCGGCGATCACCGAGATCACGCTCTCCGGACCCGGCGCCGGTGGCAGCCAGACCGCCTCGGCGGTGCTCGGCGACGTCGTCGCGGCGATGACTCCGCCGGCCGTCCAGGCGCCGCCTGTCGCGGAGCTGCCGATCGTCACCGACGTCGAGTCGGCCTTCTACCTCTACGTCGAGGTCGCCGACCGGCCGCTCGTGCTGTCGCAGGTCGCCGAGATCCTCGGCTTGCAGAGCGTGTCGATCAAGTCGGTCGTGCAGCGCGGCGCAGACGATGACGCGCGGCTGGTGATGGTCATGCACCCGGTGCTCGAGTCGAAGTTCCGCGCCGCCGTCGACATGATCGAGCGGCTCGACTTCGTCCGCTCGAAGCCGCGGGCGATCCACGTGATCGAGGAGATCTTCGAGTGAGCCTCTGGCGCTATCGCGAGCGCCTGCCGGTCGAGCCGCACGTCTCGCTCGAGGAGGGCGACACGCCGCTGGTTCCCGCGCCGTGGCTCTCGGAGCGGACTGGCTGTGAGGTCTACCTGAAGGTGGAGGGCGCGAACCCGACGGGGTCGTTCAAGGACCGCGGCATGACGGTCGCGGTATCGGCGGCGATCGAGGAGGGCGCGAAGGCCGTCATCTGCGCCTCGACCGGCAACACCGCCGCGAGCGCCGCTGCCTATGCCGCCCGCGCCGGTTTGCGGGGCGCGGTGATCGTCCCGGAGGGCAAGATCGCGACTGGCAAGCTCGCCCAGGCGCTGATGCACGGTGCGCGTGTCGTCGCGCTGCGCGGCAACTTCGACCAGGCGTTGAAGCTCGTCCGCGAGCTGACCGAGCGCCACCCGATCGCGCTCGTCAACTCGGTCAACGACTACCGCATCGAAGGGCAGAAGACCGGTGCCTTCGAGGTCTGCGACCAGCTCGGCGAGGCGCCGGACGTGCTCTGCATACCGGTCGGCAACGCGGGCAACGTCACGGCATGGTGGAAGGGCTTCTCCGAGTATGAGGCGGGGACGCCGGAGCTGCACGGCTACCAGGCGGCCGGGGCCGCGCCGCTGGTCGAAGGCGCGCCGGTCGAGGCGCCGGAGACCGTCGCGTCGGCGATCCGGATCGGCAACCCGGCCCGCTGGGAGGACGCGATGAACGCCTTCACGGCCTCGCGCGGCCAGGTGCGCGCGGTGACCGACGAGCAGATCCTCGACGCCTACCGGTTGCTTGCGTCGCGCGAGGGCGTCTTCTGCGAGCCGGCCTCGGCGGCGTCGGTCGCCGGGCTGCTGGCGCACGGCGCCCACGGCCGCGTCGTCTGCGTCCTGACCGGACACGGCCTCAAGGACCCGCAGACCGCGATGGACCGCGCCGCGTCGGTGGTCCCGTGCGAGCCGGACATCGAGAGCGTCGAGACGGCGGTCCTCGGGGGCGAGTGAACCGCCGCCGCACCGTCCGCGTCCCGGCTTCGTCGGCCAACCTCGGTCCAGGCTACGACGTGCTCGCGGCGGCGCTGTCGCTGTCGCTCGAGCTGGAGGTCGAGGAGACCGGGACGTTCTCGGTCGAGTCCGACACGCCGGGAATTCCGCTCGACCGCGACAACCTCTGCGTGCGCTCCTTCGAGCGGCTGCACTCGGCCGATGGCATTTCCTTCCGGATCCGCTCCGAGATCCCAGCCGCGGCGGGTCTCGGCTCCAGCGCCGCGGCGATCGTCGCCGGCCTGACCGCCGCCGATCACCTCTACGAGCTCGACGCGCCGCTGCTCGAGCACGCGATCGCGCTGGAGGGCCATCCCGACAACGTCGCCGCGGCGCTGCTCGGTGGCTTCGTCATCTGCGCCGACGACGACCCTGTGCGGCTCGAGCCCCCCGCTGGGCTGGAGGGCGTGCTGGTGACCCCGCCGCAGCCGGTCCCGACCTCCGAGGCGCGCGCGGCGCTGCCTGCCGAGGTGCCGATCGGGGACGCGGTCCACAACGTCGCCCACGCCTCGCTGCTGGTGCTCGGTCTGGCCAGCGGCGATTTGGGGGCCATCGCACGCGGCCTCTCGGACCGACTGCATCAGGACCGGCGCGCACACCTATATCCACGGTCGATCGAGCTGATCGGCCAAGCGGGCGAGTTGGGGGCGCTCGGCGCGACGATCTCGGGTGCAGGGCCCACGGCGCTGTTCTGGTGTCAGTGGGAGCAGACGGGCGCGGTGGTGGAGGGGCTGCGCAGGGTGGCTCCGGAGTGCGACGTGCGGCGCGTCCGGTTCGTCGCCGCGGGGGCGGACGTGGAGGCGATCGAGTGACTGAGAAGCGGATCGAGGCGGCGGGCGGGGTCGTCATGCGTAGGGGGCCGGAGGAGACCGAGATCGCGGTCGTGCACCGTCCGCGCTACGACGACTGGAGCTTCCCGAAGGGCAAGCTCGACCCGGGTGAGACGTTCGAGGAGGCGGCGCTGCGCGAGGTGCGGGAGGAGACCGGCCTGATCTGCCGGCTCGGGCCCGAGCTCGCCTTCGCCCACTACGACGACAACAAGGGTCGGCCGAAGGTCGTCCGCTACTGGCTGATGGCGGTCATCGAGGATCCCGGCTTCGAGCCGAACGAGGAGGTCGACGAGCTGCGCTGGCTGACGCCGGCCGAAGCGAGCGACCTGCTCACCTACTCGCGCGACAGCAAGCTGGTCAAGACGCTCTGACGGCTGGCTCCGCGGGGAAGCGATCGGCCCAGGGGGCGATCTCCTCGAGCTGCCGGGCGACCTGGAGCAGCAACGCCTCGCCCGCCGGCTGGCCGATGATCTGGGCGGCTGTGGGAAGGCCGTCATCGCCGTGGAACAGCGGCACGGAGACGGCGGGCTGGCCGGTCAGGTTGAACATCGGCGTGTAAGGGGTGAACTCGGCGGCGCGCTTGAACTGGTCGGCGGAGTCGGGAGCGGTCGGGTCGAGCTCCGCATGGGTGACGGGCCGCTGGGCAAGCGCCGGCGTCACGACGAGATCCCAGTCCGCCCACGTCGCGACAACCCCGCGAGCGATCGCCTGGCTGGTGACCAGCGCGCCGATGTAGGCCGGTGAGGGAATGCTCTGACCCATCTCGTAGAGCCACATCGACAGCGGCTCGATGTTGTCGGCGGTCGGCTGGTTGCCGGTCACGATCTGGCCGTGCATCACGCTGGCGGCGACGTTCGCGGCCCAGAGCGCGGTGAAGACGCCGATCAGCATCTCGCCGTCCGGGAAGGGAGATGGGATCTCCTCGACGTGGTGGCCGAGCTGCTCGAGCAGCCTCGCGGCCTCGCGCGCGCCGCGCTCGCACTCCGGGTTAAGCTCGCCGTCGACCGGCATCTCGGTGACCAGACCGATCCGCAGCCTGCCGGGGTCGCGCTTGGCCAGCTCCGAGAACGGCGCCTCCGGCGGCGGTGCCCAGGTGGCGTCGCCGAGCTCCGGACCGGCCATCAGGTCGAGCAGGGCCGCGACGTCCTCGGTGGCGCGGGCCAGCACCCCGTCGGTCGAGAGGAAGTGGTCGCCCAGGTCGGGCGCCCGCGAGATCCGCCCACGCGCCGGCTTCAGGCCAAGCAGCCCGCAGCAGGCGGCAGGAATCCTGATCGAGCCGCCGCCATCGCTCGCATGGGCGATCGGCACCGCCCCGCAGGCCACGGCGCCAGCCGACCCACCGCTCGACCCGCCCGTCGTCCGCTCCTGGTCCCACGGATTCCGCGCCGGGCCGAACCGCCGCGGATTCGTCACCGGCGTGATCCCGAACTCAGGCGTCTGCGTCTTCCCCACGATCACGAACCCCGCCTCCTTGAGGCGGCGCACCTGGCCGTAGTCGTAGTCCGGCGTGAACTCGCCCAGCAGGTCCGACCCCTGCGCCATCCGCAGCCCCGCGACCGGCGTGAACAGATCCTTGATCGCGATCGGAACCCCCGCGAACGGCCGCTCGTCGCCCGGCCCGATCGCCTCCGCCGTCGCCAGCGCGTTCTCGCCGTCGACCAGCGTCCAATGGTTCAGCTCCTCCGTCGCCTCGATCCGATCGAGCGACGCCTGCGTCAGCTCCCGCGCCGATACTTCGCCCGAACGCACCATCGACGCCAGCTCGATGGCCGGTTTCCGCAGCAGATCGCTCACGCGATGCACACTAACTGGCCGGTTGGCCAGTGGATAGGGGTCGGCGGGGTTCGCGCTCCTGTGGGCGTCCTCGAGGACTGGATCCGGGCCGGCGGTTTGGGGGGCGCTGTGGCGAGCTTGGCTAGCCGCTCCGCGTAGCTGTTGGGCTGGGTAGGGCGGCGAGCAGTGTTGGTGGTTGCCGGGAGCAGGCGCCTCTCAATGGCTGTCGGTACTCAGTTGCACGATTGAAGTGCTCTGGCCCCCACAAACGTGCATCTAAGTGCGGACCGGGAATGGACCTGACGACGGATGAACGATTGTTGGGGTCAGGGGCGTACAAAGGGTTCGCCGGGTGAAGCGGGTCTTGGAGTACCGCTGAGAATCACAACGACCGAGGACCGAGCCGGCTCTCCGACAACCAACCCCACCGCACGCCGCCCTACCCAGCCCAGCAGCTACGCGGAGCGGTACCGCCCACTCGCCACAGCGCCCCCGAAACTGCCAGCGCGAAGCCGGTCCTCGAGGACGCCGACAGGAACGCTGCTCGGCTAAGCCGCAGGCGCCAACTCCGCCCGCAGCTTCTTCAGCGCCTCGCGATCGTCGTCACGGCCGAGACGCACGAGAACCTCATCCGCCAACGACAGATAGTCGGCGCCGAGGTCCGGCCGGTGGTCGACGATCGAGACGGCGCGCTCCGCGGACTCGGCATACGCCACCGACCGCCGGATCGACGTGTCGAAGATCTTGTCGCCGTAGCCGTCGCGCAGCTGCTCGAGCGCCTCGCGGGCGTGGACGGTGCGCATGTCGGCGATGTTCAGCACCGCGCCGAGCCACTGCAGGTCGGGACTGAGGCCGCGTGCCGCCTCGACGACCTCGAGCGCCTGCTCGACGCCCTGGAGCGAGAAGTACTCGGCCTCGGTGGAGATCAGCGCGTAGTCAGCGGCGACGAGCGCGTTGACCGTCAACAGGCCGAGCGACGGCGGGCAGTCGATCACGATCAGGTCGTAGTCGTCGGCGACCTCGCCGAGCGCGCGGCGCAGGACCATCTCGCGGCCGATCTTGCCGCTCAGCAGCAACTCGGACTCGGCGAGGTGGATGCTGGCCGGCAGCACGTCGGAATGAATCGAGTCAGCGGCCTTGGCGCGCTCCGCGAGCACGTCGGCGAGCGTCGGCTCGGGGGCGTCGCCGACCGCGAAGTAATCGGTCAGGTTGCCCTGTGGGTCCATGTCGACTGCCAGCACGCGCAGGCCGATGCGCCGGAAGATGTCGACCAGCGTCCGCGTCGTCGTGGTCTTTCCGGTGCCGCCCTTCTGCGAGAGGACGGTGATAGTCGTGGCCATCCGGCGCGACGATACAGAGCCGAGGGGCTAAGATTTCGCTCCCTTACTCACGCGTGCCTGCTGGGCAAATACGCGCGACCCGGAGGAAGGACAGATGCCGCATCCCGTCTACCCGCCGGGCGGCAGGGGTAACGCACCCTTGTCAGCCAGTGGGCTACATGACCAGCAGTACGAGCACGACGCCTGCGGTGTCGGCTTCGTCGCGCGCCTGCACGCGCCGGCCTCGCACGAGGTCGTCGCGCGCGCGCTGGACGTGTTGAACCGGATGGAGCACCGCGGCGCCGAGGGCGCCGACCCCGAGACCGGCGACGGCGCCGGCATCCTGATCCAGGTCCCCGACGCGTTCCTGCGCGCCGAGGTCGACTTCGAGCTGCCCGAGGCCGGTCGCTACGGGGTCGCGATGTGCTTCCTGCCGCGCGACGAGGACGACCGTGGGCGGGCGAGGCGGGCGCTCGAGCGGGCCGTCGAGGCGCAGGGCCTCTGGGTGCTCGGCTGGCGTGAGGTTCCGGTCGATCACGACGCCTGCGGCCGCACGGCCGCCGCCTGCGCGCCGCACATCGCCCAGCTCTTCGCCGGCGCGCCCGAGGGCGTCGCCGACCAGGACGCGCTCGAGCGCAGGCTGTACGTCGCGCGCCGCGCCGCCGAGCACGAGCTCGTCCCCGGCTTCGCGATCCCGAGCTGCTCGTCGCGGACGATCACCTACAAGGGGATGCTGATAGCGCCGCAGCTTCCGCGCTACTTCCCGGACCTCCAGGACGACCGCGTCGTCAGCCGCCTGGCGCTCGTCCACTCGCGCTTCTCGACCAACACCTTCCCGAGCTGGGAGCTGGCGCACCCGTACCGGATGCTGGCCCACAACGGCGAGATCAACACCGTGCGCGGCAACCGCAACTGGATGCGCGCCCGCGAGGCCCAGCTCTCGTCGCCGCTGTTCGGCGACTCGCTGTCCGACCTCGGCCCAGTGCTCGACGACCAGATGTCGGACTCCGGCTCGCTCGACGCCGCGTTCGAGCTGCTGACGCTCGGCGGCCGCTCGATGGCGCACGCGGTCTCGATGCTGATTCCCGAGGCCTACCAGGGCCGCGGCGAGCTGCCGCAGCCGGTCAACGACTTCTTCGCCTACCACGACTCGCTGATCGAGCCGTGGGACGGCCCGGCCGCGGTCGCCTTCACCGACGGCCGCGCGATCGGCGCGACGCTCGACCGCAACGGCCTGCGCCCCGGCCGCTGGCTGCACACCCACGACGGCTGGGTCGTCTTCGCCTCCGAGACCGGTGTGCTGCCGGTGCCGGAGGAGGACGTCGTCGGCAAGGGCCGGCTGCATCCGGGCAAGCTGTTCCTGGTCGACCTCGAACGTGAGCGTGTCATTCCGGACGCCGAGCTGAAGCGCGACCTCGCCGCCCGCCAGCCCTACGGCGACTGGCTCGCCGAGCGCGTCGTGCGGATCGGCGATCTGCCCGACAAGAGCCCGCGCGTCCCACGCGTTGAGCCGCTGCTGGCGCGCCAGCTCGCCTTCGGCTGGAGCCAGGAGGACCTGCGCGTGCTGCTCGCGCCGATGGCGCGCGACGGCGTCGAGCCGACCGGCTCGATGGGAAACGACACGGCGCTCGCCGTGCTGTCGGACAACCGGCCGCCGCTGTTCTCCTACTTCAAGCAGCTGTTCGCCCAGGTGACCAACCCGGCGATCGACCCGATCCGCGAGTCGATCGTGATGAGCCTGCAGGCGTGCGTCGGGCCGGAGATCAACCTGCTCGGCGAGACGCCCGACCACTGCCACCAGCTCGTGATGCCGCAGCCGATCCTGCGCAACGCCGAGCT
>Ga0190272_10000815_pt1 | contig 15274 bp, 23 predicted proteins | sample Popmic504T_FD_133746 | JGI IMG/M metagenome (GOLD analysis project Ga0190272, IMG submission 133746) | Populus adjacent soil microbial communities from riparian zone of Shoshone River, Wyoming, USA - 504 T | ecosystem: Environmental > Terrestrial > Soil > Riparian zone | place: USA: Wyoming... | reverse complement strand
TCTTGAACGCCGCGCTGGAAAAGCGCGCACCCTTGTTTTGCGCCACGGAGCGCACGACGTCCCCGTTGCCGCGTTCGACCAGCACTTCGGTGACCTGTTCGCTCAGGGTGCCGCGCTGCGCGATGGCCATCAGGTGCTGCTGGCTGTGCGTCGCCGCGGTCGCCTTGAGATAATCGTCGTCGAGCCGCGGCGAGTGGCGCAGCACTGGCTGCGCGACGCCAATGTCGTCGTCGTCGGCAAGCGTGCGGACGACCCCAACCGGCGCATTCGGCACACGGGCGAGGCGCGTGGAGAGCCTGGCGCGGGCGTTCGTCTCGATCGTCGCCGCGAGGCGGCCGATCACATCGTCGAACAGCGTGACGTGATCTTCGGTGTAGCTATCCGAGCCCGCGATAAAGAGATCGGTGATGCGCCATAGCGCCGCCTCGCGCTTTTCCTCCGTCTTGGAGGCAAGCGCGTCCTCGATCTCATCGATCAGGTTCGGTGACGGCGTCATTCGCCGGCATTCTCCGGACAGCAGCGCAGGGCCGGAGTTCGACGTTAGAAACAAGGAATGAAGATTCGCTTGCGGCCGTATCGGGACGGAGCGGTTAAGAAATAGCTAATGGGGAACCCGCTAGCCGCGCTTTGCGCGCCAAGCTTCGTACGCCTGCTTGCTCGCCGCGTCCGGCGGATACAGTCCGAATGTCGACTGCCCCTCGCGGACCCGTTCGATGACGAACGTCTCGAACAGATCCTGCTCGGCGGCTTCGTTCGCGATTTCCTCCGCGATGCCCGCCGGGACGATCACCACGCCTTCGCCGTCGCCGACGCAAATGTCGCCCGGAAACACCGGCACGCCGCCGCAGCCGATCGGCACGTTCAGGTCCGCCGCATGGTGCTTGATCAGGTTGGTCGGCGCCGAGCCGCCCTGGCAGTAGGCCGGGAAGGGGAGCTTCGCGATCTCGGGGGAATCGCGCAGGCCGCCGTCGCTCACGACGCCGGCCGCGCCGCGGACCATCATGCGGGTGATCAGGATACTGCCGGCCGACGCCACGCTCGCGTCCTGACGGCAGTCCATCACCAGAACGCTGCCTGGCGGAATGGCCTCGACCGCGGCGCGCTGCGGATGCGTGCGATCCTGGAATACGTCGATGGTGTCGATGTCCTCGCGCGCCGGAATGTAGCGCAGCGTGTAGGCGGGTCCGACCATCGCAGGCGCATTGGGATTGAGCGGGCGCGCACCCTGCACGAAGGTGTTGCGCAAGCCCCGCTTGAACAGCAGCGTCGTCAATGTGGCCGTGCTTACGCCGAGCAGCTTTTGGCGCGCGGCTTCGCTCAGTGGCTTGGTCATCAGGTTTTCCCCCAGCTTTTTGCCGCTCAGCAAAGCTGACAACGTGCGCCGCGTTCTGATAGAACGCCGCCCAACCGCGCGCAAGCAGCGGGCCAATCCATGGAGGCGAGGAATGCGTGCGACGGTACGAGTGCTGATAGCTGGTTTTCTGACGGCGTTTGCAGCGCCGTCGATTGCGCAGGAATGGCCGGCGAAGACCGTCACCATCGTGGCGCCGTTCGCGGCCGGCGGTACATCCGATCTGTTCGGCCGGCTGCTCGCGCAGCACATGCAGAAGAATTTCGACAAGCCGTTCATCGTCGAGAACAGGGTCGGCGCGGGTGGCAATGTCGGCGCGGGTCTCGTCGCGCGTGCGGCGCCCGACGGTTACACCTTCCTGATGGGTACGGTGTCGACGCACGCCATCAATCCATTCCTCTATTCGAAGCTGCCCTATGACACCCTGAAGGATTTCCAGCCCGTCAGCCTAGTCGCGACATTGCCGAACATCCTTGTTGTGCATCCAAGCCTTCCGGTGAACACCGTCCCGGAACTGGTCGCGCACCTCAAGGCAAACCCCGACAAGCTCTCCTACGGCTCATCGGGCGCCGGCACCTCGATCCATCTCGCCGCCGAGTTGTTCAAGATCAAGACCGGCACGACCATGACGCACGTGCCATTCCGCTCCTCGGGCGACATCATGAACAACCTCACCGGCGGGCACATCAATCTCGCATTTGACAACGCAACGCTCGCGTGGCCGCAGGTGCAGGGCGGTCGCTTGCGCGCACTCGCTGTCACCTCGCTCGCGCGCGCCCCGTTCGCGCCCAATCTTCCGACCGTCGCCGACACGATTCCGGGATTCGAAGCGACGTCGTGGCATGGCGTGTTCGCGCCCGCCGGAACGCCGAAGCCCGTCGTCGACAAGATGGCGGCGGAGATCAAAAAGATTCTCGATCAGCCGGACGTGAAGGCCAAGCTCGCCGAGATCGGCGCGGTCGCTGCGCCGATGACCCCGGAGGAGTTCGTCAAGTTCATTGACGGCGAGCGCACCAAGTGGGCCGAAGTCGTGAAGGCGTCGGGCGCGAAGATCGATTAGAAACGTTCGTTGCCGCTCGTCCCCGCGAAAGCGGGACCCAGTTCGTGGCCAAGCACTGGATGCCCGCTTTCGTGGGCATGAGCGGGCAATCTATTCGATCAGATAAATCGGGCTCGACCAGGCCTGATGACCGTCAGCCTGGGTGACGCGGATATAGACCGGCAGGTCCGCGCCGCCCGGGAACGTCACCTCGTGCGCAAGCGTGACGTGCCGGCTCCAATCCTGTTCGGGCAGGCGATAGACGCTGAGCTTGCGGCCGAGCCCGCCGCCATCGAATGTCGCGATGCCGTCATCGAGTTTCGCCAGATCGACTTCGCCAGAGACGATGTTGGTTTCGAGCTTCAGCTCGCCGCTTCTTGCTTCATCGAGCCACAGGTCGATCCCGGCGAGATTGCCGGTTGTCACCGAACTCCAGGCGAGCGCGGTCCCCGCCGCAGCCTCATGCACGCCGCGCTCGGGATTGAGGAAGTTCACCGGCTCGAAGTGCGCGATGCGATTTCCCCCGACGGTGAGCCGCCCTTGCCACACCGTCTCGCGTCCACGCCCGCGATATTCCGCGCCCTCCCACAGCACGCGCACCCGGCGCCCCAGATCGGCGGCCGCATAGGGACGAACGGTTCGCGCCACGCTCTTTCCATGCAGCACATCGACCCGCTCGACAGGCGCTGTTCCAATCACCTCGGCGATCAGCCGCATCGGCACGCGGTCGGGACGGATGATATCGCCCATCAGCGCCTCGCTCACCGGCCGCTCATGCGCGGGACCCAGCTGCGGATCGTCCGAGAAGCCGGTCACCGTCGTGGCAAACGATCCGCGCACGTCCATGAACAGGCGATTGCCGGTCGTGCCGTAATGGCGGCGCCGGTGCAGCGCGTCGAACAGCGCATCGCGCGTCAGCTCCGGCATCAGGTAGCAGGTGAGGCCGCCGAGCGCTCCGAAGGTCGAGGCGCCCGGCCGCGTCGCGCCGGGCCGTCCCTTGTGGTCGTCGCTGTGGCACACGACTCCGACGCGAAAGCCTTGCTCGAAGGCATCGTGCAGCAGCCACTCAAACGTGCCCCAGGTTGAATGGACTTCGACGGTGCGCTCCAGCCGTCCGTCGTGCGCCACGCGAATGTCCGCGTAACGTCCGCCTACATGCGCGATCACCACGGCATCCTCGCCCTGAAGCGAGTCGAACAGGTCCGCCGCGGTGTAGAGCGCGCGGGTCGAGGTCTGGCCCTCGACCAGAATGTGCGAAGACCGGTAAATGGGCCGCCCTTCGCGGCGATAGAACACGTTGCGATCACCGCCCATGCCGGTGTTGCCGGACCATTCGTAGCCGGGCACGCACACGAAGCTGCCCGGCTTGTCGTACGCAGCCGTCAGGCGGTTGAGCTCGTGCCAGAACTCATCGGTGATCTGGAAGTCGTTGCCCTGATGACCGACGATATCGATGAAAGCCCTGTCGCGCGCGTAGCGGAAATAGGTATCTGCCGGGTTGGTGCCAACCGTTTCGCCGCTTTGTCCGTGCAGATCGCCCCAGTACCGGCGGAGCGGCGCGCTTGCCACGACACGGAGCGGATTGGCGTGCGCCAGCTCGTCTCCATTCTCGGTGCTGAGACGCAGATCGACGTCACCCGGTATCTTGGCGACGAGGTCGTCGAGGACGATCGGTCCGTCCGCCCTGGCGAGCTCACGGAGCAGGTTGTGGATCGGCTGCGAGCTTGAGAGCAAGAGCCGCCTGTCGATCGCGGTCGGATTGCCCCAGACATCCTCCGCCACGATGGCGAGCCGGAACGGCTCCCCGATCACCGCGAGCGAAGGAACGATCGCCTTCCAGCGCGCCGCCGGTCCCGCCACAAGTGCGAAGCCGGGCGATGCCGGAAGCTCGGTGAACTCGTAGGTCGCGAACGCGTCCACATAGGTTTTGAGCTGGAAATTCTCCTCGCAGTTCGTCTGCAGCCGCAGGCCCGGCGAGCCCTTGCGGCGGTCGCCGAAACGCACCGTGATCGTGTCGCCTGCGCGCAGGAAGCCGCGGCCGACGCGGATCAGCAGCGTGTTTACCCAGGGCCGGATATTGAGGCGCTCGTACCAGTATTCGAGCTTCGCGCCGTTGCTGGCTTCGACCGTAGTGTAGTTCGGCGCAGACGGCTCGGCGAACTGCGGCTTCGCCATATCGGACGTGGTCCGCCAGGAAATCTTCAGCATGCCGGTGTCGTCGATGCCGAATGTGCCGGCCGTGTAGATGAGGGTCAGCTCCGCATGCGAACCGGCAACAAACGGGCCGGGCGGCATGAGCGTCGCGGAGCCCATGCGCTCGGGGAGATAGGTCGAATGCGGCATGATGCGCTCTGTGGCAGGCTGTCTGCTGGCGGGCGGGCAGGGTCCTATCTATAGTCCATGGCTGCCAGGTGGGGGAGCAATCATGATCGTTCGTGCGCTTGCGGCGCTTGCCGTCCTGATCGGCCTCGCCGCTGCCGTTCACGCGCAGGATTGGCCAAACCGGCCGGTGCGTCTGATCGTGCCGTTCGCGGCAGGCGGGTCGACCGACGTGGCGGCCCGGTTGGTCGCCGAGTATCTGACGCGCTCGCTCGGCCAGCAGGTGTTCGTCGAGAACCGCACCGGCGCCAACGGCAATATCGGTATCGAGGCGACGGCGAAAAGTTCGCCCGACGGCTACACGATCCTGATCGCGCCCGATGCGATCGCGAGCAATCCGCACGTCTACAAGGTCAACTACGACGCGCTGAAGGACCTCACCCCGGTCATCCAGCTTTCGCGCCAGCCGATTGTGCTTGCGGTGCATCCCTCGCTCGGCGTGAACACGCTGGTCGAGCTGATTGCGTTGGTGAAGCGCGAGCCCGGCCTGCGCTACGGGACCGGCAGCGGGGCCGGCTCCGGCCAGCACATGGTCACGCAATGGTTCGCGCAGCTTGCCGGCGTCGACCTCGAGCAGGTGCCGTATCGCGGCGGCGGGCAGGCGATCAACGATCTCATCGCCGGGCACGTCAAGCTCGGCACGCTCGGCTCAACGCCGCTGGTCCCGCATTACAAGGCCGGCACGCTGCGGCTGCTGGCGCAGACCACGGCGGCGCGCTCGCAAAGCCTGCCCGACGTGCCGACATTCCAGGAGGCTGGAATCAAGCTGGTGCTCGATCAATGGCTCGGCGTGTTCGTGCCTGCCGGCACGCCGCCCGCAATCGCGGCGCGGCTCAATGTCGAAATCGGCAAGGCGCTGGCGGAGGCCGCGATCAAACAGAACCTGATACAGTCGGCACAGGAACCGATCGGCGGCTCGGCCGAACAATTCGCGCGTCTCGTGCAAGAGGATTTCGAGAAATACGCCCGGCTGGTGAAGGAACTGAACATCAAGGTGAACTAGCACGAGCGGGTAGGGCGCCCATGCGGCTCTGCACGTCGCCCGGCACGCGATAATCGCGCATCACCTGGCGCGAGTCGCGCAGGCCGAGCGCCTCGCGCTGCACGACGAAATGCCAGAGCGCCTGGCTTGCGGCGGCGACGAGCGCGCGGCGCGCTTGCTTCGCCTCTACCAGGTCTTGCGGCTGCGCGTCGAACTCGCGCAGCGCCGCAAGCGCGGCTTCCAGCGCGCGCCCGAGCCTTCCGAGCGCCGACGCTTTCTCCTGCGCGATCTCGTAGTCGAGCGCGGTAGCGTTATCAGTCCAGATATTCTTTGTGATCCGGCGGGGCGGCGTGACCGTCATAGTGTTACGCCGCGCGCGAGAGCTCTTTCTCGATCGCCGCGATGACGCGCGCGTCGGTCGGCTCGATCGAGGTCGCAAAGCTCGCCGCCACGCGGCCGTCGCGTCCGATCAGGTACTTGTGGAAATTCCAGCGCGGCAATTCGAGCGGCTTCTCGGCTGCGGCCCATTTGTAGAATGGATGCTGCTGCGCGCCGCGCACCCCGGCCTTGGCGGCGAGCGGGAAGGCGACGCCGTAACCCTGATGCGCGGTGTGCTCGATCTCGGTGACGCCGCCCGGTTCCTGTCCGCCGAAATCGTTCGACGGCACGCCGACGATGACAAGCCCGCGCTCGCGATAGCGCGTCCACAGGTCCTGCAGCCCGGCATATTGCGGGGTGTAGCCGCACTGCGAGGCGGTGTTGACGACCAGGATCGGCTTACCGGCGTAGTCCGCGAGCTTGATGTCGCCGCCCTTGAGCGCCGCGAAGGAAAACGCATAGGCCGTCATGCGGCTCATCCCTGTCTGGGCAAGCGCGGGCGTCGCGGCAAACCCCGCGAACAGCGCCAGAGCCCGTCTTCTGTCGATCATGATGTGCTCCACGAATGCCACGACAAATAACCGATTTGGCCGGCTCAGGCGATACGCCCGAGTGGTGCCACGGTTTCGGCGGCACTTCACGAGGGCGTGAACGCGGAAACTCTTCACGCCGCGCCGCAGTAGCTCCGGTACCCTGCAAGGACACGGGAGCGATACCATGCGGACACTGATCATCGGCGGCATCGTGCTGGCGCTCGCCGGCGGCGCCGTGGCGCAGGAGAATTACGAAAGCTGGCGGCTGCATGTCAGCAAATTCCCCAGCACCGGCGGCGGCGGGATCATCATCGACGAGTACAATCCGGTGATCGCCGGCGACAAGTGCAAGACCGAGTTCACCGCGACCGAGCCGAACGGCACGGTCTACTACAACAGCGTCGAGTTCGACGCGGTGCCGGCGCAAGGCGGCACGCTGTGCACCAACGGCCGCTGGCGCTCGCGCGACGGCAGCGCGACCGGAACAACGCCCTATCGGGTGTTCTTCAAGGACGGTGTGGTACGCGGCTCGCCCTGAGGCGGATCGCTCAAACGCCCAAGGAACGCCGCAACGCGGGCGCAGTGACGCCGCAATAGCGCCGCCCCGGCGGGGCTCAGTGGCGGCATGATCGACAAGCGATTCTGGGCCGGCGCCATTCTGGCGGTGACCCTGGTCGTTGCCGGAGCGGGGGCGCTTCCGGCGCTGCTGTTGCGGCCGGTAGCGACCGATCCGCCGCCCGTCGCGCTTGCCCCGACGCAAAAGTGGCCGAGCCAACTCCAAGCACCCGTCCAGGCAAAAGCAGAGCCGGCGCTCGTCGCTGCTGCTGCAGTTGCTGTCGCTGAGCCGCCCAAACCAACGCCGCCGCCAGCACCGCAAACGGTCGCGGCACCTCCGCCCGAACCCGCGCCCGCGCGAGCCGCGGCGCCCGTCGCGTTTCCTCCCGTGCAGCCCGTCGAGGTCGCCGGGGCCACTGCACCCATTCAAGCCGTCGTAACGCCACGGGATACGTCCGCCGCGCCAGCCGCGGTCCCGGTAGCCGAGAAGACCTCACGTCCGCAACGCACAGCGGGGCAGACGGCTGCCAGGCAGAAGCGCAAGCCGGTGCGTCCCGCGCCCTATCCGATGCGCGAATTCTTCGCCTGGCGCCGCTGAACCGGCCCCGAAACGCCGCGCCGAACGGCCTTGGGCCGCGCGCCCGCGTGGCCTAAAATCCCGCCATGCGTGCCGGCGTCCTCATTTCGGCGGTCAGCCACATTGCGTTGGTGGCACTCGCGCTGTTCGGCACGCCCAAGCTGTTCGACAACCCCCAGCTAGCGGCGATCGAGGTCGATCTGGTGCGCCCCGAGGAGGTCGAGCGGCCGAAGGAGAAGGAGAAGCCACCAGAGGATAAACCGGCCGACTGGAACCCGCTTCCGCAACAATCCCCACCGCAGCCGGAAAAGGCGCAGCAGGCGCAGGCCAAGCAGCAGCCGACGCCACCGCAGGCGAAGCAGCAGGCGGCGCTCGGTCCGCAAGGCGCATCGCCGAATCAGCAAGAGCAGCAGCAGCAAACGCCCTGGATCTTCGACCCGGTGAACATCCCGGCGCTGCTCGACCTGCCGAACGCCCCGGACAAGGGCTTCGATTCCGAGGCCACGACCACGGCCAATCTGCCCGCCGCCGACAAAGCGGCATTCAAGGCGCACTTGAAGACATGCTGGACGCTGCCGGACGGCATGTCGCCCGCTCAGACGACGCGCGTGGTGCTGCGTATTTATCTGCGGCGCGACGGCCGCCTTGCCGGCGAGCCCGTGCTGATCGAGGCCAGCGCCTCGCGTGAGGGCCCGCTGCTGATGCAAGCCGCGATCCAGACGCTGAAGGATTGCCAGCCGTACGGTTTCCTCCCCGCCGACAAATACCGCGAGTGGAGGGTGCTCGATCTGAGTTTCTCGCCGCGCGAGATGGCAGGCGGGTGAACGTGCCCGATTCTTTGTCAGGGCCCGCCCGGCGCATGGGCATCGCGATCAAAATCCTGTGAATTCAAGTGTTTACCATTCAACTTGTGCGTTGCACAATGAGCTTGCTGCACTGCGATGGTTGGCCGATAATGTCTTCCGGCGGGGAGAAAGCAGCGAAGGCACCGATGAGCACGACCTGGAAAACCAAATACGGCCCCCGCCGGGTGCGCCATGATCCTCCGACACTCGAAGAGGCGATCTTCGCGGCGCGCGGTTTGACCGACGACGTGCAGGAGCAGGTCGCCATCGCGGCCGGCCTGATGGAGTTGCCGCCGGACGAGGTGCGTGCGGCGCTCGCCAAGATCCCGCCGCCGCGCAAGACCGCCGCGACGCTCGCGTTCACCAATCGCGGCGGAGCGGAGCGCGCCGTGGTGGTGGAGCGCAAGGCACCGCGCCGCGCGCTGCCGGGCCGTCCGGTGACGGGCCGCTCGTTCGCCTAGCCGCACGCTGACGGATTGTCGCGCAGACGTTTCGTGCGGGCTGCGCTATACTTCCGGCATGGGATGTGATGCTGGGGGGAACCGCCATGCCCATTCTGGAAAACACGCCGCGGCGTCTTGTACTGCGCTCGGGCTCCAACACATTGACGCTCGACAAGGACAGCGGCACCGCGAGCCTGGGCCGCAAGATGCTGTTCTGGAATCTGAAGCCGGTCGCGCATCAATTGTCGGATATCGCCGAGGTCAAGCTCGACAGCGTGAAGGATCCGGTATCCGGGGCGCAAATCCATCACACCATGCTGGTCACGCGAGACGGCGGCGCCTGGGCCTTCGCGGAAGCGGAAAAGCAGGATGCCGAAGCCTCGATCGCGGCGGTGCGCGGTTTTCTCGGGCTTGCCTGATCGGTGGCGAGGCGCGCCGCTGCAAGTTAGGATCGGCGGCCGCGAAAGGCCGCCCGATGCCGATCAGCTCTGCCGCAACGAACACACTCGATATCCGTCCGCTCTCCGGCGCGCTCGGTGCCGAAATTCTCGGCATCGATCTCGCGCACGATCTCGGCGACGAGACCATCGCGGCGATCCGCGCGGCATGGCTCGAGCATCTCGTGGTGTTCTTCCGTGATCAGCAGCTCGAACCCGCGCAGCTTCTTGGCGTCGCGCGCCGCTTCGGCGAGCCGGTGGAATATCCCTTCGTGAAGGGGCTCGACGGATTTCCGCAGATCACGCCGGTGATCAAGCTCGAGCACGAGAAGGTCAATTTCGGCGGGCTGTGGCACTCCGACACCGCCTATCTCGACAAGCCCCCGATGGCGACCATGCTGATTGCGCGCGAGACGCCCCCCCGCGGCGGCGACACGCTGTTCGCCAACATGTATTTCGCCTACGAGACGCTCTCGGACGGGCTGCGCCGCGTGCTCGACGGGCTGACCGCGGTGAACTCTTCCGCCAAGGCCGATGTGACGAAGACGCGCGAGGACCGCATCAAGGACAGCGCGAAGACCGACGCGAGACAGGAGTACAACGCGGAGCATCCGGTGGTGCGCACGCATCCCGAAACCGGCCGCAAGGCGCTCTACGTCAACGGCGGCCACACCGTGCGCTTCAAGGACATGAGCGGGGCCGAGAGCGCGCCGCTGCTCAATTACCTGTTCGGCCACATGACGCGCCCCGAGTTCACCTGCCGCTTCCGCTGGGAGCCGGGCTCGATCGCGCTGTGGGACAATCGCTGCACGCAGCACAATCCGGTCAACGACTATCACGGCCATCGCCGCGTGATGCATCGCGTCACGCTCGCGGGAGATGTGCCACGCTAAGGCATGATCCCCGAAAAGTGGGAACCGGTTTTCGGACAAGGATCATGCCAAAAGAGTCCGAACGATGAGCGAGCAAACCACCGTCAAGCCGCGCACCAAGACCAAAACCAAGACCCAGCGCCCGCCGCTGTGGAAGGTGATCCTGCTCAACGACGACTACACGCCGCGCGAATTCGTCGTCACGGTGCTCAAGCTCGTGTTCCGCATGGGCGAGGAGAGGGCCCATGCGGTGATGCTGACCGCGCACCGCAAGGGCGCCTGCGTGATCGCCGTCTATGCGCGCGACATCGCCGAGACCAAGGCGACGGAAGCGATGGAGCTTGCCAAGAGCAAGGGCTATCCGCTGGCGTTCAGCACCGAACCGGAGGAGTAGGGCGTGCTATGCTCCGCTCATGGACACCTCGCCGTTCGACACCGCGATGATGCAGCGCGCGATCGCGCTTTCGGTGCGGTCGGGCGAGGAGGGGGAATACCCCTACGGCGTGGTGATCGCGCGCGACGGGCAGACGGTCGCCGAATCCATCAACCGCGTAAAGCACGAGCGCGACGTGACGCGCCACGCCGAGGTGGTGGCGATCTCGGCCGCGCAGAAGGCGCTCGACACGGTCAGCCTCGACGATTGCACGATCTACGTCAGCGCGGAGTCGTGCGCGTACTGCTGCTTCGCGATTCGCGAGAGCCGCATCGGCCGCGCGGTCTTCGGCCTGCGCTCGCCGCACATGGGCGGCGTGTCGAAGTGGCCGGTGCTCACCGACCGCGACATTTCCGACACCATGCCGGAGGTGTTCGCCGCGCCGCCGGACATCGTCCTCGGTTTCATGGCGCGCGAGGCGGAAGCCGAGCTGCTGAAATGGAATCCGGTGGTCGCCGGCGCGCTCATGCTGCGCGGGCTGTTCATCGCCGGCCCGCTCGAGGCGGTGCACCCGGCGCGCAAGCGGAAAACGGCGCGCGAGCGTGTGTGGGGTTTCCTGCGCCACAACCTGTTCGACCGTTTCGGGCGGAAGTGAGCGCGCCTTACGTCGCCGTCCACCACGCCCAGGCGAGCTTGCCGGCCGCGAACGCCACGATGACGCCGACGATGCCGATGAAGATGGTGATCGCGAGATCGATCTGCTTCTTGGCCTCGCGCATCGCGCCGCCGAGCTTGGTCGGGCGCCGCCCGAGCATCGCGCGCAGGAACAGGATCGCCGGAATGGCGGCCGCGAGAAGCGCGATGAGTTTCAGGAGCATTCAGCTACGATAGCAGCATTGTAAGGCGGGCAAAGCGCGAAGCGCGTGCCCGTAGTCTTGCCTCAACCCGGCTCGGGCGGCATGTCTTCGAGCCACTCCAGGATCTGCGGCCCGAAGCAGAACATCGCGAGGACGAGCGCGACACACAGCGCCGCAATGATGCCGAGGAAGAGGTTCCCCATTCTCGTTTCCATGCGGGCGCACGGACGACTCAGCAGCCCCGGGGCGGAGTTTAGCATGGATGGAACCTGGCGCGCCGTGGCAGGCTGCGGTGCGCCAACGTCAAACGAAAGGGACCGTCATGCCGGAAGTTTACGTCCACGCCGTCGAGGGCCGCACGCCGCAGCAGAAGAAGGCGCTGATGAAGGACATCACCGACGCGGTGGTGAAGCACTTCAACGCATCGCCCGAAGCCGTCGTGGTGACCATCGTGGAATCGCAGAAGATGAACAAGGCGAAGGCGGGCGTGCCGTTCAGCGAGAGGTGAGGGGCGGGGAATGACGCACCGCGCGCGCTAGTTGCCCTTCCCCTCGATCTGCAGCCCTTCCTTGCCGCCAATGCTGATGCTCAGACCCGGCTTTTGGCGCTCCTGATAGAGCTGATATCAGGCACGCCGACGCCGACGATCAGCGCACCGATGATGAGAAACAGGACGTTGCGGTTCATGTGATCCGCTCCGGGGTCACCGTTGAGACCCACTGGCGGCCGCACGATTGCTGAAAGCTGCCGTTTGTTAGTCCTCCTCAGGCGCAGGCGTTCTAAGGATTTCCTCTGCTTCCTCTGGCACCTTGGTAAATAATTCCAGCAGTGTCGTTTCATCGATAACGGGCGCAGAGCGCATCTTGTCCTTTGCGTCGGCTTGAGACACGTCAATTTCTGAAAAGCGGCCCTGCATCTTTCTAAGGTGAGCGTAACAGCCAATGTCTATCGCAAACGCCTGAAAATTTCCCGGAAATGATTTGTGTGTAAGAGCGCTGCCTGCGTGGTGGATCACTCGGTAGTCCATCAGGCGATTGAAGAGATTCTTTGCATCTTCATTTTTTTGAAGGAGCTGCTCTAGCACAAGGAAAATGTTAGTTTTCCTGCTTAAGCAAAACTCTCTTAGTACATAAATTCCGCCAATCAACGTGTTTTGCTCGTCGCCCTGAGAGTCCTGCTTCAGTTCCTCGATGCGGCGTTCTAGATTTGACCGGCTGAGAATTCGAACTTCATCCTTTCCGATGGCTTCGCCTTCCCCAACGCTCATTGCTTCCAAAAAGAGCGAAAGAACGTCGCGTGGCACGCCACCGCCCGCCATCACAAGTCTCGAGAAGCCTTCTCCCTTAAAATACTCCTCAAGTTCCTGCTTCGTCATCCCCGCACGGCGAGCATATTCATTCAATATCTGCCAGTTTTGCGATCGTGTTCGGCCGAAATCACTGAATGTGTAATCGATGTTGATAGGTTGGTAGTCGTGGCGCTCTTGAGCACCAATAGGTTGGCCCTCTCTATCAGCGTAAAGAGTCGATGCGTGGCGAATGGTGGCAATCTTGAAATACAAGGGCGCGTCTTTGCATAGCCGATGAACGTAGTCGACTACGAACGCTTGGTCGGTTCGCTTGAGGTGGTACAAGTCATCAATCTGAATGAAGATTGCTTTCACCTTCGTCGAAAGCTCGAAGAATTTCCTTATGTTGGCCTTTAGTTCAGGCAGCCACAGGTCGAGCTCTTGTAATTTTTGTTTGTGTAATTTGAATGATCGTTCGGTCTCTGTTCGAGTCTTGCGTGCTCCCGAGAGCCCGAATTTGCCGGTGAGTGGCGTATTTGGAATTCCGACCTCCGCGGAAGCCGACATATCCTTATCGATCGCGGTCTTATGCTTCACATCTTCGTCTTCTGAGTCTGGTGCGCGATGCATAGTCGTGAGCCGCTTTCGAATGCTCGCGATGATGTTTTTGATTTCCCGTTTCTGGCCAAACCAGCCACTCAGATTGCTGTCGAGTTCGAGAAACAGCGCGGAAAGAATTTCAATGAGGACATTCGGAAATGTATGCTGCTTGAAGTCTTCGCAGTTAAGATAAATCGCTTTTATATCGGACCGAAGGTTGTTCCGAGAGTCGTGAAGAAGCAGAGTCTTGCCGCAACCTCGTCGAGCAAAGATCGTGTGGTTCTGTCGGGCAGATGCGTCCTCTACGGCATGGCCGACGTTGATATATGTAATTGTCTCTCCGTTTAGTTGAACGCGGAGACCTTCGGTAATCAGCTCGCGCAGGCGAGACATTTTCTTCTGATCGGCCATTTTGCTGCTCAAATTTGTCCGGAAACAGCAAATATGGGTACTAGTGTAACTTAATGCAACTGTTGGCTGGGATTTCGACTCATAACGCGACCAAGTGATTGCGACTGCCTATTGGCGCCGTCTTGATCGAGAGAGTTACGGCACGCCCGTATGAGGGTTAGCATTTTGCCGGTGACGTATGCTGCGCTGGCCATTCTCTACCTCAGCGACAGCGCTATCCCGCTCACGTCGAGGTTCACCATCAGTCCGGTCTGGGTGCCGCTCAGTTGCAGCACGGCGCCTTTCTGGTTGGTCAGTACGATCGTCTGGGGTCCGCGCGCGGACGCCGAGCCATTCGTCCCACACCATCAAGCCGCTCACTTCCCCTCGATCTTCAGCCCCTCCTTGCCGCCGATGCTGATGGAGAGGCCGGGCTTCTGGCGCTCCTGATAGAGCTGATAGCCGAGCACGGCTGCCCCGACGGCGAGCGCGCCGATGGCGAGGTAGAGGATGTTGTTGCGGGTCATCGGTTCATCGTCACGGTATGCGGCCATCCTTCGAGACGCTCGCTTCGCTCGCTTCTCAGGGGGCCGAGGCAGCCCTTAGCGCCCCAGCGACAGCGCCATTCCGCTCACGTCGAGGTTCACCATCAGCCCGGTCTGTGTGCCGCTCAATTGCAGCACCGCGCCTCTCTGGTTAGTCAGGACAATCGCCTGCGGTCCGCGGATGACGGTCGCGCCCGCGCCGGCCGCGCCATAGACGCCCTCGATGTCGCGCGGATCGAAGATGTTGCTGGCCGTGCCGCGAAGAGTGGTCTGCGACCCGCCGAAGGTGAAGCCGTAGCTCATGCCGCCGACCGTGAGCGGATAGATGCGCCCGCGGAACGTGAGCGTGCCGCTGCCGACATTGCCGCCGATCACCCAGCCGGCCTTGAGGAACGAAATACGGATGGTGCCGGTGTCGGCGCTGGCCGCAGACAGGCTCGCCAGCATGGCGGCGAGCGCGACGGCGATGGTGCGAAGGCTGGACATTGGTGTTCCCCGGCTTTTCTGGTTCACGAGCAACTCGTGGTTTACGCCAACTCCGTCATGGCCGGACTTGTTCCGGCCAGCCATGCTTGTCGCGGGCCGCGGCTTATCGCCTTGGCACGCACCGCCTTGAACGTCTCGTCTCCGTTCCGGCGGCGGCGCTGACTTCCTTGATCTGGCCGGCGGGGCAGGTGCCATCGTCGACCAGAACGACCGAGCCGCGCTTGAGCGCGCCGCTCGGCGGCTCCCGCTTTACGACGGTCTGTGCGGCGGCTGCTCCCGCCGTCACGAGGACGGCCAAGAGCGCGATCGCGGCCGGTGATGCACTCATTTTATCTCCGTCATGG
>Ga0190272_10000814_pt1 | contig 15291 bp, 17 predicted proteins | sample Popmic504T_FD_133746 | JGI IMG/M metagenome (GOLD analysis project Ga0190272, IMG submission 133746) | Populus adjacent soil microbial communities from riparian zone of Shoshone River, Wyoming, USA - 504 T | ecosystem: Environmental > Terrestrial > Soil > Riparian zone | place: USA: Wyoming... | reverse complement strand
TCGGCGGGAATGTCACCCTCGGTGACCCGGAAGTTGGTTGCTTCCGGCAGCAAACGAGTCGACCACGTTGCTGCCTCGGGCCGCTCGCTCGGCGCGATCCGGGTCACGGAGCTGTCGTTTGAAAGCTCGTATACTTCGACAACGCCGCGACGCGCTTCTGCATCAACTGCCGAAATCACGAGATGGTGGCCGCGGACGCTGATCGGCACGCGGTTCGACGTGGTGTCGAAGACGGCGATCTCTCCGGCTCGGCCACCAATCCGTCGCTCAGTGAGCGGCGGGGTGAAGTACGCGATTCCCCCGTGCATCGCCGATACGAAATACACAGCTTCGTCGCTTCCAGAGCGCAGATATCGAAACACGTAGCGGCCGCCGGCGTCCGAGCGCAGCGAATCGAGTGGTCCCGCTCGATCGGGACCGACGCGGTGGAGCACGACCCACGCTCCGCTCACCGGGACCATGCTGCGCGCGCCGGGACGGAGGACACGCCCCGAGACCTGCTGGGTGTCGGGAAGAATGGCGACCTGCAGGAGCAGGACAGCCAGACTACATATGGAACTTCCCAAAGTCCTCGGGCCGCATGTTCTCGAGATATTCCTTCAGCTGCTCGGCGGACATTTCTTCCGCCGGCTCGGCCACGATCTCCGGAGCGGCCTGACCCTCCTGACCCTCCTCGAGCAACAGCGCTGTGAGCAGCGCCTCCTGCGCAAAGATCGGGGCCTCGAACCTGAGCGCGATTGCGATGCTGTCCGAAGGCCGCGCGTCGACGTGAACCGCACCGGACGTCTGCGCGATGTGTAGCTCCGCGTAGAACGTCCGGTTCTCGACCTTGGTGATGTTCACACGCCGGAGCGTGCCGCCGAGCCCGATGATCAGGTTCTTGCAGAGGTCGTGTGTCAACGGACGTTCCCGCTTTAGCTTGTTCATCTCGATGACAATCGACTCTGCTTCGGGCTGACCGATCCAGATCGGCAGGAGGCGCGCGCCGCCCTTCTCCTGAAGAATCACCACGTAGGAGTTGGTCGAGCGGTCGAGACCGAGACGCATCACTTCGACTTCGACGAGTTGCATATACTCAACTTAACGTGCTACGCACCCTTGACGGCCTTCTTGAGGTCGGCCACCCGGTCGAGCCTTTCCCAGGTGAAGAGCGTTCCCTTGCCGGCGGGGTTTTTCTCCGGTGTCCGCCCGAAGTGGCCGTAGGATGACGTCCTGCTGTAAATCGGGCGGCGGAGATCGAGCGCCTCGATGATCCCCTTTGGCGTCAGGTCGAACACCTTTTCAACCGCCTTCATTATGCTCGTCTCGGGAACACTATTGGTTCCGAACGTATCGACATTGATGGACACGGGTCGCGCGACACCGATCGCGTAGGCGACCTGCACCTCGCACCGCTTGGCCAGCTTCGCGGCGACGATGTTCTTGGCCACCCACCGCGCGGCGTAACACGCGGAGCGATCGACCTTAGATGGATCCTTGCCGCTGAACGCTCCGCCGCCGTGACGCCCCATCCCGCCGTAGGTGTCAACGATGATCTTTCGGCCGGTTAGACCGGCGTCACCCTGCGGCCCGCCGATGACGAAGCGGCCAGTTGGATTGATGTGGAATTTGACGCCGTTGGCGCGAAGCTCCTTCGCGATCACGGGCTCTATCACTTCGGAGATGATCGCTTCGCGCAGCTTCTTGGTTGAGATGTCTTCCGAGTGCTGAGTCGACACGACGACGGTCTCGACACCGATTGGAATCGAATCCTCGTACAGCACCGTGACCTGGGCCTTGCCATCGGGGCGGACCCACTTTCCGCTCTTCGAGCGGCGAAACTCGGCGAGGCGTTCCGTAAGCCGGTGGGCGAGCTGGATCGGCAGCGGCATCAGCTCTTCCGACTCGTCGGTGGCGTATCCGAACATCATGCCCTGGTCGCCGGCACCGCCGGTGTCGACTCCCTGTGCGATGTCCGGAGACTGCTTGTCGATGGTGCTGATCACCGCGCAGGTCTTCGAGTCGAAGCCCATTGCGGTGTCGGTGTAGCCAATCCGGTGGATCGTCGCGCGGACGATCTCCGGAACATTGACGTAGGTGGAGGTCGTGATCTCGCCGGCTACGCAGGCAAGACCGGTGGTTACGAGGGTCTCGCAGGCGACGCGGGCCTTCGGGTCATCCGCGAGAATGGCATCGAGGATGGCGTCCGAGATCGCGTCCGCAACCTTGTCAGGATGACCTTCGGTTACGGATTCGGACGTGAACAGATGTCGATCGAGCACGAAATTCCTCTGAGGGAATTGAGGATGAGCGGTGGCAGCGGTCGCACGCCGTACTATTCGTGCGCCGGAGGATAATTACGATCCACCTGAGCCTTCGAAGATATTTCCATCGAAGGAGCCAAGCAACCCGTCCCGCAGGAATTGGGCGTCGCCGAACGCGGCGAGCAGTCCTCGGCGCAGCTCACCCTCCGCCTCCCTCGCCGTCCGCGAGCGAAGCGCCGCGCTTGCGGCCTGCTCAGCCGCGGTCACGCTCACACCCCGGACGATCCGCTTCACCAGGGGCACGGAACGTCCAGCGACGCTGAGTGAGCGGACGCCAAGGCCGATCAGAGCGAAGGCCATCAGCGGCTGCGATGCCATTTCGCCACAAACTGCGACCTCCAGCCGGTGCTCGCAGCCGACATCGACGATGCGCTTGATCAGCTTGAGAACCGCCGGATGGAGCGGAGTAAATCGTGCGGCCAGGGCGGCGCTCCCGCGGTCGACCGCAAGCGTGTACTGCACGAGGTCGTTGGTGCCGATGCTGAAGAAGGTGACGTCGTTGACCAGAGTATCGGCGCACAGCGCCGCGGCTGGCGTCTCGACCATAACACCGAGCGGAAGGTTGTGGCGGTACTCGACGCCCCGCGCGTCGAGCTCGGCGGCCGCCTCGTTAAGGAGGTGCTTCGCCTGCTGCACCTCGTCGAGCGTGATGATGAGCGGGAACATGATGCGGACATCGCCGTGCATCGCCGCGCGTAGAAGAGCGCGCAGCTGCGTCTTGAAGATCTCCGGCTCGTCCAGGCACATCCTGATCGCGCGCCAGCCGAGAAACGGATTTGCATCGCTCGCGAAGCCGCCGACGGGGAGCTTGTCGCCGCCAACATCGAACGTGCGGATGACGACCGGCCGCCCGCCGAATGCCTCGACTACGTGCTTGTACGCCTGATACTGCTCCTCTTCATCGGGCATCGTCGCGCGTCCGACGACGAGAAACTCCGTGCGCATCAGTCCGACTCCCTCGGCTCCGCTGCGAGCGGCGTATTCGGCTTCCTCGGGCAGGTCGACGTTGGCGCGCAACGTTACCCAATGACCGTCGAGCGTCACCGAATCGGCAGTGGCGACGAGCTGCAGCTCGACTGCGTCGGCGTCTTCGCGGGCCCGACGCTCCCGGTATTTGGCGAGCTGCGCTTCGCTTGGATTTATGATCAGAACGCCCGAGGTTCCGTCGAGGATCACATGCTCCGTCCCGTCGAGTCTCTCGGTCGCGTCACGCAGTCCAACTACCGCCGGCAACCCGAGGGAGCGCGCGAGTATCGCGACGTGCGAAGTGCGTGTTCCGGCATCGGTCGCGATTCCGATGATCGCTTCCCGGTCGAGCTGCACCGTCAGGCTCGGTGTCAGGTCGTGGGTGACCAGAATCTTGTTCGCTCCCTTGGGCAGATCAACCGGATCGTGATCAGGCAGCCCGAGGAGAATGGAGAGTACGCGAATCTGTACATCGATCAGGTCACCGACGCGCTCGCGGATCATCGGGCGGGCGTGTCCGGCGAATTCCTGCCTCCACTCGAACAGCACGAGGTCGAACGCCTTTTCAGCGCCGATGTTCTGCTGCACCAGCTCCTCTACCTGGCGCAGTAGCTCCGCGTCCTCGAGGATCGTGATCTGCACGTCGAAGATCGCGGCCTCTTCGGGACCGGCGTACTTCTCGGCGCGCGCGCGGACATGGCGAAGTCTGTCCTTCGCTTTCTGGATCGCGGCGTGGAGCCGGTCGATTTCGGCGGGGACGGCTTCGTCCGGAATATTGCGGTGCCGGACGTCCGGCACTTCCCAGCGCAGAAGATGAACGGGACCGTCAACGATCCCGGGCGAGGCTGGCATCCCGGCGATGCCGCCTGGCATCAGCTCTCGCCGAACTTGGCGGCGATCACGGCCGCCAGCGCATCGAGCGCGGCGTCGGCGTCCTCGCCGACCGCACGCAGGGTGACAACCGCCCCGAACTCGGCTGCCAGCATCATGACCCCCATGATGCTCTTTGCGTTGACCTCGAGGTCGTCGCGAATGATCGTAATGTTGCTCTTGAACTTGCCGGCGGCTTTCACGATCTCGGCGGCGGGCCGGGCATGGATGCCGAGCTTGTTCAGGATCTTGACGTCACGCTCAGGCATCAGATTATCACCGAGAAAAGTACGAACAGCGCCATGACTCCCAACGCTACGCGCCAGCCGACCGCATGCTCGCGCAAACGCGCGAGAACCAGAATTCCGACGAACGCCGCGATGACGATCCCGCCGGCCATCGCCCGGCCCGGACCAGCGACGCGCTCGAGTGCCAGCGGCAGCGTGACGCCCGCGACCAGGGCGGCAGCGCTCCCGATGTATTGCGGCCCGTGTCTCAGCACCGGATTGCCGAGACCGGAGGCGACGTTCAGACCGCGCGACAGACCAAGAGAGAGGCCCCACGCCCTGAGTCCGAAGTGTCCGACATTGAACAGCGCGAGAAACGTACCGGCTACAACCAGCGGCGTTTGGCCAAATCCGTACACGCAGAGCGCCACGAGGGAACAGAACGGCAGCCAGCTCGCCCAGACGAGGCGATCACCCACACTGCCCAGCGGGCCGGCCAGAGCGGTCCTGAAGCGCTCGATCCGTACAGGATCGACGCCATCCAGCTCGGCGCGGGTCAGTGCGCCGACCGCGACTCCGGCGAGATACGGGTGGGCGTTGAAGTAGCGCGACTCGCGGGCGAGGGCAGCTCGGTACGACGGTCCACCGATACCACCCGGGAGATAGCGCAGCGCCGGCTCGATGACGAAGCCGATTCCGGTTCCGTTCAATGTCTCGTAGTTCCAAGACCCCTGAAGCGCGAAAAGGCGAAGATACAGGGCGGCCTTCACGCGGAATGGGAGGTTGACGCCCTTCGCAGTAGCGGTCATGTCCACCAGCCGATCGCTGCAGACGCCGCAAGTCCGGCGAAGAAGAACCAGAGGACGTGCCGAACGGAATGAAACACCTTCCAGAGCGCGCTCCCGGCGACGATCGCCGCGGCGACGACGACAACTGCGCGGGACATCGCTGGCGCCGTTCCCCAGATGACGACGATCGCGCGCACGAGCGGACTGAAAATCAGCATCCCGGCCAGCGTAACCGCGGCGCCGCGCAAAAGGTCGAGACTCATTCCCGTCAGGTGCAGCGACATCAGAGCTCCGCGCGATCCATCCTCGATGTGATCGCGACATCTGGTGAGCTTGTCGCCGATGCTTCGTCGCAGCACCACCATGCTCCAGCCGCTGATGCTCGCCGTGAGCAGCGCGGCGAGCATCGCCGCGGGGAGCGCACCATACATTCCCGGCGGTTGCGCCGCGTACAGCGCGCCGCCAACCACGCCTGCCGAACCCCATTCGGGGTATCTCGACGCCCCGAACGGCAGCGTGTCCAGGGCAATGAGCTCGAGGACCACGCCTATCAGCAGACCGCGCTCCGGCTCGCCGATGAAGGCCCCCGCCATCGTCGCCGCAACGATCGGACGGGAAATCATCGCCTGGGGAAAGCTCACGACATCCAGTCCGAGCATTGCACCAAGCAGCGCCAGCGGAAGAGCGTCGAGCAGGCTCAATCGGGTCCTCCGAGTATTTCAGCCAGGGGGACGGCACGTGCGCCGGGTACGTCCTGCGCGGTCACTTCGACCCCCGCCGCCTCGAGAGCGAGGAGCTCGCGCTCTTCCTGCGGCGTGAGAAAAATGTAACGGAGCTTTTCCTTTCTTCCCGCCCGGTGGTGGATTCCGCCGAGGTTGATGCTGCCGATCGCTTTGACGCCAGTCACGAGGCGATGCATGACCGAGATGTCACCGGCAATCAGGATCCCCGGCCGCGGATCGCCGGCATACCGCGCGTGATCCCTGATCGCGGTCTCAACGTCCGCAAAACAAATCTCCATTTCGGGCGGAACCGCCATCCTGTACAGCTCCTTTTCCCAATCGCTCGAGGCGACGAGGTCGTCCACCAGAACCAGAAGCCCGATGTCGAGAGGTTGTCCCCAGCCGACCACCACCTGCCCATGGATCAATCGGTCATCGATCCGGTATAGCAGGATGCCCATCAATGCCGCTCGAGGACGACCAGCGACGCACGACCACGCTCGGCGGCGCCGCGCGCTGCCTCAGCGGGTGAGCCGCCGGAGCTGCACACGAAGTCCAGGAGCGTCGCCAGGTTCACGCCGCTCACCAGCACCAGCTCGGGCCTGTCGCGCGCGACGCGACGCGCTGCCATCGTCGCGCTTCCAGCGGGCAGATCCGTGAAGATCACGCTCACGCCATCGGATAGATGTGACCTGAGGGCGAGCTCGATGTCGCCGGGCGCCATCCCGGTGTTGGAGAGACAGATGAACTGATCCGCCATCCCCGTGATCTGCTGGACCGCGGAAGCGAGGCCCGCCGAAAATTCGCCGTGACCGATGACGATGGCGCGCGCCGTCTTCGGCGCTTCGGACTCACTCATGATCTTCCTGCAGATACTCGCGGACGTTCTCGGCGGCCGCGGCTTTCATTTTGCCGATCAGCCTCGCGTTGAACACTTCGGGTGCGTGCATCCCTGAATATCGCAGCAAATGGTTGAGCGCGATGACTTCGGCGATCACCGTGATGTTCTTTCCGGGGTTGAGAAAGACCGTGATCTGGGGCAGCTCCACCTCGAGAATCGTGGTGGTCTCGACATCCAATCCGGTGCGCTCGACGACCGCGTGCTGGTCCCACTCCTCGAGCACGACCACGACCTCGATGCGCTTCTGCTGGCGAACCGCGCGGATGCCGAAAATCGCGGGAATGTCGATGAGTCCGACGCCGCGGATCTCCATAAAGTGGCGTTGCATGTCGTGACCGCGCCCAATGAGCACATCGTTCCCGCGCTTGCTCGCGATGACGAGATCATCGGCAACGAGACGGTGGCCGCGCTCGACGAGGTCGAGCACGCATTCGGATTTTCCAATCCCGCTCTTACCCGTGAAGAAAAGCCCGACGCCAAATACATCGGCGAGAGATCCATGGAGCGAAGCCGTTGGGGCGAACTCCATCTCGAGAACCGGCTTGATGCGGCGGTAGAACTCCGCCGTCTTGAGACCCGTGCGAATGAGGGGGATCCCGGCGGCTGCTGCGATCTCGCGCAATCCCGAGGGCAGCCGCTGGCCTTTTGTCACGAACACCGCAGGAATGGGAAAAGAAAAAAAGAGCTCGAGAATCTGTTTTCTCTTGGCGGGAGTGAGAGACGTGAGATACGTGATCTCCGTCTCGCCCAGCACCTGTAGGCGCTCGGCGGAAAACCGCTCGACGTAGCCGGCGAGCACGAGCCCGGGACTCGACACTTCCGCATTGCCTACGACACGGTCGCGACCGGTGCCCGGCTCGATCTCCTCGAGCTGGAGCGTCCCGGAGAGACGATCCATCAGCTGGGCCACGGTAACCTTGGGTCGCGCTCGCGCCATCAAGCCTGTCCTCTCAAGTGAAGCTCACGCACGCTCAAGCCACTGTCTCCTCGATGTGCCGTATCGTGTCGCTCGCGGAGCGCTCCCAGGTGAATCGCTCGGCGAAGCGCCGGCCGCCCGCGCCGAGCTCCTCGACGAGCGATGGTGTATCCAAGATACGCTTAATGGCGCCCGCCATCGCGCGCGCATCGTCAGGCGGTACGAGGAATCCCGTCTTCTCGTGCACGACTGATTCCCGGACCCCGGGAGAGTTGGCGGCGATCACGGGAGTGCCGCATGCGGCCGTTTCGAGATTGCTGATGCCCCAGCCTTCCTTGGGTGATGCAAGCAGCGACGCCCACGCGCGCCGGAGCAGGTGCAGCTTTTCGTCCTCGGAAACAAAGCCGAGAAATTTCACTCGGCTCCCCAGACCGAGAGATTCTACCAGCCGCTCGAGGGTAGCGCGATAGTCGCCCGCGCCCGCGATCTCCAGCCTCGCCGATTTGTCACCGAGCTCGGCGAAGGCGCGGATCACGATGTCTACGCGCTTGTATTTCTTCAGGCGGCCGAGGTACACGAACAACGGCTCGGTCGATCGCTCCGCCGGGTTCGGCGTCAACCGCGCGGAATCAACACCATTGTAGATGACCCTGATCGACTCGCGCGGAATTCCGCGCTGTACGAGATCATCGGCTGTGCTCTCGCTTACCGCCTGAAACGGAGTTTTTCGATACAGCGCTCCGAGCGGACGCTCGGCGAGCCAAACGGCCGTTGCGACAGGGATAGGAGCTTCGTGAAATACGGTAGATCCGAACAGATGGTGCACCAGGGCGACGACGTTGCGCGCGCCCCAGAGCGGAGAGAAAAGCGGAATCTTGTTGAGGTCTTCGACGACGCAGTCATAACCGTTGCCGGCGAGGTGGCGCGAGTAATATCCGCGGGCAAGGAAAGGATAGGTGTTGCGCGACCCGACGCGGTGGACATCGAGGCCGTCGAGCGAAACGCGAGCCGGTGCGCCGGGCCATGAGCTGCAGAGAAGCGCGACCTGATGACCGCCCGCGGCAATCCTGCTGAAGATCTCTCGTAGATGAAGCTCGGCTCCCCCAGCCTGCGGATTTTCGTGGTCCTGCCAGTTCAACACGAGTATCCGCACTAGATCATGCCGGCCTGTCGAGCGAAAGCGTCCAGCACGCCATTTACGAACTTGGCGCTTGCGGAGGACCCGAACCTTTCGGCAAGTCGGACCGCTTCCTGAATGGCGACACGGGGCGGCGTCTCCCCTTTCATCAGCTCCGCGCCACCGATCCGGAGAACCGAGCGCTCGATCGCTCCAAGGCGTTCCATCCGCCAGTTCGTCGTGACGTCGGCCAGCCGCGAATCGAGCGCTTCGCCGCCGCTCGTGACGGCGCGGACGAGCAGACTGGCGAGTCGTCGCTCCTCGGGACCGACCGCCAGGTCGTCCCACACCTGCGATGCGACGCGATCCAGGTTCTTCCCGCCGCGCATCTCGCAGGCGTAGAGGGCCTGCAGCGCGCGGGCGCGGGCGCGGGACTCAATCCTCATCCTGGGGGTCGATTCGGTTGGCGAGGTCGACCATCTCGAGAACGGCGACCGCGGCGTCCCAGCCCTTGTTTCCGTGGGCGCCGCCGGCGCGCGCTTCCGCCTGCTCGTCGGTATCGCACGTAAGAACGCCGAAGCCGACCGGAGTTTCGGACTGCATGCTTACATCGGCGAGGCCGCGCGACGCTTCGGCAGCGATGAAATCGAAATGGGCAGTCTCGCCGCGGATGACGGCCCCCAGCGCGACGAGGCCATCGTAGCGCTCACTGTTCAGAAGCAGGCGGGCCGCCAGGGGCAGCTCCCACGCTCCGGGCACCCAGACTACATCGATGTCCTCGAAGGTCACCCCGTGTTGCACCAGCGCATCGAGAGCACCTTCGACCAGTTTCTTGACGACGGGCTCGTTGAAGCGGCTGGCGACTACGACAATGCGCCGCCCCGCTCCGCCCGGGATTCCCGCGAACTCGGCCATCTACGACGCGAACAGGTGACCGAGCTTGGCCCGTTTGGCTTCGAGATAGCTTGAGTTTTCGTCGTGCGCGATCGAGATGATGGGCACGCGCTCGTCAATGGTGAGGCTGTAACCCTCGAGCCCGACGAGCTTGCGGGGATTGTTGGTGATGGGGCGTATCTTCTTGAGACCGAGATCGAGCAGGATCTGGGCGCCGATGCCGTAGTTGCGCAGATCGGGCTTGAATCCGAGACGTTCGTTCGCCTCGACGGTGTCAATTCCCTGGTCCTGAAGCTCGTAGGCCTTGAGCTTGTTGAGGAGACCGATGCCGCGGCCCTCCTGGTCGAGATAGACGACGACGCCCTTTCCTTCCTTGGCGATCATCTGCATCGCCGTGTGCAGCTGCCACCCGCAATCGCAGCGCAGTGAGTGGAAGACGTCACCGGTGACGCACTTGGAGTGCATGCGCACGAGCACGCTCGACGACTCGTCGACGATCCCGAACACAAGCGCGATGTGCTCGCGGTCATCGACGTCGTTCCTGTAGCCGATCACGCGCCAGACGCCATCTTCAGTCGGCAGGCGCGCTTCCGCGACGCGGTGCACGAGGCGCTCGGTCTGCAGCCGGTGCGCGACCAGCTGTGCGACCGTGATGAAAGTGAGTCCGTGCTCGGAGGCGAAGCGCTCGAGCTCTGGCCGGCGCGCGCTCGTACCATCGCCGCTCAGGACCTCGCAGATCACTCCCGCCGGTCTGAGACCAGCGAGGCGCGCGAGATCGACGGCGGCTTCGGTGTGTCCGACCCGCTGCAGCACCCCGCCATCGCGGGCACGTACAGGCGGAACGTGACCGGGGCGGCGAAGATCGGATGGCACCGAAGATGGATCAACCGCGACGCGAATTGTTCTCGCTCTGTCCTGCGCGCTTACGCCAGTGGTGACACCAAACCGCTCGTCAGCATCGATGCTGATGGTGAACGCCGTGCGGAACTCTTCGTTGTTCATCTCCGACTGCTGCGGGAGCTCGAGCTGGTCGGCACGCTCGCCCGTCAGCGCAAGGCAAATCCAGCCGCCTGCCTTCCGAATCATGAAGTTGATCAATTCCGGCGTCACGAGCTCGGCGGCACAAATGAGGTCGCCCTCGTTCTCGCGATCCTCGTCGTCCGCGACGATGATCATCCTGCCGGCCCTGATGTCCTCTAGCGCCTGCTCAACGGTTCCGAATGGCATTGGCCTCAGTGCTCCAGCGAAAAATCGACCACCGGTCCCATCGCCGCGTTGTCGCGGAGGTAGGGGTCGAGCAGCCGTTTGACATGTTTGGCGATCACATCCGCTTCGACGTGAGCCCGGCTTCCCGCGCGAAGATCGCCCAATGTCGTCTCCCGCAAAGTGTATTCGATGAGCGCAACTTGCAATCCACGCGGCCTCAGATCGTTTACCGTGAGGCTTACGCCATCGACCGCGACGGACCCGTGCAATACAAAAAGCGGAAAAAAAGCGGCGGGAAGCTCAAGGTCGATCAGGAGAGTGTCAGCCCGTTCTTCGCGCGAGGATATCGTCGCGACACAGTCCACGTGCCCCTGGACCATGTGCCCGCCGAGCCTGGCATCCGCGCGCAAGGCTCGCTCGAGATTCACGCGAGTGTCTTCCGACCAGTCACCGATCATCGTCCGCTCGAGCGTCGTCACGACCGCCGCCGCTTCGAACCAACCCGGACCAGACCTGCGCACGGTGAGACACGCGCCATTCACCGCTATGCTCTCGCCGTCCACGAGATCGCTGAACGGGGCACGGATGCGCAGCTCGCGCCCGGCCGCTGTGTCGCGCGCCCGTTCAACTATACCAACGTGCTCGATCAAGCCGGTGAACAAGTCAGGCCTCGTGTATCGCGTAGACCGTCATCGTGTCTTCGCCGAATTTTTCGCTCCGCACGATGGGCAGGGATTGGAGCGTTGCCGCAAAATCATCGTCCGACCCCTCGAACGGGCGGAGAGCGTCGCGGCCGAGAGGCCGCGGTGACTGAAAGATAATCAGACGGTCGACAAGATCCCGACGCAGAAACTCTTTCGCCACCTGGGCACCCCCTTCGACGAACAGGTGATGCACGTCGAACGTCCGCAACGCGACCAGCGCCTCGTCGATCGTTTCCGCATGGAAGACGTCTACGCCCGCGTTGTGGAGGGCCGCGAGCCTGTCGACCGGAGGCTGGTGGGCGAAGATGACTGTATTCGTGCGCCGGGCCGTCTGCACCAGTTTGCTTCCGATCGGAGTTTCCGCCTTTCGATCGAAGACGACGCGCATTGGAGCGGTACGAGGACGGATCGACGCTCGTGGAGTGAGCTCCGGGTCGTCGGCTTTCACGGTGCCAAGTCCAACCGCGATGGCGTCGGCGTTCGCGCGCAGGCGGTGTACCTCGGCGCGAGATGCTTCGCCCGTGACCCATCGGGTCTGTCCGGTGGGGTCGTTCATTCCCCAATCGCTCGAGAGCGCGAGCTTGAGCGTGACCCATGGGCGGTCCGCATCCGTCGCGAAGAAGAAAGGCGCGTTCAGCTCACGCGCCGCCTGCGCTTCGACTCCCACCTCCACATCGACACCGTAGTCGGCGAGGTGCCGTGCGCCTCCGCCGGCCAGGACGGTCGGCTCTCGTGCGGCGATCACGACGCGAGCCACGCGGGCCTCGAGTATTGCTTCGGTGCATGGCGACGTCTTCCCGAAGTGGTTACAGGGCTCGAGAGTTACGTAGAGTGTAGCGCCGCGTGCGCGCTCTCCCGCTGCTCTAAGCGCGCCGACCTCCGCGTGTGCCTCGCCGAAACGCGGATGAAATCCCTCACCGACGACGACACCCTCCCGAACGACAACAGCGCCGACCATGGGGTTCGGCGCTGTCTGACCCCACCCCTGAGAGGCGAGGACAAGCGCGCGACGCATGTGCTCAGCGTCGCGCGGGTCGTTAGAACCCGAAGCGAGCTCCGATCGATCCGTATATCCGCGAATCGGCTGCCTGCTTGCCATTGAAGGTGTTGAAGGTGCTGATCTCGCCGCCCGATACCTGACCAATTTCGCCGGTGAGTTTCAAAAGCAGAAGATTCAACGACAAATTGGCAAAAACGTTCGTACGTGTCAGCGTCTGTTCGATCGCGCTTGTCGGCGCGGCCGTGTAGCGTGTCGTCGTGAACGGAGGACGAGGCGCGACGCTCGCCCGAACGTCCGCGGACGACTTGTAGCGATCCTGTCCGCCACCGACGGCAATTCCAAGGAACAGCAGGCTCTTGCTTGCAACAACCCGCCACGCATCGGTCTTTACACTGAGATCACCGACGTACAGGGAATCACTGCCTGTCGCGGCGGTGATCGTGGTGGTCGGCAGGTCACGGCGCAGATAGGTCGCGGAGATGCCGGGAACGATCAGCGATTCCTGCAGCAGTCCGACTCGTGCTCCGAATCCGAGCTTGAGCGAGCCATCCGGCACTCTGATGCTTACGCCTTCACCGTCGAACTCGGGGAGGTATGCGGCGCTCACCAGCAAATCGACGCCGCCGACGTTGGTCAACGCGAGCGGAATTCCCTTGAACAACCCAATCGCCAAGTCGGCGGTCGGGAGACCGATGATCTGGTCTTCGGTCTCGTACTGCGAGCTCACCGCGCCCTGAACGGACGGAGTGACGTCGTTGACCTGGGGCAGACTCCCCTGCACCGCGTTGACGCGGATTCCGACCGAGAAATGACCGAGGCCGCCGAGCGTGCTACCCTGGCCGAGCGTGGCGTTGCCGCCAGTGATGGAGATTCCCAGCTGCGGGACGAGATACTGAAATAAATCGATCGCCTTCTGGCAGGCGTCCTGTGACGCGCGCGTCTGATCGGGAATCCCGAGTCCGCTGGCCGTTCCCGGCGGGCAGCGGCCGGTGTCGATCGCGCCCTGCGCCTGAAGGGACGCAGCAGACAGGAATGAGCCAGCGACAATAACGAACAAGCGAGCTTTCATAGAAGATTCCTCAGGAAAATATGACGGTGCCCGAGCCGGATCTGAGAGACCCCAGAACCCATGCCGGGACTTCCGCCAGTGACGCGGCCGCAATGACGTTTTCGACGTCCGCGGGACCGCAGAATACGACCATTCCTACACCCATGTTGAACGTTCGGTGCATCTCCTCCGGCTCAACCTGTCCGGCTTTCTGCAACACGCTGAACACCGACGGCACCTCCCAGCTCGAGGCATCAATCACTGCGTCCAGCGCTACCGGCAATGCCCGGTCGACGTTCCCCGGCAACCCGCCGCCCGTTATGTGGGCCATCGCGTGCACACAATCGAGAACCGGCTTGAGGGCCCCCAGGTACGACCGGTGTTCGGCCAGAAGCACATCCGCCACGGATTTGTCACTGCCCGGAAACGAGTCCTCGTAACCGAGCTTCAGCCGCTCGGCAACGATCTTTCTGGCAAGCGAGTACCCATTGGTGTGGAGCCCCGCGCTCGCGAGGCCTACGACGACATCGGTGGGGAGCACGCGGTGTGGACCCAGAATGCGTGCTTCCTCTACATAACCGACGATGAAGCCCGCAAGATCGTAATCGGGAGGGGTGTATATGCCGGGCATCTCGGCAGTCTCGCCTCCTATCAGGGAACACCCGTTCTCCCGGCATCCCGCGGCGACCCCCATGACAACAGCCTCAACTACTGCCGGATCGAGCTTGCCGAACGCCACGTAGTCGAGGAAAAACAGGGGTAGCGCACCCTGCACCAGTATGTCGTTGACGCAGTGGTTGACCAGGTCACGTCCGATCGTTTCGTGCCGGTTTGCCTCGATGGCGACTTTGACCTTGGTGCCGACGCCGTCAGCGCTCGAGACCAGGACTGGGCTGGTGAGGCCGGGCGGCACGCGGAACATTCCTCCGAATCCGCCGAACGGCCCGACGGCGCCGGCGGTGAACGTGGATTCGACGAGTCGCTGGATGCGCTGCTTAGCCGCGGCAGACGCTTCGAGATCCACACCCGCGCTTCCGTAACGAAGCGCCTCGTCGCTCACGTCTAAGTTTCCTCCTCGAACGTGACGAGCCGCCGCATCTCGCTCATGCGCTGATCGATTTCGGGGCGCGTGACCGTCATCAGGCGGTCGATGGAAAAACTCTCGACGGCAAACGACCCCATCACGGAGCCGCAGATGACGGCGCGCCGCAGGTTCGCCTCGCTGAGATCGCCGGTCGCCGCGAGATAACCGATGAAGCCGCCGGCGAACGCATCACCCGCGCCCGTCGGGTCGAAGACATTCTCGAGTGGGAACGCTGGAGCGAAGAAAATCGAGTTCGCCGTAAACATGAAGGCACCGTGCTCGCCCTTCTTGATGATCACGTGGCGCGGGCCGCGCGCCAGTATCCACTGGGCAGCCTGCACGAGGTTGGATTTCTCAGTGAGCTGACGCGCCTCGCCGTCATTCAGCGTCACGAGATCGACGTGCTTGAGCAGCTCGATGATGTCCGGTCTCCTGCTCTGGATCCAGAAGTTCATCGTGTCGCAGGCGACGAGCTTCGGCTTGCTCACCTGCTTGACGACCTCGAGCTGGAGACGCGGGTCGATATTGGCGAGGAAGACGTACTG
>Ga0190272_10000813_pt1 | contig 15297 bp, 10 predicted proteins | sample Popmic504T_FD_133746 | JGI IMG/M metagenome (GOLD analysis project Ga0190272, IMG submission 133746) | Populus adjacent soil microbial communities from riparian zone of Shoshone River, Wyoming, USA - 504 T | ecosystem: Environmental > Terrestrial > Soil > Riparian zone | place: USA: Wyoming... | reverse complement strand
GACCAGCACCGCTCCCGCGTCGACGTCGAAGAACCTCGCGATGAGCCGGGTGACCGTCGTCTTGCCCGAGCCCGACGGCCCGACCAGCGCGGTGGTGGTGCCCGGCAGGCAGCGCAACGACACGTCGCGCAGCGCCGGTGCCTCCCCGCTCGGGTACGTGAAGGTGACGCGCGAGAACTCGACGGTGGCCGTCTCGATCCCGGACACCGGGTCGGCCGACGCCGGCAGCGTCGGGGTGGCCAACAGCTCCTCGATGCGCGTGATCTGATTCGTCATCGCCCGCAGCGCCCCGATGAGGTCGATCAGGTTCCCGAGCGGCTGCAGGAAGCGGGCGGCCAGCACCAGCAGCGCTATCGCCGCACCCGCGTCGACGCGCTTGCTCAGCATCTGCCAGGCCGCCAGCGCGAGCACCGCGACGAACCCGGCGACGACCACACCGGTGTAGACGAAGAACGGCTGGCGGGCCCGCCGCATACCGTCGCGGTACGTCTCGCGGTGGTCCTCGAGCGCGGCACGCATCCGGGGTGTGCCGTCGGCATGGCCCGCGGCCCGCAGGACGGGCTGGGCCTGGCCCAGTTCGATCGCCCTGCTGGCCACCCCGGTCGCGGCCCGCTCCAGCTCGATCTCGGCATCGGCGGCGATCCGCGCTGCGCGCTGCAGCGCCAGGTAGGCGACGACCGCGATCGCGCACAGCAGCAGCGCCATCCGCCAGTCGACGACGAACGTCACGGCCACCACCGTCGCGGGCAGCAGCGTCGAGGTGATCGCGGGCCCGCCGATCGTCACGGCCAGGTGCGCGGCGTTGCCCACATCCGCGGTCACCCCGCGCGCGAGCCTCGCCTTGTGCTCTGCGGTGAACCACCCCAGCGGCAGCGTGCTCACATGGCGCATCAACCGGCGCCGGAGTTGCGCAGCCAGTGCGCCCGCCGCCGCGAAGCCCACCGGGGTGGCGACGATGCTCAGCACCGCGTACGCGACCGCGCCGACCGCGCCGGGCACCAGCCACGGGGTGGCCGCTGCGATGTCGGGCTCTGGTCGCACGACGGCGCCGAGGATCGGGACCAGCAGGCCGAGCAGCAGACCTTGCAGGACGGCCTGCGCCGCGGTGAGCAGCCACAGGCGGGCCAGCAGCTGCGGTTCCGGCCACAGTCGGTACAACCGGCGGATCATGCGGGCACCCCTTCCTGCGCGGCCCACATCCGCGCGTACAGCCCGTCGCGCGCAAGCAGCGCGTCGTGCCCGCCGCATTCGACCAGCCTGCCGCTGTCGAACACGAGGATCTGGTCGGCTCCCGCGATGGTGTGCAGCCGGTGCGCGATCACGATCACCGTCTTGCCGACCGCCAGGGTGGCCAGCGCGTCCTGAACCGCCGCCTCGCTGTCGGGATCCAGCGCGGCGGTGGCCTCGTCCAGGACCACGATCGGCGCGCCGGACAGGATCGCCCGCGCGATCGTCAGCCGCTGCCGCTCGCCGCCGGACAGGCCGCCACCGCCCGCGTCGAGCAGGGTGTCGTACCCGTCGGGCAGACGCTCGATCACGTCGTGGATGTGCGCGGCGACGGCCGCCTGCCTGACCTCGGCGTCGCTGGCACCTGGCCTGCCGATGCGGATGTTCTCCGCGACGCTGTCGCGCAGCAGCGCAACGTCCTGGAACACCAGCGACATCGACGCCAACAGCTCGGCCGACGGGATCGAGCGCACGTCGACACCGCCGATCCGGATCGCCCCTTCGGACACGTCGTAGAAGCGCGGCAGCAGGCTCGCCAGCGTGGTTTTGCCTGCGCCGGACGGTCCGACGATCGCGGTCACCTGGCCGGCGGGACAGCGGGCGCTGACGTCCTCGACGGCGTTGGTCACCCCGTCGTAGGCGAACGAGACGCGGTCGAACTCGACGCCGTGACCCCGCGGGAGCTGGGGACGTTCCGGTTCGGGCAGCGGCGAACGGGACAGCAGCCGTTCGATGTTCGTCGCGCCCATCCGGCCCTTGCGCACCCCTTGGGAGGCGGACACCGCGGGCAGGATCGAGGTCGGCAGCCCGACCGCGACGACAAGGAACGCCACCAGATCCGCCACGGTCAGCGACCCGGTGGCGACGAAGGCCAGCCCGGCGGCCGTCACGACGGCAAGGACCGCCATCTCCGAGCCGAGCAGCCGCGATGCGGCCGAGCTGTAGCGCACCTCGGCCACCCACGCCGCGAACGCGTCGGCGTACTCGTCAACGGCGTCGTCGAAGCGGCGCAGCACCCGGCCCCCGGTGCCGAACGTCTTGACCACTTGAATCCCGTCGGCGTACTCGACGCTGGCGGCGCTGATCCGCTTCTCGGCGGCGATCAGCCGGTTCATGTGGGTTGTCATGGACCGCATCGAGATTCGGTAGAAGAGCGCCATCAGGCCAAGGACGCCAAATGCGATCAGCGCCATCCGGACGTCGACGAACGCCAGATAAGCCGCCGCGACGACCATCACGGTGAGCGCCCCGGTCAGCTGCCCCAGCGCGTGCGCGATGACCTCGTGCATCTCCTCGAGGTCACCGGTCATCGCCCGCTTGACCGCGCCAGAACCCGAGGCGCGGAACCAGCCAAGCGGCAGCGCGCCGAGGTGCCGCACGATCCGCATCCGCAGCTCGTGCAGGATCGCCGCGTCCGCGTAGTGCCCGACGCGAGAGGACTGCACGAACAGCAGCAGCCACAGGCCCGCGCCCGCTGCACCGATGCCGACCCAGGACCAGATGGTCGCGTCCGCACCCGCAGGGTCGTCGAGCATGACCCGCGCGATCTCGGCGACGGCGATGTAGGGCACTATCCCGGCCGCCGCACTCAGGGCCGACAGGATCGCGCAGATCACCAGGTGCGTCCGGATCGGGGCGAGCAGTCGGGCCAGGGCGCCGGTCTTGGCGAGGCTGTCCGTGTCTGTCGGTGCGGTCATGCCCTCAGCGTCGGTGGTGAAGGTGACTTGATGTCAACAGGACGAACGAGGACGCTCGGACGCTAGGACGCGGCCTTCAGCGTGATCTCGGCGATGTCGGACCGGCTCTGACCGTTCACCTGCCCCAGCGTGGAGACCCACACCAGTACGTACGAGGTCGCCGGCGCGTTCTCCACCTTGATGGTGTTGGCGCCAGGCTTGAGCGGGGTGGCGGGCGTGAGCTCCGTGGTGTCCGCCAGCGAGGCCGGTGTCGCCGAGTCCGACGAGCGGATCTCGACCGCGGTGCCGGTGCTGTTCAGGTTCACGGTGACCTCACCGATGGCGGTCGGTTGCGGCAGCTGCAGCATCAGCCCGACGCCGTTCTTGAAGCCGGGGAACGGCACGGCATCGGAGTAGGTGTCGATCGGCCACACCGTCGACTGATTGCCGTCGATCGCCAGGCGGGCCTCATCGGGCGCATCGGCCTCACCCTCGGGCGAAAACACCGCCACACTAACGGGTTTCACGACATTGCCGCTGCCGCCGCCGCCCGCTTGGGCCGACGTCGTCGGCGCGTTGAGGCCCAGCTCGTCGCCGCCGAGCCCGTCGCCGACGTCGCCGAAGATCCGGCTAAGCACCGTGGCGAGCACGATCAGCGCAACGATGATGATGGCCCCGCCGACGCCGAGCCCGATCATCAGTCCCTTGCGCCGACGCGCCTGTGAGTCGTGGTCGTCGTCGGTACCGCGGAACCGCGCAGGCGCCGGTTCGGGTTCGTCGACGGGGGAGATGAGCTCGGTGCGGTCGGCAATGGCGGTGGCCTGCTGCAGCAGGTTCAGCAGCGTCGGGGCGCTGCGGATGCCGCCGCCTTCCTGTACCGCACGCGCGGCGGCCGCCGAGATCTGGAACGGGATGTCACGGTCGACGGCGCGGGGTTCGACGGGCTGGCCTGCGGCATCGAGTTCGGCGGGCTCCAACCCGCTGCGCACCCCGGACTCCGGCAGCGGCCAGCGGTTGATGAGCAGTGCATACAGTGCGGCGCCGATGCCGCGGATGTCGTCCTCGGGGCTGGCGTCGGGCAGCGTCGCAGGAAAGGCCAGCGCCACGTCGCCCTCGATGCTGACCCGCACCCTGCTCGGGTGGTCGATGGACAGTGCCACCCCGGAGCGGTGCGCGGCCTCGGCCGCGGCGGCCAGCGACTGGATGGCCCTGGCACCGCCGATCGGCGACGGCGACGTCTCTGCGACCTCCGGCAGTGACCCGCCGCGAATCCACTCCGAAACCACGAGGCCGCCCGACCCGGTGCTTGCCACGTCGAGCACCCGCGCGATACCGGGCATGTCGAGCCTGCTGAGCTTCGAGGTGCGCGACAGGATCTCCTGCACCTGCTCGTCGGGCAGGGCGGCGTCGGGGTCGACGAACGTCAGCGCCACCTGCCGGTCAAGCGCGGTGTCCAGCGCCTGCCAGAACTGCAGGTTCGGCGGGCCGCCGTGGAACACCAGCAGCCGGTAGCGTCCACCGCCGATCGTGGCGCCGGGGATAAGGTGCACGTCCTCGTCGGAGGTCGCCGCCTCGATGGCGGGCTCGCGCGGGATGTCGAAGGGCAACGACTCGCGGGTCGGGTCGCCGCCGTAGTCAGATGGCGGGCGCCCGGACACCGCCATCGGCATGGTGCCGTTGGTGACTTCGGGAGCCTGCTCGAAGGTTTCCGTCTCCTCGGGCACTTCGGGCATAGCGGCGGTGAAATCCTCGCCGGGTACATCGGGCTGGAAGTCGTCTGCCGCGACGTCGGGCTGGAAGTCGTCGGCGGACGGAAGCGGGATCTTCGTTGTCGCCGTGCCGTCAGGGCCTGTCGCGGAGCCGCCCGCGGGTTTGTCGGTCACCGCTGGTCCTTTCCGCATCCCGTCCCCGGCAACCCCTGCCGGAGGCCCGCGCCTCGCGGGCGTCGGGACGTGACGCTGCCGTGACGCGGACGAATTCCTCTGATCAGCGTACGTGAGGGGCCTACCCGGCCGTGGCCGGTCTGGGGGCACAGTTGGCGGTGCGGCTACCCCGGCGCGCCTGCGAAGCCGGCGCTGGACCGCGGCCAATGCGGCCTGAGCGTCGGGGACCTTCGCGCCGAGCATGACCCCGGCGATGATCGGCACCATGATCAGGCCGAGCACAAGCAGCCGCAGCAACGACCCGGCGCCGCCCCAGTTGTGGGTCAGCGACTCCAGCCCCAGCAGTTGGTCGACGACGTGCGCGACGAGCCCGGCGATCATCGAGGCGGCGATGGTCACCAGGATGGTCCGCACCACCTGCAGGCTGATGAGGCGGCCGCCTGGCGGGTTGAGGTTCGCCCGCAGCAGGACGTACCCGACGGTGGCGCCCGCCAGGAAGCCAAGCCCGTTGGCCAAGCCGAGATAGCCGGCCACGAGGTGGGGATCGTCGGTCATGTACGGCGCGGCCAGCGATCCAGCGATCTTCACGATGGTGATCACGACGATCAACGCGATCGGGGTCCACGGCTGCTCTCGCGCGTAGAACACCCGAAGGACAAGCAGGACAAGGGCATACGGGATCAACGTGAACGCCGAAAGGGTGATCGCCATGCCGAGGTAGCCCGCGTCGACCTCGCCGAAGTTGCCGTACGCGAACAGTGCGCTGCCGATGGCGGGACCGCCGACGGTCATGATCGCCACCACAGGAATCAGCGTCACCATCGTCAGCCGGGTGGCAAGCGAAAGGTCGGCAAGCACCGCAGGGGCGTCGTTGGCCGCGGCGTTGCGACTCAGCCGCGGCATCACGACCGTCAGCACCGTCACGCCGATCATCCCGAACGGGAGCATCAGCACCAGCCACGTGTAGGTGTAGATGGCAGGCCCGGAAGCCGCAGCAGCGCTGGCGATTTGATTGCCGACGATCAAACCAATCTGGCTGATCATCACGTACAGCACCATGGCCGCCGCCATCGTGCCGAACTTCTTGAGCCGATCGTCGATCCCCCACAGCGGCCGAAGGCTGATCCGTTCGCGGCGGATCGCGGCAAGCAGCACCGCACACTGGGCGAAGACGCCGAGGGTGGTTCCGATGCCGAGCACAAGCAGCTTGGCGTTGCCCATCTCTACGGGATTCACGGAAAGCTCGCCAGGCACAACGAGATACAGGCCCAGCGTCGCGATGGCGACGATGTTGTTGACAACGGGCGCCCAGGCCGGCGGCCCAAACACGTTGCGGGTGTTCAGGATTGCCATGAACACCGATGACAGCCCGTAGAACAGCACCTGCGGCAGTAGCAGGTAGGCGAACGCGGTGGTCAGTGGCCGGTTCACCAGTGGGTCGCTGCCAAGCATCAGGTCGACCAACAGCGGGGCAAGTGCCACCGACAAGATGGTGGCTACCAGCAGCAGTGTGGTGGCCAAGGTGAACAGCCGCCGCACGAAGGCGGTGCCGCCGTCGGGGTCGTCACGTTCGGCGCGGGCAAGCACCGGCACGAATATCGCGGTGAACGTTGCCTCGAGCACGAGCGCGGCGATCAGGTTGGGCAGCTGATTGGCCACGGTGAAGGAACTCGAGAGCGCCGCACCCAGGATGGTCGCGAGCAGCACGATGCGGGTGAAGCCGGTGAGCCTGCTGATCAACGTCGCGAACGCCATCCCCCACGACCGGGACACCACCGCGGCGTCGGACAGCTCGGGGCGGCCCGCCCGTCGTCGCGGCGAAGGGCCGCGGCGCAGCCGGGGTGGCGGCGGCACCAGCTGACGAGCGTGCGGAGGCGGAGGCGGAGCGGGTCGTGGCGGGTAGCTGCGTGGGAGGACCCGTCCCGGTGGCAGCTGACCGATCGGCGGCCTGGGCCCCGGTGGGGTGCTCATGGTTTCTCGCCGGTTGAACCGTGCGGGCCGGTTTGGGTCTTCGGGCGTCCGTCGTCGACGTCCTTGGCGTACGCGATCGCGACGTCCACCGGATCGGGCCGGTCAAGGTCCGCTCGGTCGGGCTGGCCGCGGAACCGGTGCCATAGCCGGCGTCCGGCCAGCAGGACCAGCACCGCACCCGCCGTCAGCGTGATGAAGAACAGCACCTTGCCGTAGGCGTTGGAGTGCACAGAGAGCCGGACGGGCTCGCCGAGTGCAAGCCCGTCAACGGTGTGCAGCGAGACGTCGACCGCGACGCGCTGGGTGAAGTGCACCTCGATCGGCACTCGCAGGGGCAGAAAGCCCGGCGGCAGCTCGATCTCACCCATGTCGGTGACGGACATCCCCGGCGGCGCGTCGACGTCAAGCCGGACTCGGATCGGCACCGGCAGGTCGTTGCGCAGCGCCAACGGCAGCGGGCTGTGCTCGGTGGCCAGTGTGTACGAGCCGCCAGGGTTGACGATGGTGACCGCGCCAAGCAGGTCGTCGACCGTGCCGCCGACCGTGGTGAGCCGCTGCTGGGCGAGCCCGTTGCGGGCATCGGGCGGCACCGACTGGCTCAGCGCGCGCAGCATGTCCTCGCGCAGCGGCGCGGTGTACTGGCCGCCGGTCAGTCCGGTGCGCGCGTCGGTCGTCAGCGCCGCCGTCAGCGCCCACACCCGGCTCGTCACCGACGCGATACCCGAGACCACGCCGTCATCGAAACGCCCGCGCGGGTTGCCGAGATTGCCGTCTGGCAGCGGGGCCAGTTCCTGCGGCGCCACCGCGTTGCCCTCGGCGATCAGCACGTTCAGCGGCCGTGGCACGGCGAGGCCGGAGTGGATGGCGGTGGCCACCGCGGTGAGTATCGCCTGCGCATCCTCGGCATGCAGGTTCCACGCCGGCGGTGGCATCAGGATCTGGGTGCGCGGTTCGGTGTCCGGATGCAGGCCGGGCCACAGCAGCGAGCCGAGCGCATCCTGGCGCCGCGCCACCGCCGAATCGTGCGTGAGCGGAATGTCCAGCGAGGGATCCAGATAGGACGGTGCCGCCGGGTCGACGCCCGCCCCGGCGAGCGCGGCACCGACCGACGGGTCGAAAGGGACGGCCACGAGTTGCGGGGTGTACCGCACCGGCGCCAGGTCGGCGGTGGCAGGCTCTCCTGTCGCCGAATCCTGCGCGACGACGTTGGCGGCGCCGATCGCCACCGTCGAGCCCTGCGCCGACAACACCTCGACGGCGGGACCGGTCAGCGGCCCGTCGGCGATCAGGCTGGCGCCACGGGCCGATGCGACGCCGAGGATCTGGTCGACGATGTCGCCCGCGCCGATGGTCGCGATCCCGCTCAGCCCCGGATCGCCGACGCGGCGCAGCGCGTCGAGGTCGGCCTGCGCGTAGGTCGTCGGCGCGACACACATCCGCTGGGCCAGCGCCTTGAGCCGGTCCAGCCAGGCGACCGCGGCGTCCTGGCCTGCACCCGGATGCGTCGGTGTGCCCGGTCCGGCATCGGGCGCGTCGTTGACGACGTAGCCGCCCGTCATGGCGTTGACGGTGACCAGCAGGTCGGGGTCCACGGCCAGGCACAGCGCTCTGCCGACCTGACCGCCGGGGTCGACCGGCGGGCTGGTCGCGAACTCGACCGCCGAGAGCAGGGTGTCCAGCCGCCCGCCCGGCGCAAGAGAGGTCGCGAGATCGTCGTCGATCAACCGCACCGGTGTCGTGGCACCGGGGGCGCCCGCCGCCAGCCGCGGCCGGTCGGCGATCGGCCAGAACATCGTCAGCCGTACGGGTTTGGAGGTATCGGGTGGCACCACCGATGTCAGCGTGTCCGCCGCGGAGTCGGTGCTCGCGTCGGGCGGCACACCGAGCACAGGCAGCAGGAAGCGGGCATCGTCGAGCCGGGCGGGCTCGCCATAGTCCGGGGTGCCGTTGACGTTGACCATCACCGGGTACACGCCGGGCTGGTCAATCTGCAGCGACGATCCCTCCTGCGACCGCAGCGGATAGGAGAAGGTGAACGGAACTTGTTGTCCGCGAAGCAATTCAGGAGCAAGGGTGATGAAATCTGCGACCGGTTCGTATTGGTCCACGTTCCCAGCGAGGTTGGTGCGCAGGCCAGCGGATGCGGTGACGGCGGCGGCGTGTTCGAGGCGGACCACGACGTCGCGCACCGGACGATCGCCGACGTTCAGCACAGCGCCTGTCACGGTGACGACGGGTTCGCTTGTGGTGGTGACGACCTCGGGGGTGACGTGGTCGATGCGCACCTGAAGGAACGGCACCGCCCCCGGCTCGCCCGCTGCGGCTGGCGGCATCGCGGGCGCGACCATCAGCGCCAGCAGAGCAATGGCGGCGAGCACGCGCACCGCCGCGGCTGTCACGGGCCCTGTCCGCAGCCGTTCGTCCGCCGGCCGGGCTGAGGTTGTGCGGATCCGTCGGGACGACGGTTGCGGGTGTGCGAATGCGTTTGGGGCCGCCGCCGCGGTGAGGTTTGTGGCAGCGGCGGCAGGCCGGCAGGACCGTCCGTGTGCAGCTTGTCGATCAACTCCCCTGCCACCTCGGCGAGCTTGCGTTCGTCGGCGTAGGCCAGTCGGGACGGCAGCTCCCGCAGCGGCACCCAGGCCACCTCGCTGACCTCGACATCGTCGTCGGAGAGCTCACCGCCGAGGAAACGCATCAGGTAATGGTGCACCGTCTTGTGCACCCGCCTGCCCTCGGTGACGAACCAGTAGTCGATGCTGCCGAGCGCTGCCAGCACACTGCCCTGGATACCGGTCTCCTCGGCGACCTCGCGGATGGCGGTCTGCTCGGCGGTTTCGCCGAGTTCGATGTGGCCTTTCGGCAGCGACCACAACAGCCGTCCGCGCCGGTCGATGCGCCCGATCAGCGCTGCCACCTGGGTGTCCTTCGGCCCGTCCAGACCGTCGATGACCAGCCCGCCGGCCGACGTCTCGTGCACGGTGCGCAGGCGATCCGGCGACCGTCGCGGCCGCGACTTGCCCGGCTTGGGCTGGGCACCCTGCTGCTCGGTGTTGGCAGGAACGGCATTGTTGTTTTGGTGGGCAACGCCTGCTTCAGGCGGACCCGCGGCGCGTCGGCCACGGCGCCGACCCCGGCGCCGTCGTGGTTTGGCCTGTTCGCCGTCCGACACCTAAGCGATGGTAGCTGCCACGACTATTGGCTCCCCCCGCACTCGCCGGACGGTGACACGCCTGTGACCAGTAGGCTCACCGGACGTGTCCGACTCAGCTGCCGACGCCGAACTGCTGGCCCGCGCCGCGGTGGCCCTCAACCAGCATGCTGACATCCTTCGCGGTCTCGGCGCGCTGTTCGCTGAGGCGGGTCACGAGCTGTACCTCGTCGGCGGCAGTGTGCGCGACGCGGTGCTCGGTCGGCTGACCGATGGCGGCGATCTGGACTTCACCACCGACGCCCGCCCCGAGCGGCTGCAGAAGATACTGGGGCCGTGGGCCGACGCGCTATGGGAAACCGGCATCGAGTTCGGCACCATCGGGGTCGGCAAGGCGGGCGTTCGCCTGGAGATCACCACCTTCCGCGCGGACACCTATGACCAGGTGTCGCGCAATCCTGAGGTGCGGTTCGGTGACAACCTCAACGACGATCTGGTGCGCCGCGATTTCACCGTCAACGCGATGGCGGTGCGCATCACCAAGGACGGCCCCGCCGAATTCCACGACCCCCTAGGCGGTTTGGCGGCGCTGCGCGCGAACGAGCTCGACACACCTGCCGCCCCGGAGATCTCCTTCGGTGACGACCCGCTGCGGATGCTGCGCGCGGCGCGGTTCGCCAGCCAGCTCGGTCTCAGCGTGGCACCGCGGGTCGTCGGCGCACTCATCGAGATGGCGCCGCAGCTGGGGCGGATCACCGCCGAACGCGTCGCCGCCGAGCTGGACAAGCTTCTGCTTGGCGACGACCCGGTCGCGGGTATCGACTTGATGGTGCAGACCGGGCTTGGCGACGTGGTGCTGCCGGAAGTGGGCGCGATGCGGATGGCCATCGACGAACACCATCAACACAAGGACGTGTATCAGCATTCGCTGACGGTGTTGCGCCAGGCGATCGCGCTCGAGGACGACGGCCCGGATCTGGTGCTGCGATGGGCGGCGCTGCTGCACGACATCGGCAAGCCGGGCACCCGCAAGCACGAGCCGGACGGCGGAGTGAGTTTTCATCACCACGAGGTGGTTGGCGCGAAGATGACGCGAAAGCGGATGCGCGCGCTGAAGTACTCCAAGCAGATGGTCGACGACGTCTCGCAGCTGGTGTATCTGCATCTGCGGTTCCACGGCTACGGGGACGGCAAGTGGACCGACTCCGCGGTGCGGCGCTACGTGACCGACGCAGGGCCGCTGCTTCCCCGGCTGCACAAGCTGGTGCGCGCCGACTGCACGACCCGCAACAAGAAACGTGCCGCGCGGCTGCAGGCCAACTACGACAACCTGGAACACCGGATCGCCGAGCTCGCGGCCAAGGAGGATCTGGCGCGGGTGCGCCCCGATCTCGACGGCAACGAGATCATGCGGATCCTCGGGATTCCGGCGGGGCCGCAGGTCGGCGAGGCGTGGACGTACCTCAAGGAGCTGCGGCTGGACCGCGGGCCGCTGCCGCACGACGAGGCCGTCGCGGAACTGACGAAGTGGTGGAACGCCAACCGATAGCGGTGCGTCTGACCCGTCATGGACTACTGCCTCGGCGGCGACGACGGTTCGGCCACCATGTGGACCGCGGCACCCGATATAGATGTGGACGGTGACGGCCAGCTGGACGCGGTCGGCCTGGATTTCGACGGCGACGGCCTGCTCGATGACGCGATGGCCGACCTCGACGGCGACGGCACAGCCGAGCTGATGGTCCGCGATCACGGCGCCGAGGCGGCCTATTTCAGCGACGACGGCACCGGCACCTGGGCCGTCAGCGTCGACCGGGCCGGGCAACTGCGCTGGTTCGGCCTCGACGGGGTCGAGCACACCGGCGGCCCGCTGGTCGACGTCGACGGCGACGGCACCGAGGACCGGTTGCTGGACGTCGACGGCGACGGGTTGGCCGACCGGGCGCTGGCCGCCGGGCAGGCCTACGTCGACACCGACGCGGACGGTCAATGGGACATCCGGTTCACCGACAGCGACGGCGACGGCAGGGCCGACGCCGCCAACGACCTCTAATCGCGGCCGGGGCCCGGCGGGCCTGCGAAGGCCTGCGCGATGGTCAGCCACTGCTCCGCCTCGGCGCCCTCGGCCATCACGTCCAGTGCCGTGCGCGCGCGGCGCTGGGTGACCAGCATGCAGAAGTCCTCGCCCGAACCGGTGACGCGTTGCGCGGCGTCGTGCGGACCCCATGTCCACGCCGAACCGTCGGGTGCGCGCAGCTCCACGAAGAACGGGTCCGACGGGGGTGTCAGCCCGTTGACCACGAAGGCGTAATCCCTGGCGCGCACCCCGATGTGCGCGATGGATTTCAGCCGTTCGGTCGCGGCCCTCTTGACGCCGAGCGCGTCGGCGACGTCGAGACCGTGTGCCCATGTCTCCATCAGCCGCGCGGTGGCCATCGAGGCGGCGCTCATCGGCGGACCGAACCACGGCAGCTTGCGGCCGTCGGTCACCGCAAGGAGTTCCTCGTGCAACCGGGCCCTGGTCGCACGCCAGTCCGCCAACAGCTGCGGCGGCGGGGTGACGGCGAGTTCCTCGGCGCCTGCGTCGACGAACCCGACGGGGTTGGTGGCCGCCTCCTCGAGCACCGCGGCGAACGCGGCCTCGTCGGTGACCGATTTGAGCGCGACGCGGTCGGTCCACAGCAGATGTGCGATCTGATGGGCGATCGTCCAGCCCGGAGCGGGCGTTGAGTCGGACCACCGGGCGGCAGGTAGGTCGGCCACCAACGCGTCCAGCTCGTCGCTTTCGGTACGCAGATCGGCCACCATCGGCTCCGCTGTCGCCATGGGGGTCACCCTAGTCCGGGGTCGATGCGGGCCTGCCGATCGCGGCGTGCGCCGCCAAGCCGAGCAGGTACACCCCTGCGCCTGCGAGCGCCAGCATCGGTTGGTGGCCGTCTGGTGGAATCACGCTCGCCGCCAACGTGATTGCGAGAATGAACGACATCCAGAACAGCGCGTCCTGGACCGTGAACACGTGGCCGCGCAGCGCGTCGTCGACGTCCAGTTGCATCGCGCTGTCCGCACACAGCTTGACCACCTGTCCGGCGAGGCCGAGCAGGAATCCGCACCCGATCATCATCGGCAGCGCCAGGCCGGACCCCGCGAGCTGGACCACCGCCGCCGCGGCCAATGCTCCGTTGGCGGTGGCGTAGCGGCCCCACCGAGCGGCGGCCGCCGGCATCACCACCGCGGCGAGGAAGGCGCCGCCGCCGACAGATACGGCGAACAGCGCGGCGGTGCCGAAACCGGCGACCTCGTGCTTATCGGTGTGCCTGACGATCACCAGCACCAGCAGGCTGTTGATGCCGAGCACCATTCGGTGTGCGGCAAGCCCCGCGAGCGTCGCGGCCACCGTCGGCACCGTGGCGACTGTGCGGATGCCGTGCACCCAGCCGGTGGCCACCGCGTACCCCACCGAGCCGTGGATCGCCCGCGCGCTGTCGTCGGGGCCGAGGATGTGCGGCGGGAAGCGCCACGACAGCCAGAGGGCGCCCAGCACCGGTACGGCGACGATCAGGATGATCGTTGCGGCGCCGGTGTCGTCGGCGCCGAACAGCGTGCGCGGCAGCAGCATGAAGATCGCGCCGAGGAACGCGGCCACCATGCCGGTCGCGGTGGCGACCGAGTTCATCGTCACGACCTGCTCTCTCGGCACGACGTGCGGCAGTGCCGCCGAAAGGCCCGAGGAGACGAAGCGGGTGAAGCCGTTGACGATCAGCGCTGCGCACAGGATCGCGAGGTCGCCGGCGCTCGCCGCCAGCAGCGCGGCGACGGCCAGCACCATCACCACGCGTCCGACGTTGGCCCCGACGAGCACAAGGCGCCTGTCCCACCGGTCCAGCAGCGCACCGGCGAACGGGCCAAGCAGCGAGTACGGCAGGTAAAGCACGGCGAACGAGCCTGCGATGGCCCACGGCGTCGCGGCACGCTCGGGGTTGAAAAGGATCGCGCCGACGATGCCAGCGGCGAACAGCCCGTCGCCGAACTGACTGACGACGCGTAGCTCCAGTAGCCGCCGGAACTCGGAAAGCACGCGCACCGAATGCCACAGTGCGCGCATTGAATGCCACAGCGCGATCGGCGCACGCGCGTCAGCCACAGAAATCACGTCCCGTTGGTTCTACTTCGATGAAGCGGCAACCTGCCCCACAGTACAAATATCCCGGCGAGCCGCGCTTGTTCGCCACCCTGACTGGTTGCTGGTGCCATGATGGAGACGTGGCGCATTCAGAGGATCCGGAGGATTTCATAGCCCCGGCCGCGCACCGAGTACGGGCGGGAACGCTGTTGCTCGCCAACACCGACCTACTGGAGCCGACGTTTCGCCGCAGCGTCATCTACGTCGTCGAGCACAACGACGGCGGCACGCTCGGAGTGGTGCTGAACAGGCCAAGTGAAACCGCGGTCTACAACGTGTTGCCGCAGTGGGCGAAGCTGGCCACCAAGCCCAAGACGATGTTCATCGGCGGACCTGTGAAACGCGACGCCGCGCTGTGCCTTGCGACGCTGCGGGTTGGCGTGGACACGAACGGGGTTGCCGGGCTGCGGCATGTGCAGGGCCGGATGGTGATGGTCGACCTGGACGCCGACCCCGACGCCATCGCGCCTTTGATCGAAGGGGTGCGGGTTTTCGCGGGCTACTCGGGCTGGACCATCGGCCAGCTCGAGGGCGAGATCGAGCGCGACGACTGGATTGTGCTGTCGGCGTTGCCAACCGATGTGCTCGTCGAACCAAGGATCGACCTGTGGTCACGGGTGCTGCGGCGCCAGCCGCTGCCGGTGTCGCTGCTGGCCACTCACCCGATCGACATCAGCCGCAACTGAATTCAGCCGCACGACAGCGTGCAGGACGCGCACGCGCCTTCACAGCCGCCGGCCGTCGCGGGGCGCCCCTGGCTCCGTGCGACCACCTTGGCGCTCTGCCAGCAGCCCGCCGCGACGGTGCCAACCGCCCCGACGACGCACACGATCACCACGAGCAGGCCCATCGACGGGCGTGTCGACAGTGCCACCACCCCACCGGCCGCGAGCATCACCGCGGCGGCCAGCTGAGTGGGGGCCACCGCTCGCAGCACCTGCTGGACGTAATCACCGGAGTTGGGACGGGCCAGCAGCCAGAGACCGAGGGCGGCGATCGCGACTGCGGCGCACAAACACAGCACCGCGGCGACAAGCATGGGCCACACCTTACGAGGCCCCAACGCTTCGTGCGAAGGGGCCGTCCCCCGGGCGCCAGGCTTCGCCCGGGGGACGACGACTATTCCCCTATCCCGGTAGTCCTAGAGGCTGTGTTGCGGGAAGGCCGGCCTGGCCAGGAAGAGCTGGAAGACCTGGAAGGCCCGGCGCAGGG
>Ga0190272_10000812_pt1 | contig 15328 bp, 11 predicted proteins | sample Popmic504T_FD_133746 | JGI IMG/M metagenome (GOLD analysis project Ga0190272, IMG submission 133746) | Populus adjacent soil microbial communities from riparian zone of Shoshone River, Wyoming, USA - 504 T | ecosystem: Environmental > Terrestrial > Soil > Riparian zone | place: USA: Wyoming... | reverse complement strand
GTCGTCGATGTCCGCCTTGAAGAACAGGGTGTTGGCCGAGAAGCGGCTCTCGACGAACTCGTAGCAGGACTTCATGTCGATCTTGACGTCCAGGCTGTACGCCGGCAGGAGCCCGACGTACTCCAGCTCGTACACGACGCCGACCGGCCGCGCGTTGGCCCTGCCCTCCAGCACCGACAGGAAGAACGCCGAGCCGTCCTCGGTGAGGCTGAGGGAGAAGATGGTGCGGTTGTCGTTGTCCAGCGAGGGGGTGCCGGAGCCGACGATCGTCTCGACGAACCGGGGGGCACCGGCCGCGGCGGCGCCGCCCCTGGTGTCGGCGTCCAGGGCGATCACCCGCACCGTGCCCTTGGAGTACGGCACGCTGGTGAGCTGCACGCCGTCGCCGCCCTTGGCCTGCAGCTTGCCGAGGATGCGCCCGTGCAGGTCGCCGAGGCCGACATCCACTGTCATGGTGAGGAAGCCGCCCGCGATGGTCTGCCCGGCCTCGCCACCCTTGCGGTAGGCGAACAGGTCGAACATCGGGCCGCCGTCGTCGCGGCTGATGTGCGGGTTCGCCGGCAGGTAGTAGTACAGGTCCGAGCGGTCCGCGTCGCGGAAGACGGTGATACCGAGGATTTCCATCTTGCTTTCGAGGTCGAGCACGACGAGGTCCTCTCTAGGACTGTCAGACGCTGCGGGTCGAGACGACCAGCAGGGGGTTGGGTCCGTCCAGCCACGCCGACTGGCGCTGCGTGCCGTCGGTGTGGAATCCGGTGGTCTGGTAGCGGAAGCCGGGCGGCGCGCCAGGAGCGGCCGGCAGGCTGATCGACTGGGCCACCGGGGTGGTCGGGTCGAAGAACACGCTGACGGCGTCCGCGTCGGCCGTGCCCGCGACGCCGACGCGCACGTTCACCGCGTCGAGCCCGGCCTCGGCCAGCGCCGGTCCGATGAGCCGCACCTCGACGGCGCGGCGGCGCTGGCCGACGTCGCCGACCACGATGGACGGCTCGTCGGTGGTCTCCCACTCGGTGGGGGTGACGGTCCCGCCGGCCGCCGTGGTGACGCGGTAGCGCACCTCCTGCCGGGTGGCGTCGACGATGGGCCACGTGAGGGTCTCCGGGGCCCACGCGGCGCCGGCGGCCGGTGGCGTGAAGGTGCGGACGAAGCTGCGGCGGTAGCCCACCGGCTCGTCCTCGTAGGCCACCTCGAGGGTGATGGCCGTGACGTCGGTCGCGGTGACCGACGGCTGCACGAGCAGCGTCCTGGTCGCGGTGAACGGCGCGTCCACCCGTAGCAGCCGCTCGGTCGAGGTCGTCGGCGGCAGCGTCAGCACCGCGCCGTCGTCGAACGTCAGGGTGGCGTTGGCGGTGTAGGTGGCGGCGCCGGTGGCGCGGGTCCGCACCTGCCAGCGGCGCTGGTCGATCGGCAGCACGGATCCCTTGGGCAGCCGCACCTGGTGCCGGGCCGTGAAGTCCTCCGCCGCGTAGTCGAGCACCACGTCGACGTCGGTCACCGACTCTGGCAGCCGGCCGCGTTCCACCTCGACGTCGAGCACGGACACGTCGTCGTAGGGCCGGATCGAGCAGGTGCGCCCCGTGCGGGTACGCGGGCCGGTCCGGTAGGTGAGGCTGTCGCCGTCGGTGATGCCGTCGCGGGAGAACTCGTAGGTGACGTCGACCGTGTAGGCCAGCGACGGGCGGCCGCGGCGCTTGACCGCCCACGTCTTGTCGCCGGTGCTGCCCGGCCGGAACACGATGCTCTGCGCGTCGACGTCGGTTCCGGCGCCGTAGCTCAGGTCCACGGTCACCGACCGCAGTGACAGCGCGGTGAACTCCTCCTCGCTCGGCCCGCTGACCAGCACCTCCAGCAGCTCGAAGAACGGGCTGGCCAGGTCGACGTGGTGGATGCGCTCGCGGACCTGCTCCGGCGACATGAGGGTGGTGACGAACCCCTGCGGCGCGTGGGTGCGCTCGGCCGGGGAGCGCTGGGTGAAGTCGAAGTCGATGGTGCGGAGCTCCTCCTCCGTCTTCATCCGCAGCGAGAGCGACACGATCGACGTCGACTGGCTGGACAGCATGTTCGCGCCGGGGATCGTGCCCAGGTTGGGGATCTGCGGCGCGGCGGTCGGCTTGAACAGCTCCTGGATGATCTTGTCCTTGAACAGGGACAGCGCCAGCTCGGCTGCCCGCTGCCCCTCCTCCCCCGTGGCCTCGGTGGTGATCTTGATGTCCACCGCGCCGATCTGCTGCAGCTTCGACAGGGTGTTCTCGACCTCGGCCTTGAAGTACACCGGGTAGCCGACGGACCCCTTGACGCTGAACTCCTCGTAGATCCGCGACACGTCGGCGTGGATCTCGGCGTGCACCGCGGGACGCAGGCCGAGGAACTTCAGGTCGTACACCACGCCGACCGGGGCCGCGCCCTGCTCGTACAGGCCCTGCAGGAACGTGACGCCCTCCTGGCTCAGGCTCAGGGAGAAGATCGACCGCAGGTCGCCCAGCAACGACGGGGTGCCCGCGCCGACGATCTGCTGCACGAACGTGGGGCGCCCCGGCGTGGCCGCGGCGCCGGTGGGGGTGGCCGCCGCTCCCGACGCCGCGTCGAGCGCGATCACCGACACGGTGCCCGACACGTACGGGATGGGGCCGAGCGTCAGCGTCGACGGGTCGAGGCCGAGCTGGTTGCCGAGCTCCGTGCGGGCCCGGTCGAGCGCGCCGGCCGTCACGGCGCACTCCACGCCCATGGTGAGGAACCCGGCGCCCAGCTCGTCGGGGATCGTCGTGCCGGACAGCGGGGAGTGCGCAAGCTCCACCGCGTACGAGAACACGTCGAACATCGGCCGGCCGCCGGTGGTGGCGATCCGCGGGTTCGGCGCGGCGTAGTAGAAGTGCGACGGGTCGAGGTGGTCGGCGAAGACCAGCAGCCCGCCGGCGGTCCGCGCCGGCACCTCAAGGCTCAACATCCCGGGTTCCCCTCCCGCATCTCGCATCCGTGTTGTCGTTTTTCGGCCCCGAGAACGTCGACACGGATGCGAGTCGACGGGGTGGTCACGCGATGACTCCGGTGCGGACGTCGAGCACCAGCAGGTCGGCGCCGGACGCGGTCCACGGCTGGGTGCGCACGAAGCCGCTGGTGTCCACCGTGGTCACCTGGTGGAACACCTGCGTGACCGGCGGATCGCCGCGCAGGTACGAGAACGCGCCGAGGAGCCCGCCCGCCTGGCCGGCCGGCATCCGCAGCCGGGTGGCTGCCCGCACCGCCTGGGTCACCGGGTCGCGCACCTCCAGCGCCACCGCCACGTCGGCGAGGTTCAGCGGGGCCAGCGGGCCGCCGATGGCCCGCACCAACACCTGCCGCTCGTCCACGAGCCGGCGGTCGACCACGATCCGGTCGTCGGCGGCCTCCCGCCACGACCCCTCGACGAGCCCACCGGCGGCGAGCTTGATCGTGAGCCGGTAGTTCACCGCCCGCGACCCGCCGGCCGCGATCGAGTACGTGCGCTGGACGACCGGGGTGTCGGCGCCGAGGGTGATCGTCTCCTCGGCGTAGTGCACGTCGTGTGCCTCGTCGTCGTAGCGCACCTCCAGCAGCGCGACGCTGATGTCGGGCCACGGCAGGTCGACGTAGAACGCGACGGCGAGCTTCTCCGGCATCGGGTCCGGCAGCGACAGCCACGGCTCGACGGCCTCCGCCCACTCCGTGGTCACGTCGCCGCCCGCCTCCAGCGGCCGGTGGTACGTGGCTCGCCAGGCGTACGGGCTGCCGTCCGCGCCGACCGCCGCGTACCGCCACTGCTGGCTGTCGGCCTCGGCGGTGAGCACCAGCCTGGCGGTGCGCGCCGCGTCCCCGACCGGCTTCAGCTCCACCGTCACCGCGGCGAACAGCGCGAACGAGAACAACGGCGCCACGGTCACCGTCACGTCGGTGACGGCGTACGCCTCGCGCGGGTCGACCAGCAGGTCACCGGCCCGCTGGGACCGCCACGGCGACTCGACGGCCGCCGCCTCGGTGCCGGTCGGGCGCAGCGGCGAGGACGGGTCGAAGTCGGCCAGCACCCGGTACTCGTACGGGGTGTCCCACACCGCGCTGCGGGCCGCGTCGTCGATCAGGTTCACCACCCAGTCGCGGTGCTCACGCTGGGCCGCGGTGAAGGCGAACTCGGCGGGGTCGGCGTGGGTGCCGTCGGGCAGCCTGCGGGCAAGCTGCACCCGGCAGGAGCGCAGCCCGTCGGTGGCGAACCGGTCGACCAGGTCGACGCCGACCTCCAGCCGCGGGAAGCCGTCGAGCTCCACCCGCTGCACCATGCCGTCGCGGATCGCCGGCCAGGCCGGTGACGGCGCGCCGTGCTCGTCGACGCGCAGCGACCGCAGCAGGCCGCCGAGCATCCCCTGCGGCCGCAGCTCGCGGACCTCGGCGACGCGCTCGCGCGCCCGGACGTCGAGGTGCCGCAGCTGGTTCTCCTCGATCTTCTTCAGCTTGTACGACACCCCGGGCAGGATCGCCCTGGTCACGCTCCACACCACGTCGCCGATGGCCTCACCGATGCCGGCGGCCGGCCCGGCCGGGGGCGCCATCGGCTGGAACAGCCGCTCCAGCACCCAGTCCAGCAGCTGCTCCTTGGTCTTGGCCGCGGCCGCCGCCGAGCCGTCGCCGGTGCCCATGACGACCGTGTCGATGTCGATGCCGGACGTCTCCAGCGCGTTCGTGATCGCGATGTCCACGTCGGACGCCGCCACCCACGCGTTGAACCCGACCTTCTGCTGCAGCGACGAGTACACCTTGTGCCAGTCGGCGTGGATGTCGATCGTGAAGCTCGGCCGCAGCGCAGCGAAGCTCATCACGTACGTCACCAGCACCGGCAGCTCAGGCTTGTCCAGGCAGGCCGCGATCATCTCGGCGGCCGCCTCGTTGAGGATCAGCTGGAACGCGCACGGGTTGCTGTTGCCGAGCGAGGGCCGCCCGCCGGCGGAGAACTCGACGGTGAACGCGCCGCCCGGCGCGGCCGACCCCTGTGCTGCCGCGTCCTGGGGCGGCGGGGTGTTCGTCGCACCGAGCACCGTCAGCTCCACGGTGCCCGCGTCGAACATCACCGGCACGACGCGCGGCGCGCTGGGCAACCCGCGCAGGTTCGCGAGGCCCGCGCCGAGCGCGTCGAGGTCGGCCTGCGGCACCTGCAGCTCGGTGGCGAGTTGCAGGATGCCGCCGGACACCTTGGCCGCGCCGACGCCACCGCCCAGGTACTGGATGAGCGACAGCTGCGGGCGGCCGTCGATCAGCGCCAGGTTCGGGGCGATCGGCAGCGCGTGGAACAGCCCGGCGTCGGCGTGGTCGGGCAACAGCGCGTACCCGTCGACGACCGGGTACGGCGGCTCGAGGGTGAGCACCGCACGTGCCCGCTCAGCCGACGGGGCCGGGGGTCGGCACCGGCGGCGCCGGCACCGGAGGGGTCACCGTGCCCGGCCCGGGAACGGGCGCGGGCCCGGGCGGGGTGACCGGCGTGACCGGGGTGACCGGCACGGGCGGCGTCACCGGAGGCGGCGGCGTGACCGGAGCGGCCGGCGTCGGCGTCGCGACGGCCGGCGGCATCGGCAGGACCAGCAGGTCCCCCGACCCGGTGATCCGCCCGGACCGCCCGACGAGCGGGGTGACGACGCCGTCCGTGCCGACGTACTCCACGTCGTAGGTGAAGTCCGCCGCCGTGCGGTCGGCCCGCGCCACCGACCAGGTCTGCGGGGTGACGTCGCGGAACACCATCGCCTGCTCGTCGAGCACGTTGTTGGCCTTGTCCTCGTACCGCAGCCGCACGACGACCCGGCGCAGCGTGGTGCCGACGCCGGTGTCGCCGGGGTCGATCTGGATCTTGGCCACGCCGCCGACCGCGTCACCGATCACCAGCGTGCCGGCGTCGCTGGGCATCGCCTCCCAGTCCTTCGAGCGGACCGCGCCGTCCTTGCCGAGGGTCTTCACCGAGTACCGGAAGGCCCGCTGGTCGGGATCGCGCAGCGGGAACCTCCACAGCGGCTGCTGCAGCGCCGCGATCGACTGCTCGCTCAGGCTCAGGGTGCGCTTCTGCCGGTAGTCGTTGGCCTCGTCCACGTAGTCGAGGTCGACGATCATCGTCTGGACCTCGCTCCAGTCGACCGACGGCAGCACCGACAGCTGGAACAGGTGGTCGAACGGGGTGCCGATCGAGAGGTAGGCCGAGGTGGCGCCGGGGTCGTGCCCGCCGTCGAGCCACTCCGTGGTGATGCGCTGCGGGCCGGTGGCCTCGTCGCTGATCACGTACGTGGTGCGGTACTGGTACGGCTTGTCCCACTGCGCGTAGATGACCCGCTTGTACTCGACGTCGGGGTCGTCCTTGGTGAGGATGACCTTCTCGATCACCTCGGGCACGTCGCGCTCCGGGTCCGCGTACTTGATCTCCACCTCGATCGAGCTGAGCTTCTGGGTGTCGAACGCCAGCTTGTCCGTCGCGGCCACGTTCAGCTTCATCACGCCGGGGTTCGGCACCCGCAGCGTGTAGTCGCGCAGGGTCGACTCCTCCGAGTACAGCGTCGCGGTGGTCACCGCCCCGGACTTGTAGTTCACCTGCACCTCGACGGCGTAGGTGTCCTCACCGACCTTGGACAGCCGGGTGCTGAACGTCTTGGGCTGGCGGTCGGTCTTGGTGAACGCGAAGCTCTCCCGCTTGTCGATGCGGTGGCCGTCCTTCTCACCCTCGTAGGAGAAGTGACCGACGACGCTGTGCACGATGTCGCCGTACATCTCGAAGTCGAGGTTGGTGTCGATCTTCACCGTGAGGGTGTTGAAGTACCACTCCGCGGTGCCGAGGTCGATGTCCAGCACGACCTCGTCGATGTCGACGCCGAGGAACGTGGGGTCGAACCGGGCGCTCGGGTTGTACTGGCGCTGCACCACGTCGCGCTGCAGCAGGTCGAGGTCGAAGGTCTTGTCGATGTCCTCGTGGATGAACGTCATCCACTGGCTCTTGCGGTCCTCCTCTGTGACGATCGAGCCGCCCTTGAGGAAGTTCTCCTTCACCCACTCGTCGAGCTTGCTGAACGCGAACGCCCGCAGGGCCTCGACGTCCTCGTCCTCGATCTGCGACGAGCCCTTGTCGATGGTCAGCGTGATGAGGCCCTGGCTGTCCATCACCTCGCTCACGCTGGTGCGGTGCGCGACGTCGGTCGTCGTCTCGTTGCCCCAGGTGTCCTCGTCCGTGACCTGGGACTCCGTGTAGCCCATGATCACGGTCTTGACCTCCTTGCTGCTCGCGTGCGCGTGGACGTGCACCGCGGGCAGCCGGATGTCGAACAGGAGGTTGTACTCGACGGCGGCGATGCCGGCGCCCTTCTTCAGCGCGTCGTAGAACAGCTGGGCGCCGAGGTCCTTGAGCTCGACCGCGAAGGACGCCGTGTTGTCGCCGAACAGCGACGGCCGCCCGGACTGGACCTCCGAGACGAACCGGTTGTCCTTCATGATCATGAGGCGGACCTCGCCGCCGGTGAAGTCGATCGCCTTCAGCGTGGGCGGCGGCAGGCTCGGCTCGTTCGGGAACTCCGCCCGCATCCGGCTGGCCAGCCGGTCCTTCACCGTGCTGTCGAGGAACGCCTGGTCCTCGACGAGCTGCGTGGTGAAGACCAGGTAGCCGCCGCCCTTGTCGTCCTTGCCCTCACGCTCCACCGGGAGCTGATACTTGAGGAACGTGAACATCGGCTTGCCGTCGCCGCTGCGCGCGATCTGCAACGTCCTCGGCAGGTAGTAGAACGACGAGATGTTGTCGTCGTCCCGGAAGATCGTGAGACCGTCGACTGTGTCGTAGACGGGAATCGACTGCATGGGCACTCCCTGGAACTGACCGACGGACGCGTGTGACCAACAGAGCACCGACAAGCGGTACTAATACGTTCGCGTGAAGGAGCGGGACGTTACGCCGCCTGATACGCCCAGTCGATCTTCCCAACCAACCACGGACGGTTACTGTCACCCAACACATGCATGCCGTCACCATCCTCATCTCGCCGGACGACCTCGCCGCGCTCGAAGAGACCCTGGACGTGGTCAGCCATCCGGACGTCTTGCGACAACTCGCCCGGTCCAAGGACGCGATCGAGGCCGGCGACGTGCTGGACGCCGATGAGCTGGCCGCCCTGATGGCCCAGCGGCAGCGGAGAGCTGGTTGACCGAGAGCGACGCCTACCGCTCCCGCTGACCACAGGCTCAACCGAGCTGCCCTTGGTCCTTCGCCCAGACCTCGAAACCGCCTGGCCCGAACGGCAGGTGGTACTCACTCGCGATCAGATCGTCAGCCAGCGCCCCGACCAGGCTGACGGTCAGGAGCCCCTCCCGGATGCCGTCACAGAGCAGCCGCAGGGTCGGGCAGTACGGCACGCCGTAGGTCTCTGCGGCCCTTCGTGCGGCCCGGTCGTCGACAACAGCTATGCCACCGGTGGTCGAGGCGAGGGCGAGCACTCTCTCGGCGCTGGATCTCAGCTCCCGCCGCTCGATCCAGTCGGCGTCCAACACGGCTTGCAGTCGGGCGTCTCGCCGAGCTCCGACCGTGATTTCGGCTAGGACCACGTCAGGAATCAATGCGGTGCGTTCACCTACCACCGCCTTCAGCACACCCAGCCAGCCTTCGCTGGCGAAGTGGCTGAGCGGGCCCGTGTCGAAGACCAGGATCTCGGACATCGCGTCAGGACACGAACTTCCAGATGGAATTCTCTGGAATCAACGGTACCTGAGGAAGGTCTGCCTCGTCCCAGGTATCCAGCAGCATGTCGGTCGCCCTGGCCGCCGACACCGTTCCATTTCGATACAGTCGAAGCACAGCTTCGACATAGGGTCGGGAAAGCTCTGAAGGCGCCAACTCGTCCTGGATGACCAGTCCAAACTCGACGATATCCGCCTTGGTGGTGCGAACGAGTCGAATGTGATCGGCTTCCGCCCGACTCACCAGGTCGAGTTCAAGTAACCGTCGAGCCAACGTCGACATGTCGACCCTGAAAGCACTGGCAAGCCGCACCGCGGACGTCCGCAGGTCGTCACCACCAGCACGCAGGCCCTGCCACCTGTCTGCCAGCCCCGCCCCAGGGAGCAGCACAGCCCTGGCAAAGCGATCGATCAGCGACTCCCACTTATCCGAATCACCCTGCTCGGCGATCCGCCAGTCGACCGTGTACTCATCGGCGAAGAGGTGGTGACCCAACTCGTGCGCGGCGGCCAGCCGCCGCCGACCAACTCGCAAATAGCCGTTCACAACCGCCACGCCGCCGACAGGAAGAAGCACCGAAGCAGCATCAGCCGCTTCTTGACCAAGGTCGACCGAGAATAGAAGAAGACCCGCCCCGGCCGCCCTTCGGGACAGTTCGAGAGCTGGTTCCGAGGCATCCAACCCAAGCAGACTACGTGCACTCTTCGCCGCCTTGTCCGCATCGCGGACCGACTGTGGACGCTCCAGCATACGAGGCGTAGCCTTGAGAAGATTCTGATCCTGCGCAGCGGCGAATTCGACATTCCGAACGACTCGTTCGACGAGCGAGTCGATCATCGGACTTGGCGCCCCGGGTTCTTGGACATTCCGTCGGGAGACAATCGCAGGAGGGGCGTCGTCCACGAACCACTCAATCCGCTCACCCAGCGCTTCAGCGATCCGCGCCAACTCCAGTGCCGAGACCCGACGCGTACCCGCCTCGATCTTGGCCAGCCCAGATCGGTCGATGGGCACGCTGGCTGCAAGCTCGGCCTGGGTCAGACCGGAGCGGCCCCGCGCCTCAGCGATCCGCCGGCCGATGGTCGCGGCATCAATCGAGGCCATGTGTGCCAATATAGAACACTCCCGCCGCCCCACTCCACCCGATGGCCCGCCGTCACCGGTTCGACTGGCGAGCCAATACCGTCACCGCCATCGAGCACGCCTACGACGCCTACCGCTCCCGCTGACCCTCGCAGGCGGAAGCCGTCTCGGTCCGCCGCTTCGCGGACTCGCTGGCCACGTGGCTCGAACTGCCGGTGGGTGGACTCACCTTCGACGGCTGGGAGAGCGCGCTGAACAACGCCGTCCGGCTGATGATCGACCGTCCTGGGACGGAGCGCGCCCCGCTGCTGGTTCTGGACGAGTTCCCCTACCTGGCCCATGAACGACGCCTGACGGACACGACATTTTTCCGCGGCACCCACGGACGTTACCCAGCGCCTACGTCCTTGCCTACGACGCGGCCCGGCAGGCATGCACGGCGCTCCTGGCGCATCAGGGCCTGCGCCCCACCACCACGGCCGGAGGCCACTACATGGTCGAGGAAGCCGTCCGGGCTCAGTTCGGTGATCTCTCACGGCCTTCGGCACGCTTCGGCGGCGCCGGAACGAACTGGAGTACCTGACCCTGGCAGGCGGCCGAACGTCTGATCCCCAACCTGGGCATTTTCTGGCGCCAACGTACTTAAGCCAAGTACGTTCACGGCCCGAGCAGGGCAGCCGGAACGACGGCGATCCCGTCCTTGCGACGGTATGCCGTGGTGCCGGTGTTGATCACTACGGCGTCCAGCAGATCGTCGCCGATGGTCGCGCCGAGCCATGTGAGGTGCTTCACGTCCTCGTCGCCGACCCGCTGCGACAACTTCACCTCCACCGCAAGCACGCGATGGTCGCCGCGCTCGACGATCAGGTCGACCTCGTGGTCGACGGACCGGGTACGCAGATGCCGGACCGACGCCTCGGCGGCCTGGGCGTACACCCGAACGTCGAGCGTGACCAGCGACTCGAACAGATGCCCCAGCAGAGTGCCGTTGCGCGGGACCGGCGGCCCCAGCGACCGGCCGTCCAGAAGGGCGTCGATATCGGCGCCGAGCAGCCTGGCCGCGAGCGCCGGATCCGCCAGGTGGTGCTTGGGCGGAGCCGAGAGCCGGGCGACCTGACTGCGGGTGGGCGCCCAGGCCGGCACCGGATCGATCACCCAGAGCCGTTCCAGGGTCTCGCGGTAGGGCTGCGAGGTGCTGCGCGCCGGCTTGTCGCCCTTCCCGCCCGTCGCCGCGTCACGAATCGTTTCGTAAGAGGCCGTTGTGGCTGTCGCCGCGGCGTATGCCGTCATCCAGCGACCGAGCAGCGCCGGGCTTCGCATCCGATGTCCCATCGCCTCGAAGTCGCGCTCGGCGATGCGAGCCAGATAGCCGTCGAGCTGCGCGCGCAGCGCACGCCCGCGTAGCTGACGGATGCCGGGAAAGCCGGAGGTGACGATCTCCTCCGCGTACTCCTCCAGCCCCACCTCACTGTCCCCTCCGACATCGCCCTGCTCTCCGGTCAGCAGGGCGGCGAGGCTGACCGTCGGGGTCGCGATGCCACGCTCGGCCAGGGTCATCGGCCGCATTCGGACCGTGACGATACGACCCGCGCCGGAGTGTGTGGGCTGCTCGATGGGACAGGCGGAGCCGGTGAGCAGGAACCGGCCCGGCTCCGGTTCGGCGTCAACCGCCCGGCGGACCACATCCCACGCCTCGGGCAGTCGCTGCCACTCGTCCAGCAACACAGGCCGCGCGCCCAAGGCCAACCTGCTCGGGTCCGCGGTGGCGATCGCACGCTGCGCCCCATCGTCCAGCCGGTGCACAGTGACCGCCCGCCGTAACGCCGTCTCGGTCTTCCCGACGCCTTTCGGACCTTCCAGGGACAGGGCGGGCAACGCCGGCAACAAGACGTCCAGCTCGTCGTCGACGACCCGCCTCTGATATTTACTCACCAGCCCAAACTACAGATTGGCAGCGTTCAACACTACAGTTTGACGGCATTCTGCACTACAGGATGGCAGGACTCTGGGCTACAGGATGGCGGCCGACGGGCGCTGGACGGCCGGGTCGGCACGCGTACATTGACGGGCCATGTCCGCGGTGCGGTTGACGGTGGGGTACCGGGGCGACGAGCTGTGGCTGGTCGGCCGGCAGGCGGTGCGGACGGTCGCGCCGTTGTCGGCGCCGCTGGTGGATCTGCGTACCCGGTCGGGGTTCTGGTGCGAGCTGCGCGACGCCGATGGGCGGGTGCTGCACCGGCAGGTGCTGCGCGACCCCCGGCATCCGACGGACGAGGTGGCCGGCGCGCGCCACACCCCGGCCGGGAGCACCGACGGGGTGTTCACCGTGCTGGTGCCGGCCGACACCGAGGCCACCGACGTCGTGCTGGTGCAGCGCCGGTCCACCGACCGGGGGCCGCTGGACGTGTGGCGCCATGGCCTCGGCTGACGGCGCGGTCGTCGGCGTCACGACGGTGGTCGACCGCGGGCCGTCGGGCAGCCGGTTCGACATCGTGGTCACCGGCGACGGCTACCGGACCGACGAGCTTCCGGTGTTCGCGGCGCGCGTCGACGAGTTCTGCGAGCGGCTGTTCGACGCCGCGCCGTTCGACGTGCTGCGCGGGGTGGTCAACGTGCACCGGCTCGACGTGGTGTCCACTGACAGCGGCGCCGACGACCCGCTGACCTGCGCCGACGGCACCACCGGCGACGGAGCCGCCCCCCGGACGTACTTCGACGCCACGTTCTGCGGGGGCGGCGGCGGGTCGCGGCGGCTGCTCACGGTGGACGCGGCCGCCGTACTCGCCACCGTCGCCACCGCGGTTCCCGCGTACGACATGGTGTTCGTGCAGGTCAACGCGGCGCGGTACGGCGGGTCGGGCGGGCCGGCCGCGGTGTTCTCGGCGCACCCCGACTCGGCCGAGATCGCGCTCCACGAGATGGGGCACACCGCGTTCGGGCTGGCCGACGAGTACCAGGCCAAGGTGGGGTGCGCGCGGCCCGACCCCGGGCACGACCGCCATCCCGGGCCCGAGCCGGACTACCCGAACGTGACGACGGACCCGGCTGCCGGCAAGTGGGCCGATCTGGTGCTCGCCGGCACCGCACTGCCGACCATGACCTGCCCGGACCCGAGCCGGTGCGACACCCGCCCGAGCCCCGTCCCGGCCGGGACCGTCGGGGCGTTCGAGGGCGCCGACTACCACCGGTCGGGGGTGTACCGGCCCGAGTACGACTGCCGGATGCGGACTCTGGGGTCGCCGTTCTGCGCGGTCTGCCGGCGTGAGATCAGGCGGCAGGTGCTGCGCTACGTGAGCGGCTGACCCAGGCCGATCCGTTCGGACGTATCATTTTCGCCGCAACTCCGATCACAGAGGCACGACGATCGGAGGGATCGGATGACCGCAAAGCGCGTCTACTTCTTCAGCGGGACGCAGTACGTACGGTTCGACAGCGCGATCAACAACGTGCTGCCGAACTACCCGCTCGACATCGCCCCCATGTGGGGTGGGCTGCCGGCCGGCATCGACGCCGCCTTCTACCGAGGCAAGGGCCGGGCCCACTTCTTCGCCGGCAGCGTCTACTACCGGTACACCGTGATCCGCAACGCCGTCGACGCCGGCTACCCGAAGCCCATCGCCGGCAACTGGCCGGGGATGAGCGACATCGGGTTCGACTCCGGCCTCGACGCCGCGGTGAACTGGGGCAACGACAAGGTCTACTTCTTCAAGGGCAACCAGTACGCCCGCTACGACCTGCCCTCGGACAAGGTCGACGCCGGCTACCCGAAGCCCATCGCCGGCAACTGGCCCGGCGTGTCCGGGACCGGCTTCGAGAACGGGATCGACGCCGCGATCAACTACGGCAACAACAAGGTCTACTTCTTCAGGGGCGGCAACTACCTGCGCCTCGACCTCGTCAGCAAGGCCGTCGACGCCGGCTACCCGAAGCCCATCGCCGGCAACTGGCCGGGGGTGCCGGTCGGCGGGGTCAGCGCGGCGCTCGAGTGGCCGTACGCCGAGCTGGCTCCCGGCGGGTTCAACGTCCCGACCGGGCGCAGCGGTTGCGTCCAGGTTCCCGCCGGTGGCGGTAACCAGGGCGGCGAGCAGTTCCGCATGGAGCTCGACTTCCACGAGCCGGCCCATCCGGTGACCTGCGCGGTCGGCGAGTTCCGCCAGTTCGTCCGGGGCACGTTCGTCACCAACGGCGTCACCCGGTCGCATCTGCTGCCCAACCCGGCCGGCGGCCCCGCCGTGACGATGCTGCCGGCTCCGACCGTCGGTGTGGCCGGCGACAACCTCATCGAGGACGGGGTGCCGAGCGCCCGGATGGGCGGCACCGGCGACTTCCGGTACGGCCACCGGGTCGAGAGCAGGGCCATCGCCACCGACATCTACCAGCCGGACCGAATGGAAGGCTGCCAGTACCGCGGCTTCGACTTCCCCAGCGTCACGGGGCCGTCCGGCGTCACGTACGCGATCAACCTGGACTTCCGCGGCAACGCCATCGACCGGGCGACGAGCGACGAGGTCCTGCAATCCAATGACTGGTCCGTCAACTGCTCAGGGACGTTGTGATGGCTGAAGCTGCTGCCGCCGGTGGACACTGGGTGCTGCCCACCGTGGACGGAATCGATGACGGACAGGTGCGGGCGCACGTCAGCATCGCCGTCGAGACCTTCGAGGACGTCGCCGCGAGCGAGGTCGAACTGGCGGTCGAGGCCGGCGGGGAACCGCTCACCCTCACCGCCCGGTCCGACGCGTTCCACTTCATCTCGACGGGCGCGACGACGGCCATCGCCGACTTCGTGTTCGCCAACCCGTCGAACGCCGCCCCCACCAGGGCGACGGTGACGCTGCGCGGCGAGGCCGCCAGCTTCGACTTCGGCCCACCGCTCGTCTCCTGACCCCTGCCCCACCCGGCGTCTCGCATCCGTATCGACGGTTTCGGCCCGCGGAAAAGGTCGATACGGATGCGAGACGCCTTCCGAGCAGGTGCGCTCCGCGATGTCACTCGCTGGTCAGGGGCACCGGCAGGCGGACGCCGGTGGCCGCCTCCCACTCCGCGACGACGCCGGTGCGCAGCGACTCGGCGAAGTACCGGTGGGCCGACCGCCCTGCGGCCACCTCCTCGTCGCCCTCGGCGAGCAGCGTGGCCTCGATCCTGGTGCGGCCGGCGCGGACCGCGGCGGCCAGCCGCTGGTGCCCGTCGAGCGCGAAGAAGTGGGGGTGGCTGAAGCCGACGACGATCGGCCCGTCGGTGCCGGCGGCCTCGCCCGCCGCCCCGGTGGGGTAGATCTGGGCCGGGCTCAGCACGACGAGCCCTGGCCGCCGCCCGAGCGGTGCCGCCGCGGCTCGCGCGCCCGCCACGATGTCGTCCGCGATCTCCTCGATCGGCGCCGACGTGGTGTCCACGACGATCTCGTAGTTGCGCAGCCGCAACGTGTCTACGCCGTACAGCGACGCGAACCGCATGCGCTCGCTCTCCGCGCGGTCGTGCGCCTTGCGCAGGGCCTCGTCCTGGGACGTGTACTCCTCGGCGGTCTGGCCGCGCCGGGAGTGCATCCGCTCG
>Ga0190272_10000811_pt1 | contig 15337 bp, 10 predicted proteins | sample Popmic504T_FD_133746 | JGI IMG/M metagenome (GOLD analysis project Ga0190272, IMG submission 133746) | Populus adjacent soil microbial communities from riparian zone of Shoshone River, Wyoming, USA - 504 T | ecosystem: Environmental > Terrestrial > Soil > Riparian zone | place: USA: Wyoming... | reverse complement strand
TTAAAGTTTATTTTTGCGGGATTCGGTTTAGTGTTTAATAAATTCTTTCTTATCCCTTGATATTATTATTTCTCCGGTATGCAATTTTAGGTATGATATATCCTAATTTACACCGCTATGAAAAACAATCTTTTATCAACAAGAAATTTCAATAACGACCTTGCATTACTGATATTCCGTATAACCTTAGGCGGCCTGATGCTTTTGCTTCACGGCATTCCAAAAATTGACCGCATGAGCCAGGCTCCTGTAAAGTTTATGGACTTCATGGGCCTGGGACCTGAAGTTTCGCTGGGGCTGGTGCTGTTTGCCGAAGTGCTTTGTTCCGTGTTGATCATTACCGGAACAGCCACCAGGCTTGCACTGATACCGCTTATCATTACCATGCTGGTTGCGATTTTCCAGGCGAACGCTGGCAAACCATTAAAAGATATTGAGCTGCCGGTAATTTACCTGGCAGGATTTATTGCCCTTTTTATAAGCGGTTCCGGAAAATACAGCGTTGACTCGTTGATCAGCAAAAATTCATCAAGATCCTGAGATTACCACTGCCTGATAAATTTTCCCTGCCTGACTGCTGAACCATCATGCATCCGGATAAAATAAATTCCCGGATCAAACAGGGATACATCAATTTCGGGCTCCGGATCATCTTTGATCACTGACCTGTAAACGCATGAACCAGTTGCACTGAATATTTCCACAGTTAATTTCCTTCCAGCCGGTGGATTGCCGATTCGAAGAATGTTCTCAACAGGGTTTGGGAAAAGCAACAGCTTTGGCTCAATTAATTCATTTAAGCCGGCAATTGTACACCATTCCACGATGGTCATGGTGTCGCCATAATTTTCGCAGACCAGGAAAACGTATGGTGTAAAGTTGGAAATGAATGGAACTTTAATTGTATCATAATATGTCTGGTATGAATTTCCTGGATGCGTGAAAAACGTCACTACATTATCTGGATTGCCGATGGTATCCAGGAACTGGTCAACCATTCTTACCGACGGATAATTCAAGGCAACAATATTTCCGTTATATACGCGGACATTATAATAATTAATTATTCCTGTCGGATACCAAACGCTGTCGATGCAGACTTTGGAATAGTCGATGATGGTGGAAGTGAACGGGCTTTCAAACTTAACAAAGGTTGTGCGGTTGTCATAATTTTCAAGCACGTAAACCCCTGTGCTGTGAATTGACATGTCCTGTGTACGTTCTTTCAGGCTGTCGTTGCTGCTGTAATGCCCGGCCCAGTTCTGAATTCCCTGCAGGTCGAACCATGAAACATACATGTCAAATCCATTGCCTCCTGCCACGCTTGTCGCCACTGCAAGCAGGTTGTTGGATGTAACTGTTGCAGTTAAGCCCGGATGGTCGAGCCCATTAAGGCCGCGTGTCCATAGCAGGTTGCCGGCGGGTGTGAATTTAAACATGGTATCGCTCAGCCCGATCACGATTACGTCGTTATTAAAATCGCATAACAATGCCATCCCTGCATCTATAGGTGCTGAAATTGCAGGGAAGCTGTCGTAACGCCAGGTGAACACACCTGCAGAATCATATTTTACAAGTGAGTATGCTGGTGTATCGGCAAGCAGATAAAAGCTGCCTGCATCATCTGCCGCAATACGTTTAGCGAGGATGGTGCTGTCGCTGAAATTCTGAATACCGTTGCTATCACATCGGAAAATATTCAGACTGCCTGCGGTGGAATCTGCATAAATAAGTTGTCCGAATGGATCTACCACCATCGCATGTACACTGGCCGTATCAGACCAGGCTTCATTTCCGTTCAGATCGAATTTCGCAATGCAAGTGGTGCCTGAAAGATAAAGCTTGTCCTGGAACAAAGTAATCTTTGTAAAATACCCTGAATCTGCAACAGCAGTTGTATCCCTTTGCCATTGCACGCTGCCTGAAAGATTCACTTTCATAACAAAAGGCTTTGCACCTGGAAATCCCATCAGTCCGCCTGCTATGTAAACATTGCCGGATGTATCAATAGCCATATCATATCCATGTGGCTGACCGTTGCCGCCGTTGTCGAACTTTAAGTTCCAGATTGGAGTTCCTGCCGGGTTATTCTTATAAAGGTAAATTTTATGATTGGCTCCCGGCCCGGAGCCCTTTACATAAGCACTTAAAACATAAACGTTGCCGGCCTGGTCATTTACAATGCGCACAGGCAAAACAGACGATGAGTCGGGAAAGGCATTGATGTCTTTGAACCATTGCGGCGCGGATTGCGAATGCAAATCCGAAAAGGAAAAAGCAAGGAGGCAGCATGCAAGTGAACATAAAAAGTTTTTCATAAGGCTGTATTATATTTTTGAAACGTAAATGTAACACCACCCATCCACTTTTGCAAGCGCTGCCTTCCTTGACCCCTGCTTTAATACCGGATCACCTCCGGCATTTTTTATTGTTTTACAAACCTGTATATGGCTGAGCCTTTCATTCCGGTTACCCTTAAAAAATACATCCCTGCCGGCCATGAAGAAACGCTAATAGTCTTACCGGTCTTCATGTCATAATTTTCTTCCAGCATAAGTTCGTCCAGGATATTAAACACCCTCAGACTGTACGGGCCACCTGGAAGATCACCACGGATGTTCAGCTGATCGATTGCCGGATTCGGGAAAATAGAAAGCGCCGGCAAGCCATGTTCGCTGATCCCAACTGCATCACACCAACCGATAACTGCCGTTGTATCCGCTAAGTTGTCCGTCATGATGAAGGTATATCCTGCAAAGCTAGTTATGGTTGAGTCGGTGATCGTGTCCGAATACGTCTGATAACCGTTACCCATATGTGCAAAAAAGGTAAAAAAGTTGCCGGGGTTTCCCACGGTGTCACCATTTGGAGATACAATCTGCACAGAAGGGTAGTTCAGGTGAGGAAGATTGCCATTGAAAACCGTTACATTTATTATGTTCGGGTTTGAGGGATCATACCACACACTGTCGACACATATAAGATTGAAATCAAGTGGCAACGCAAAGAAATTGTTTTCAAACTTAATGAGCGTGCTGTTGCTGATGCTGTCTTCAAGAACATAAATTCCGGAATTGTCGTAATCGAAATCCACGGTAAATTCCTGCGTGACATTGCTGTTATAAACTCCCGACCAGCTCTCCATGCCGTTCAGATCATAAAAGGCGATCTTGATATCGTATTGCCCTGCCGTGTAGATGGCACCTGTGACTGCAAGAAAATTGTTGTAGACGATCTTTGCAGTTAAGCTATAGATATCAAGCCCGTTCATGGATCTCGTCCAGATAAGATTTCCGGAAGGAGAATATTTATACATGGAATCTGCAATTCCTACAAGTATTACATCTCCTGTATTATCCACAACCACATCATAGGCATAGTCACCAAATGGCGGAGGGGGTGGATAATTGTTGTATGACCAATCCTGTGTACCGTTGCTGTTGTATTTAACGAACTCATACTGTGAAATGTCTGACAACAGATAAAAATTATTGCTGGCATCAAAGGCGATGCGGCTTGCATTGATGGTTGTATCAGTGAGGTTCAGCGTACCCGTTGAATCCCACCGCATCAGGTTCACAGGATTTCCGAAATAGACTGCTGCGATCACCTGGCCGGCATTGTCAACAGCCATCACTCCTGCAGGCACCCCGTTTGCCCACACTTCATTTCCGTTAACATCGAACATGGCGATGCAAAGCGATGATTTCACATACACCCTTCCGTTACGGAAAACGACCTGGTCGAAGTTGATGGTATTTGAAACAGAAGTAGAGTCACGCTGCCAGACCACGCTGCCCGATGAATTAACCTTTATCAACAAAGGCTTAAAATTTTGCTGCACCAACAGTCCGCCAGCTATATAAAAATTTCCAATGCCATCAGTGGCCATATCAAACCCCCTCGGATCCCCAATTCCGTTACTATCAATAACCAGGTTCCATACCAGTGAACCTGTTTCCGTGTATTTATGGAGATAAATTTTAAAACTATTCATTCCGGAACTGAGTGTTTTCATCCAGGTGCTCAACACCAGCACATTGTTATTGCCATCGACAAGAGTTTTTACAGGGAACACATACGCTGAATCAGGAGCAGCATTGATAGACTGGGTCCATACCGGGCTGCTCTGGGAAAATCCCTTCAGCGATACGATAAACAGAAAAAGGGTGATTAACAGTAATGGTTTTTTCATAGGATTGCGTTTTAGCATGAATAGAAAAATATGATACAAAAATAGCGGATACAATATAAAGGACATTGATAAAATGGCGGATTCTGCGGTTAAATCGGCACCATTCAATTCAATGTGAATTAGCTTAATGCGGAAGTCTGTCTTTAACTACGCCATAAAGATATGTGCCGGCAATTGCGGAAGCGATCACAATTCCCATTGAAAAATATCCATAACCCAGGTTCACAAACAGCGGTCCCGGACAGCTGCCGGTCAGCGCCCATCCCAGTCCGAAAATAATTCCCCCGGCCAGATAACGGACCATTCCCTTTTCCTTGTCATGAATTACAATCTCTTTTCCTGTGAAATCCTTCAACTGTTTTCTTTTAATCAGCCATACAGCTGCTATTCCGATCGTAACTGCAGTGCCAATAATTCCATACATATGAAACGACTGGAACCTGAACATTTCCTGGATCCGGTACCACGACAAAGCCTCAGACTTGGTCATTATAATTCCGAACAAAATGCCGGCAACAATAAAACCTGCAGTTCTCATGAGTGGAATATTAAAGGAAATAACAAGTGAGTCATCAACAGACCTCCTATAAAAAAACCGATAACGGAAATGAGCGAAGGCAGCTGCAGGTTTGAAAGCCCGCTGATGGCGTGACCTGAAGTGCATCCACCGGCCCAGCGTGTTCCGAACCCGATAAACAGTCCGCCGATGATCAATAGTGCAATGACTTTAATATTTCCAAGCGATTCAACTGCAAACAATTCTTCCGGCTGAATTCCTTTTGGCGGTTCAAATCCAAGCTTGCCGATATCGGATACAGTTGCAGCAGAGAGCTTCAAAGGTTCGGGTGATGAGAGGTATTGATGGCCGATAAATCCTCCGGCAACGGATCCGGCAAGGAACAACAGGTTCCAGGTATCTTTTCTCCAGTTATAATTGAAGAATTTCACGTGGCGGCCCGCACCGCACATGGCGCAAATGGTTTTGAGGTTCGACGAAAAACCGAATGACCTGCCGGCAAATATCAACAGCAGCATAACTGCTGCTATTGCCATCCCGGAAATATACCACGGCCAGGGCTCCTTAATATATTGCAGAATATCCATAATACTTCAGGTTGTTTTTCATATCACAATATTAATATAAAATTTATCAGGCACGAAAATTCAAAGATGCCTGACAGATAAAAAAAGAAAGGTAAAAAGTAAAAACAGTCCAATTGGGTTATTGACAAAGGATTTTTTTGTACATTCCTTTACAGCGTAATTTTTAGGTGCATTGCCCGTGATGAAAACGATTCAGCATTTTTTAACAATTCAGTATCCCTTTTTATCAGGTTTTCACGCGGAGAAGCCATGGCAGGAAGTGGCCGGAAGGCCCTCCTGCCTATGGCTATCTATGATTGCAGAGCTTGCATTTGGTCAGAAAAATATTTTTTACCTTTCGTTAAACTAAAACTACTTACTATGAAAAACCCCGTTCAGGTATTTATTTGTATGCTGGTGATAACTCTGGCAGGCTGTAAAAAAGAAAATTATGTGGAAGAAGATACAGGTCCATATTATCTTCCTCAGGAGATCAAAGATTATTCAATGTTTAAGCCGGGCACGTATTGGGTTTATATTGACAGTGTGTCGGGCAATGTAGACAGCATGCATGTATTCAACATGGTGAAGGGATTTGACACCTTAACTTATTCTGATAATGTGCTCAGGCCATATGAATTTTTTGAAACCCAGATGCAAAGCAGCTATGATGGTTACACATACCTGATATATTGCTCAAGCACATACTCGACACTGAACAATACGAGGTTCCCTGTATTTATTACCAAGTTCAAAGCCGGGCATGCCGCAGGACAGTCGGTTATGTATATGTATAAGCCATTCAAGGGACAGGTTGTGTATGATGCAAATGCAACCAAGATCGTTAATAATGTTTACCCCTCCATTTTCATGAGTGGCGTTTTGTACAAGAACGTGATCGACATATCGCATGATAAAAGTGTGGTAGATGTATCAAATAATGCAAGGAAATTTTTCGCATCCAACTTCGGGCTGATCCGCAAGGAATATGGCGACAGCAACCAGGTATGGATCCTTGCGAGGTCCCATATAATTCAATAGTGTTTTAACCTTTTAACCTTTTTATTATGAAAAAAACCCTTTTTAAAATGAAAAAAAATTTAGTTGTGGCGATAGGAATATTGCTGCTTTTTGAAAATGTATTGGCCCAATCCGAACTGGAGAACCAGCAGAAGTATTGGAACTACAGGGATAACCTGAAAAAAAAATTCCTTAAGATAGGAAACCTGGACCCTTCAGGCGTTATTGAATTCGGAATGAGCATTCCCCTTGAAAACCGTGACCAGGTGAATACGAATTGCAGCGGAACCGGCAACAGGATGCGATGGGGCGATGCAACTATCCACCTTGGATATTACCTTGCCACGCTTGCCACAGAGTATGAGCTTTTGCGCAGGGAAGGAAAAGATTGCCAGCCTACATTGAACGAATTGTACTATGCAATTTCTGCAGTAAACAGGCTGGATGATTATGGAGAATTCTATTTAAGTCAGGCAGTCAGTGGAATTAACAGAAACGGATTTTTAATCCGTGATGATGTTTATCCTATTTTCAAACAAAACTGGCTTGCTCCACCTGACAATGTAACGTGTCTGACCAGTGACACTTACAATACGGATAACGGGTCGGCGGGAACAAATTTCTTCAACGAAAAAAATGAAATGTCTCAGGACCAGCTTTATTCGCTTTTCCTTGGATTTGCCTTTGTAAAAAAGTTTGTGGATCCGTCATTGGTAATCAGGCCTACCTCCCAGGATACACCTATGAATCTGGTAGGCGAAGTTCAAAGCATTACTAACCGGATCATGAGTTATATCCAGCAACAGTGGACGGAATCCGAGCCCTATTGGGCCGGCATTCTTTGCCAGATCAAACAGGCCAGCTTCACAAAAAACTGGACGATCAGAAATCCTGTTACTGGCAAAAATGTGCACAGGGGAGCTAGCATGGCATTGCTCGCTCCATTCACCGCACAGCTTGGTCAGCAAATAACCGGAATTCCCTACAACGCAAATGTTTCCTTCGAGGTAACTTTTCCGGGCATCGAACCGCAGTGCTTTACAGGTCCGATCATGAATCCCTCCATAACGTTTCCGCTGTCGACGATCCGGAACCTGTGGACCGCTATGCAGAACAGCACATGGAATAACCTGGTTGTTACGCTCAACAACATTCCGATGCTGAATATGATCTACATGATCACCAACAATTCCGTTCCATCAGAGTCGATATCGCTCGACATGGGCAATATTAATTTCAGCAATTCAAACCGGCATATGTTGATGACCCTGGTATCCAGCACAAATTCCTTTACGAAGGCGAATATCGGCAGGCTATCATGGGATGCAGACATGGGCGTATTCGACCTTGTAAGGAGCCAGCTGAATGGCGGAGGCACATGGGCTCCACAGTCAGATTTTTACAACCTGCTGAATCCGGCTCCATGCGACGGTCCCAAAAGCCTGACACCGCACAACCCAAATCCATGGTGTTCAACAACACGGTGGATCAGGCCTGGAGGAAGCGGTTTCACAGGTGAATATAACGGGCTGGACTATATGTTCCTTTATAACCTTTACATGCTCGAATTCGGGAACCAGGTGCAACTGCCTTACGTTAATTCAAGTTGTCCATGTGCCGGGGTCAATAAGATTGATGCATTTATCGACCCAACCACTTCCATGCTTACCCAGCCTGCAGTGATTGAAAGAAAATTTCCATCCTATCTTAACTTTAACATCTCTGTTCCGGACTACCTCACTCAAAATGTTATATTAACCGGGACCAACAACCTTTCGTTACAAACCGAACTTATCGTATGCAACAACAGCAGGGTTTACAGCTGGGCTTCCAATAGCCTTGTCCTGGGAACTCCATCCGGTGCGCTTGCGGAAACAGGAATTCTTCGTATTAGATCCGGCAGCAGTCTGATCATGGAATTCAATGGAGAGGTGGTAGTACATCCATACAGTAAAATAATTGTAGAAAAAGGCGGATCATTTATTATCAGGGGAAATGCTTCGCTGGTAGTAAATGACTTTGGGAGCGTGATCGTTGAACCGGGCGCTACTTTCACCTGGGAAAACGGTACGTCAGTGGTTATGCAGGGTGAAAACGGAATGTTCGATATTCAATGCAATCCACAAATCGATGTATTGTCTGGAGAAAAATTCTACATCCATAATGGTAATGCGGCAACCGGAGGTCTTGTAAGGCTTCGCGACGGAACCTTCACGCTTTACGGCGGAGGTATCCTCGAGATTGGCCAGGCCAGATTCCTGCATTCCGACAATTCTGTTTTTCATTATAAACCAAATGCAGACATCCGGTTATTAGGCGACGATGCGACCTTAAGCCTGTGGAGCAACCTTCAGCTTGACAATTCCTCTGTCTTTACATTTTCGTATACGGGCAGCAACAGTGGACAAATCCAGCTAGGCGATGTAAATTTCATTGCCGGTTCATCGTGTGAGGTCAGGCTTAGGGGGCAGGGTAAGCAGGATGTGATCCTGCAGGCGGGAAGTTTTGTAACACTGCCGGATAATCTTGATCGTGTTGCTTTTTCAGACGGGGCAATCACAGGAGTTGCAGGAATGATGCCTATGTCGGGGCTGCCCACAATCAGCACGGGTGCACAGCCTTTTTATATGAACAATTGCGTGTCAAAAAACATGGATGCCATTATTGTTTATGGTCAGAAAGCATCGTTCCTGAATTCAGATTTTTACGACAATAATTTCGGCATCAGGGGAATTTACACCGGGGCATCTTTCAACAATCCTATAATTGCCGGATGCACTTTTACACGCTGCAACATTCCTGTGTACAGCTATGGACTTGGTGTTAACATGCACAACGATCTCCTGCACAATAATCTGGCGGAAGGGTATGTAGGTGTTGGCTTGGCGTTCAGTTCAAAAATTAACCAGAGCATTTTCACGGATAACAACATTAGTAATGTAGGATCACACATTGCATACAGTGCAAATTCCGGCAGCGGTATCACGGTTTCCAATTCCCATTTGGTTAACACTCCGCAAACAGGCGGAATAGGGATAGATGGATCAGGGGGAATTTTAAATGCACGCTGTTCGGAAATAGCTGGTAATAAATCAACAGCGGGAAGCAATGCAATTACTGCATCCTACAACGGCTATATCAACCTCAGCAATGACTACCTGGCCGGGTTCAACAATCTTTCTGATAATTCCTCGGTAATTGAGTTACATGATTCCTACGCAGATATAATTAACGGAGGAAATAATTTTGCAACATTTCAAACTTCCAAATGCTATACCAATAATCTTCAGTGCAATCCTTTTATCACCGGGACAGTGTCAGGCATTTCCTGCAATGGAATGCTGCATGTGATCCCCGCTGATCATAATTACTGGGGAGCTCACGGGGGAACAAACTTCAGCCCGGGCACCAAAACTTTCGACCTTGAGTTAGCATCTCCTCCCGGCTGCATGGATGTTGTTTATTACCAGGATCTTTCGCCTGTTACACCCATTGCATGCCCCACAGGGAACCCGGTTGTGTTTAACGGTGGAACTAATAATCCATTGAGAAATGGTAAAAACGTTTCTACAATAAACACACCAGCCTTCCCCAATACACAATTGCATGATGCAGTTAATTCAAGCATTGCACTGATGGATACAGGACAGATCAATGGCTTTAAAACCGCAACGGCATATTTCACTGAAATCGTAACATACAAACTTTCGAATCCAACACCGGAGGATGAATATATTTTAAGCATCGCATACCGGAAACTTATGGAAAGTCTTTCGCTTGCCGTAGAATACAGCCAATTACCTGACTCGATGACGACAGAGCATTCAGGAGTGATGAGCTATCAGACGTCGGTGTTTTTCAACTCTATGGCGTCAAGCGATTACAGGGTGAAATACAACATTGCGTTAGACCGTGCTTCAACGTACAGATTAGCAGGCGATCTGCAAAGTGCAGTGTCAGTAATGCAGGATGCATTGTCATGGGCAGATGCAGGAGATTTAGACCATGTGAACGAATGGCTCTGCTATTACAATGCAGAAAACAATCATCGTGCGGGATTAACCGACAGGAGGAAGTATCTCGCAGAGCTTGAACTATGCAGGCGTATCCCCGCAGGTGTGGTTCCAAGAAATGGTGATATAACGTCATCCACAAACGAAAACATGAAGCCCGCTTTGGTTTTTCCAAATCCCAATGATGGTAATTTCATCCTGGAAATGAGTGACGGGATAGCAAATGTTGAACTTTTCAATGCGTCAGGCTCAGGTGTCTTCAGAAAGTCTTATAATAATGTGCAGAGAACGCCTGTGGAATTAAAGGATCTCCCGAAAGGAATTTACCTTTTAAAAGCAGTTAGTTCAACCGGTCGTTCCCAGGCCGAGAAAATTTTGGTTCAGTAGGGTAGTTTTTTTATTTTGGGCAGGAGGCGTAAGGGGTTACGCCTCCTTTTTTTATGCATGGCAGTTATATTTAAATGAACAGCCTTTAATAAGTCTTATCTTTGACGCCCTTTAACTGTGCAACATACTTGGAAACTGCTGACTCTTTAAACACCCAGGATAATAACATCGGCAAACGGCTATATGCCTATCAGCAGGGAGCCATTGACGGGATTTTCAAAAAGCTCCACGACCATCCGGCGCGGTACAACCTGCTTTACCAGCTGCCTACAGGAGGCGGTAAAACTGTCATCTTTTCAGAGATCACAAGAAGGTATATCCGCGACACAGGCAAAAAAGTAATGATACTTACACACCGGATCGAACTATGCGGTCAGACTGCTACCATGTTAAATGAATTCGGTGTAACCAACAAAGTCATAAGCAGTGACGTAAAGGAGCTCCCGGTCCCCAACGAATTTATGTGCTTTGTGGCTATGGTTGAAACACTGAACAACCGTTTGCGCGACAAGATCCTGAACCTGGATAATATCGGGCTGATGATCATTGATGAGGCACATTACAATTCTTTCGGAAAATTATTTAAATTTTACCAGAAAGGAGTGGTGCTGGGTGTAACGGCAACACCATTGAGCTCAAACGTAACTCTTCCCATGAATGAAACTTATGATGAGCTGATCGTTGGCGAATCGATTGCATCACTTATAAATATGGGGTTTCTGGCACGGGCCGAAATCTCAAGCTTCCATGTGGGCCTCACGTCATTAAAAATCGGAAGGAACGGCGACTACACCGTCAGCTCTTCCGAACGCCTGTATACGAACAATGCCATGCAGGATAAACTTCTGGGCGCCTATCATGAAACAAGCCTTGGTAAAAAGACACTCATCTTTAATAATGGAATTGCAACATCACAGTATGTATATGCTATGTTCCGTGAAGCAGGTTATGATGTTAAGCATCTCGACCATACACATTCCGCAAGGGAACGAAGGGAAATCCTTGACTGGTTCAGGAACAAGCCCGACGCCATCCTGACTTCTGTAAGCATACTAACCACCGGCTTTGATGAACCGACTATCGAGAGCATCATATTAAACAGGGCCACCCGTTCACTTACATTGTATTTTCAGATGATAGGAAGGGGATCGAGGGTAATACCTGGTAAAAAAGAATTCAGTGTGATAGACCTTGGCAATAACCTGAGCCGTTTCGGACGGTGGGATTCGGAAGTTGACTGGGCCGGAATTTTCCGAAACCCTGAACTGTATCTCGCCAGCCTGCGGAGCGATGAGGAAATCGAACGACACTACAAATATGTAATGCCGGAAGAGTTGCGGAATAAATTCAGCCGTTCATCCGACATTGATTTCAACACCAAGGAAGAGCATCAGAAAGCGCTGGGTGAAGGTCTCAGGCCCAGGATCGTGATCGACCGCTCGATTGAGCAGCATGTAAAAATATGCCTCGAAAACAGCGAAGATATCGATGGGGCTTTGTCGCTTGCTGAATTGCTGAAAGATGAAATTGAATTCCGGGTAAGGGTATTTTCACATTGCCTGAGCAAAACATCCGAAAGCTATGTGAAGTGGCTTCAGGATGAATACAAGCGTAAGCTGCGGATGACCCTTATACGAAGTTTGCAGCAGGTCTCACATGAGGATGGCGAAGAGGAAGAAGAAATTGCATCTCTTCCTGAAGAAGAACCCAACGATGATCAAATCCAGCCTGCAGCCGGATAAGCATTAATTGCCAAATACTTCAGGCTTTTTTAAGAAATATGGTTTTTACAACGATGCTGCTGCCATCAATCCTGCAGTCCACTTCTTCAGGGTTATCCGTGAGTTTGATGTTCTTCACCTTCACTCCTCTTTTTAATACAATCGAAGAACCTTTCACTTTCAGCTCTTTGATCAGATGCACTGAATCGCCGTCTGCGAGTATGTTTCCATTGCTGTCTGTTGTTTCCATTATTAGATTTGTTTTTTAATTCAACTAGTCCGAAACTATTTCCGGATTCAGTACAGGTTTATTTGCGGATTCCCTTTTCATGATCAGCCTGTTCACACGGTGAACAAGGTAGATCCCGGTAAAGGTAAGTATCACAACAACGACCCCGAGCGTATTATAATGCTCCAGCGGACTAAACCTGGTTTGCTGCACCACAATCAGTCCGCCGACTCCGGCAGCTACACCGCCGGCGATCTGCTGGAGTGAAGAATTGATGCTCATGAATGCGCCTCTGTCTTCAATTCCCGGAAGAGCGGTTACAAGCGCCATGGAAGGAACCATCCTGCTCATGATGCCGATCATCATCAGCACGTTCATTAGCATGACTACCCAGAAAGGAACCGGAGTAAGGTTTGTATATACCAGCACCACCACAATCAGCCAGATGGATGCGATCGCAAACAACCTGTTCTTATCGAGCCTGTCGCTGATCTTTCCGATCACAGGCATGATCAGGAGAGTTGCTACGCCTGCAACCATGAACAGATGGGGAAGCTGCTCCTGGGTGACTCCCAGGTTGTTAATTGCAAATGCACTGCCCCAGGGCATCATCATGAATCCGCCTAGCGACAGAAATGATGTCGCGAGGAATCCGATACGGTAATCCCTTTTTCTCAGGGTGTGCCACAAGTGACTGATAGCGGTTTTATCACTTTGAACGGAAAGGTGCCTGTTGATCGGCTGAAGCTTAACCAGGGCTGTGATCCAGATAAGAGCTGCGATCATGACAATCATCAGGAAAGGTGACTGCCATCCCCACTGGTTGGCGACATGTAATCCGATTGGTATTCCAAGCACCTGGCTTGCACCAAAACCCATTTGCATGTATCCCATTACACGTCCGCGTTTCATGACCGGGAACAGGTCAGCCACAATAGCCATTGAAATGGATCCGATCACACCACCGAAGATACCTGTCACAATTCTTGCGGCCAGCAGCATGGCATAGGTATCACTCAATCCGCAAAATAAAGTTCCGGCAATAAAGCCAACATAGAAAAACAACAACAGTTTTTTCCGGTCGAACCGGTCGGCAAATCCTGCGGTAAGCAACCCTGACGCACCGGCACTGAATGCATAGGCAGAAACTGCGAAGCCGAATTGTGTTGTTGTAAGACCCATTGATTTCATCAGCAGATCGCCAAGTGGCGACATCACCATGAAATCAAGCACAACCGTAAATTGTGTAAGAGCAAGTATTGATATTACCAATACCTGGTATGAAGAAAATTTACTTTCTGAAGAGGCAACTGTCATAAAAACCGCATTCCCGCATGAAACGGCAAAGGTAAAAAGATTGCTTCATGATTCCTGGCAAATTACGGACTCATGCATTTACGGAAACCTGATGCACAGCGCTTCTAATATATTTTTACCAGTGAAAGCACCTTCAGGTTGCTGCCCTGTATTACTTCAGCTTTGTATATACCCGGATTGTCAACATGTACACTAAATTCACCGGCACTCTCAAACTGTTGCTCTATTACAAGCCGACCTTCAAGGGTATAGATTCGGATCAGGATCATTTCATCTGATGCATTGCCGGATTTGAAATTAAATTCGCCGGATGATGGATTCGGGAATACGGAAACTGAAAATCCGCTTCCGGGTGTTTCATGCATTTCACGGCATGGAACTGTTACGAATACAGGAGATGATATTTTCTTGCACCCATTTGCATTTGTCACCGTAACCTTATAGTTGCCCTGGGTTTTGGCATGGTAAATTTTATTCTTCGCACCGGGAATAGTGGTATTATTTTTCTTCCAGCGGTACGTCAGCCCCGTTCCCGAATTAGCAGTCAGCTTCACACTGTCACCATTGCAGAAGGTGGTTGGCCCTCCCGCGGTAATAACGGCTGAAGGCAATGCATTTACAGTAACTGATGACACGGGTGATGTTACGCTGCATCCCCCTGAACCGGAAACCACCACAGAATAGTTCCCGCTGGTTTTCACAGTAAGAGCGGAGGATGTCGCCCCTGCAAGAGGGTTTCCGTTCTTTATCCATTGGTATGTATAATTTCCGGTGTTTGCCTGCAGAATTGTGCTGTCACCTGAACATATAGACAAACCGTTATCTGGCGTTACAGCCGCTCCTATGTATTTTACAACCAACTTTGGCCTTTTAGTTGTGTTGGGGTCGTCTGATGAACAGAATAGCAGTGCCCTGTACGATGATTCTGTCTGAAGCCTCAGTAAAAATCCATAGTTGGTCGACGGCACATCAACCATCGGCTTTACGAGGTTAAGCACGTTAATATTCAGGTAATCCTGGTTGGGCGCTGTGCTTGCCGGCAATAATACGTAGTTTTGAAATGTAGCGGAAGGCTGGTTGGACCAGGTTACCGTGCTTTCATTCCAGTTGCTCATAACTCTCTGTAAATATGCTGTGTTGTTGCCGAACTGTGTTTGATTTCCGTTGGAGGATGTTGAATCAAAATACAGGCTTAAAGTCGCTGAAATAATATTACTTCCCGGAGGAATGCTTGCCAGGTTGAATTTGATAAGGCTCCTGAGATTTGCCGGTGACCCGCCCACCGTCCATGCTATAGCATTCAGCTCAGTGCTCGATCCGTAGTTAACCTGAGGTGCATTGCTGTTAAGGATGGCATCAATGCCCTCAGTGC
>Ga0190272_10000810_pt1 | contig 15360 bp, 14 predicted proteins | sample Popmic504T_FD_133746 | JGI IMG/M metagenome (GOLD analysis project Ga0190272, IMG submission 133746) | Populus adjacent soil microbial communities from riparian zone of Shoshone River, Wyoming, USA - 504 T | ecosystem: Environmental > Terrestrial > Soil > Riparian zone | place: USA: Wyoming... | reverse complement strand
CGCCGGCCGGTCCGCAATCGGGTGTCAGCCATGCCGTGACCTGGCATGAAGGCGTCCGGATCGAGCCGCGCGGCGAGAAGCGTTTTGCGATCCATGGCACGCCGGCCGATTGCACCCGCCTCGGATTGATGACGCTGGTGCCGGACGCAAAGTGGGTGCTAAGCGGAATCAATCACGGCGGAAATCTGGGGGCCGACGTCCATTACTCCGGCACCGTGGCCGCGGCCCGCGAAGCCGTGCTGCATGGCTGGCCCGGCGTGGCCGTATCGCAGTATCGCAGAAAGGGAGTCGAGTACGATTGGGCGCGCGCGACCGGCTGGGTCACTCCCATCCTTGCCGACATTCTGGCCCGGCCGATCGAGCCGGGACTTTTCTACAACGTGAACCTGCCGATCCTTCCACCCGGGGCAGATAAGCCCGAAGTAGTCTGGTGTCAGCTCGATCCGAAGCCCCTGCCCCTCAATTACCGGCACGACGAAGAAACCGGCCTCTATCACGCGGGCGACTACCAGCTCCGGCACCGCACACCGGGAGCTGATGTGGACATTTGTTTCGGCGGCCGCATCGCCGTGACCGCGATTCGGTTACTCTGATCCGGGTCCCCATTGTAGGGCGTCTGTGTCAGACGCGTCCCTTCCCCCGATCGATTGGCGTTTCACCGAAACGCCCTACAAATGCCTCCCCACTTTAGCGGGCTGCAAATCAGCTTTTATGCGTTTCGCCGGACCAAGTAGAGCCCTTTCTCAGTTTCTTTGAGCAAACGCCATCGTACCTTGGTGTAGCGGCGGGTGTGTCGCCCGCATCCAAAAAAGTTGCGGCCGATCTTGCCGCCCCACCGACTGGACGTTCGCCGCGGACGACGCCCTAATCGTGTTACTTTTCCGTCACGGAATCCGCACGATTAATGCTCCTGTAATCGCTCCGGCTTGGTAGGGCCGGCGTCATCTTCTCCTGGTCGACGTATGCATTTGTCCAGACTGAAAGGGCCACTCGCTATGCAAACGATCATTGAGATAAGAGCACACTTTGGCGGCTGGAAAGTGTTCGCCGAACAGGGAGTTGAGCCCTACTTCACCGAGCGCGAACAGGCGATTCATTATGCCCAAAGCCGGACCGCGCTGCGCCGGGGTGAAATCCGGATCCTCAGCGCCCACGGCGAGATTGAAGAGTCGATCCCCTTCGATGAGGGGTCCGACTGGGGCGCGAGGCGCCAGGAGACGCTCAACCTCTCTTGAGAGTTGGGCCCCGTTCGCCGCGGATTTGCCAAAGCCGAACCAAGTTGTCGCGGTTGTTGACTAAGCCAATCCCATCGCTTCGTTGCTAGAATGCCGACACCGCGACGCTGGTTTGACCGCAAATTTGAGCTCGGTCTCGGCGTTGAGGCCACCCCTAAACTTCTGGAGCGACTCCGTCGCACGCCGGAACGCCTGGCCGCCGCCGTCGACGGATTGCTTCCCGAAATCCTGACGCGACAGCCTGGCGGCAAATGGTCGATTCAGGAAAACGCCGGTCATCTGCTGGATCTCGAACCCTTATGGGATCAGCGGCTTGACGATTACGACTCCGGCGCTAACGAGCTGCACGCGGCCGATCTTGAGAATCGCAAGACCCACGAAGCAGCCCATAACGATCGCCGGATCGCAGACATTCTCCACGACTTCAGCGCCGCCCGCCGCAGTATTATGGAACGACTCGCCCGGATGAGCCCGGCCGAGCTGGCGCGGACCGCGCTCCACCCGCGGCTGCAACAGCCGATGTCCGTCATCGATCTCTGTTTCTTTGTGGCCGAGCACGACGATCATCATCTGCACACGATCGACGAGCTTAGAACCATCGTTCAAGCGTCGTTGTAGCGCAGGCGCCTCGCCTGCCGGTCTTGGATCGGCAACTTGAACTCCCTTGTCTTAAAACTGGGCTTCGACATCATTGGTGCCCGCGTTACGACTGAGCCTTCCCCAACTAGCCACTCATGGACCATCATGCCTCCCCTACTCCCGTTGAGTCTCTGAGGACCGGGGACCAGAAGATCTTCCCCGCGTGGGGTCCTTTCGGAACCCTCGCTTGGAGTGTCCTGATTGCGATCGTCTTCCTGGTCGCGCAATTGTTCATCCTGCTGATTTACTTTTTCCCATCGAGGCAGCTGCCCCGCGAAGAAGCGAAGGCAGCCTTCATGAATCTGAGATTCGACGGCATCTTCCTCTCCGTCTGCACCTTTGCGGCCCTGCTTGTCTGCACTCCGCTCATCATGGGCATCGTGAAGCTGAAACGGGGATCGAACCTGAAGGATTATTTGGCCCTAAGGCGGCCTTCCCTTCGCCAACTGTTGCGCTGGAGCCTTTTCACTCTCGCCTTCTGTTTGCTGAGCGATGGGATCGCCTACTTGCTGGGCCAGCCAATCCTCCCGGATTTCATGCTAAAGGCCTATTGGACCGCTTCTCCACGGTGGTTGCTTTGGCTGGCGCTCGTTCTCGCTGCGCCGATCATTGAGGAAATCTGCTTTCGCGGTTTCATCTTCAAGGGCATCGCCGCATCGCGCCTGGGTTCGGGCGGAGCTACGATCGTGACGGCGATTTTGTGGCTCGCCATCCATATGCAATACGATTGGTATGGGGTCTTCGTCGTCTTTGGCTTGGGACTTCTTCTTGGCACTGCGCGGGCCAGGACAAACTCAACCCTGCTGACGATGTGGCTGCATAGCCTCATCAACCTCCTCGCGACGGCCCAGGCAGCATTCGCACTCTGGCAGACGTAACGATGCGTCGCGTCCGCCCTCTCCTTACCGCTCTCGGGATTAACGCTGTTCCGGCCGCGGGATGGTTCCTGGGCGACTGGTCGGCGGGCACCACCCTCGTGGTCTTTTGGCTCGAGACGCTCATTGGCACTTTGCTCGTCGCCGGGCGGATCCTCCTGCATCGGCGCATCCGGCCGAGCCAGGGGCATTGGTACTATCAAGCGCCCCAGCGCCACGGGCCGCAGACAACGAGCAGCGGCGGCTCCACCTATTTCACCGCTTTCTTTGTTCCGGCGCTGGTCTTCACCCTGACGCACGGAGTTTTCCTCGCTGTCCTGGGCTGGATGATGATCTCAAAAAATCTGACGCCGGATGCGAAGATCGATCGCAATCATCTGCTCGCCGGGTTGATCGGCATCCTGGCATTCCAGATCGCCGATTTTTTGCTGGATCTCATCTGGCTCAGGGCGCGTCCGTTCGCCTGGGTTGAGCGGCTGGGTCAGCAAATGCTTGGACGAGTCATTGTCATTCATCTCACGATCATTGGCGGCATGGCCGCCGTCGTTTTCAGCGGCGCTCACCGGAATTTTTTCGGCGTCTTCATCTTTTTGAAAACCCTGCTCAACGCCAGCCTTGTCCTCCCTCAGTACAACCCCGAAACGCCGCCAGCCTGGCTGTCCAACCTGATGGACCGGATCAAACCGAAAAAAGAAGACGGAACCTTCGCTGAGTTTTGGCAGAAGACCGACGATCTGGAAGAAGCCCGCGTCGCTCGAAACGAAAACCCGATGGAACCGACTACGACGGGCGCACATGAGACGCTTTAAGGCAGCTGAGCGGGCCGAAGCGGGGATGGGGGCGAAGGTCATCCAAAGCCCGCCGCCGATCCGAATGCAAGATATGCCTTCTTCAGTCCGCGATGCCTCGCGCCTTCTAAAAGTCAGTTCCTCAGACGTGCATGGCCGCGGTGTTTACGCGAAGGAGTTTATCCCGGCAGGCACCCGTATCATCGAATACACCGGGCGGCGGATGGCCTGGGAGGAGGCCGAGGATGATGAAAACGATCCGCATACGTTCATTTTCGGGCTTGAAGATGGGAAGGTAATTAATGCCGCGATCGACGGCAACGAAGCGCGCTGGATCAACCATTCTTGCGATCCCAATTGCGAAGCGATCGAGAAAAAGGGCCGGGTCTTCATCCATGCGATGCGTGACATAGAACGCGGCGAAGAGCTCTCGTACGACTACGCTTTGGAAATCGACGAGCCGATTACGGAGAAAGCGAAGAAGCAATATGAGTGCTTCTGCGACAGCCCAAATTGCCGAGGTACCCTGCTCGGTCTGTAGCGGACTCGATTTCGTGGCTCTTCTTCCGACCGGCATTCCGGTTTCCGGTTGGCGGTTTGAAAGCCCGGCCTCGCCCCGCTACGGCGGGGCTGCGTTACGGCCGGTTTCCCACGAATCTCGTTTGCAATTCGCTCGCGTCTGGCCGTCCATCCCAAACATGAAAACTTCCGTTACCTGCCTGCTGCTCGCCTTTTCCCTCACCGTTCCGACTCTCGCGGGGACTCTAAAATATCCCGCAGACCAGCCGTTTGCGTCCATCACCTTTCCCGAAGGCTGGGAGGCAGCGGTGACTGGAGATATGATCGTCGCCAGTAACGAAGATGAGGACGTCCTGATCAACGTCATCACCACTCGACCCGACATGCTCGGTCCTTCGAACGACAAGGCGTGGGCCCTGCTGAAAGTAAAACCCGACTTCGATTCCTATAAGGACAGCAAATCGACCCTGAACGGCATGAACGTCGTTACGGTGACTGTAGACGCCAAGGGTGACAGCGGCCCGATGAAGCTCACCCTCACCAGCGTCGAAGTGACAAAAGACAAAGGCGTGATGGTAATCCTGCGCGGCGAAGGCGTCGCGGACAATCAGGAAGAGATCACCGCGATCCTGAACAGCATCGCCGCCGTCAAGTGATGCGAGCGGTGTAGCGGCAGCCTGTCTGCTGCATCGACGCCGCCCTATCTGCCGGGGTTGCGACGGCGAAGCGAACTTATGTCATCCCGAGCGCAGTCGAGGGACCTCTAACTTTTCGCGAGCGCAGCGAGATTCCGATCCCGGATTGTCGGGCGTTTGAAAGCCCGGCCTCGGCGTTCGCCTGCGTTACGGCGGTGAAACGCCGTTAGTCCCACGATGGCGTCTGACCCAGACGCCCTACAGATTCGAAACTCGGCATTCGAACTTCCAATATGCCGCCTAGTCCTCAATCCGGCTGGGCACGAGAACGATCTCATTCGTGGTGGCCTTCACCACAAAGGAATAAGTCTCCCCTCGCCTTACGTCGATCGTCCCACGCCACGTATCAAACTCATACTTGGGGCGACTCACAGTCACGTAATGCGGGCCCGGAGTAAGGTATCTTTCGTAGACGTGTCCTTTAGCAAACGCGCCCGCATTCCTCCCATCGATCCGGACCGAAAGAGGGATATTGATGCCCAGAGCCGGCGAATGCTTCATTCTGATGCGCCCATCGGCAGCGTTGATGTTGGCATAATTCAAATCGCTGTAACGCGAATACCTGTGTTGACCGGCGGTCATATCCTTTGCGGTCGCGAAGAACAACACGCCGGCAGCTGCAGCGAGAGCGAAAGCCTTTATTGTTTTCATAATAGAAAATCTTTCCGCAAAATGGCTCATCCGTCCACCCACGAAACGTAACAGCATTGTTACTTTGCGAGTTGGTCCGCTTCGTCTTGTCCCGGAGGGACATCCGACACCAGCTGGTGGTGCAAACCACCGGTTTCTGTGAACAAGCACGACCGCCCCGGCAGGGGCGGCGCGGAATCACCGATGCATTCCGCCGCCCCGCCGGGGCTTGTCGTACTCTTCTTTCGAATCCGGTGGTTTGCACCACCGGCTAATTTCCAAAATGCCTCCCGCGCTAACTACATAGGGCATTTCGAGTGTGATCCTTAAGGTACTCCCGGAGGAACATCGGACACCAGCCGGCGGTGTGAACCACCGTTTCCTTTAGACGATCGACAGTCCCACAGGGACATCCGACGCTAGCCGGTGCAAACTACCGGTTCCTCTAGACGAGCGGCAGTCCTGGAGGGACGTCGGACATTAGCCGGTGGTGCAAACCACCGGTTTCCTTTGAACAAAGCGCGACCGCCCCGGCAGGGGCGGCGGAAATTCCTCGATGCCATTCCGTCTCGGCGTTCCGTGCCCTCTCACGCCGTCTCGATATGAACGAACGGAGTCCCCGTGTCCTCCTCGCCGCGCTTTAGAGCGTCGCGCGATTTCGTTGCGATTTCTTCGTAGCATGCCTTGATCGTCATGAGGTGTTTATCGTCGAGTTCTTCCAGGTCCAGGAGGACGGTATGGGCGCCTTTGGTGGCGCGGATCAGCTCATCGAGCTTGATCTGGATCGCTTCGCCGTCGCGGTTCTGAGTGTTCTGGATCAGAAAAACCATCAGGAAGGTAACGATCGTGGTGCTCGTGTTGATGATCAGCTGCCACGTGTCGCTGAACTTGAAGATCGGTCCGGTCACCCCCCAGACGACGATCACAGCGAGCGCGAGCATGAAGGTCGCGGGCCGGCCAGTGACGCGCGAGGCAGATTTCGCAAAAGAGTTGAACCAATGTTTCTTGTTCATGCCCAAAAACTAAAAGAGCGCGCCGCACTTGGCGAGTCTTGAGCCTTTGGCGAGTGCGATCGGCAGGCAGTCCCGGAGGGACATCGGGATATTAGCCGGTGGTGCAAACCACCGGGGGGGCAAAAGGGGGTCAGTCTTAGAATCTCGGCAATTCGAATCCGAACCGACTAACCAGTCACCCGCTCGAGGGTCTGGGCGCAGGGTGGATAGCCTTGAGCGCCGGTTTGCCCGAGGATGGAATCGCAGCGTTGAGCAAGAGTGTCGAAGGTTGGGTCTTCGCCAGCGAGGCCGTGGGCAGCGGCGCGGAAGAGGGTGAGGCTGGAGACGAGCTTAAGAGCGTCGGTGCGGCCGCCCATCAGGTCTTCGAGCGCGCAGTCGCGAGCGAGTTGGTCGCTGACGGCGCCGATGATTTCTTCGTAGCGGGCGCGGAGGAGCGGGTCGCGCAGGTACGCGCACGCTTCTGCCAAATCGCGGAGCGCGTAGGCTTGAGCGGTGGAGGAACGGCCGAGGCCTTCGATCTGCGGGAAGATGTACCAGACCCAGTGGCTGGTTTTGCGTCCCCGACGAATCTCCGCGAGCGCGGTGTCGTACCCTGCGGAGGGGTCGGCCTGGGCTTCGTGAAAGCGTTCGAGGGTTCCGCCGCGGCGGATTCGTCCATTGGCGAACATAGGAGAATAAGAAAGCGATGCGTTCCCAAGTGCAACCCCCAACGGCGGGCACGCGTTGAGAGCGAGGGAATCCATTCAGAGCCGTTTCAGAACTCGACCGATTAAAGCGGTTGCGTTCACGCTACGGCGATAAGCCCATTGTTTACCTTTCGCGCCAAGGCGTCTTGTTTCGGCTAGACGCTCTCGGCAGACGGGGCGAGCGTTGCGCCATGAAATCGCTTCGATCAACGCTCCTTATTCTTCCAGCCCTCCTCCTCTCCGCGTCGCCGCTCCTCGCCCAGGAAAAGACGCGGGTGAGCCCGCATGAGACGGTGAACGCCACCGTCGGGGACGCCAAGATTACGATCGTTTACGGCCGGCCCTACACAAAGGATCCGAAGAGCGGGGAGAAGCGCAAGATCTGGGGCGGCCTCGTTCCCTACGGCAAGGTTTGGCGAATGGGAGCCGACGAAGCCACCCTGTTCACGACCGACAAAGAAATCTCGATTGGCGGGGCTTCCGTCGCGCCCGGCACCTACTCTTTGTTTCTCCTGCCCGAGGAAAACGGCGGCGCGAAGTTGATCGTAAATAAGCAGACAGGCCAATGGGGAACGAAATACGACCAGAGCCAGGACCTCGTTCGGATCGGCCTTATACCGCAAAAGCTCGATAAGCCGGTGGATCAATTCATGATCGCCGTCGAAAAGACCGCAGCCGATGGCGTGCTGAAGCTGACCTGGGACGACACCCAGTATTCGGCGACGATCGCGGGAAAGAAGTAGGTGTAGGGCAGGCGCACCGCCTGCCGTCATCTGGTTCGGCAACCGTAGCGGTTGCCCTACCCATCGAGCAGGAGCAGGAGGATAGGGCGATTCAGATTGCGGGACGGGAACGTTGCGGTCACGTGTAATGGACACGAAAGGCAGTCTCGGTAGGGTCACCGAATGCAAAGTCACCCGGCGATCGTGGTTGTGGATGACGATGATGCGGTCCGTGAAATCGTGGTTCAACTAACGCAGAAGGCTGTTCCGCTGGCCCACATCTCCTCCATGCCTAACGGCCGCGAAGCGTTGGCTCAAATCAAGAGTCATGGGGCGGATTTGCTCATCACCAACTTTCGCATGCCGGGAATGGATGGTCCTGCGCTCGTGCGGGAGCTAAGAGCACGGGAATTCGCCGGTGCGGTCATCATGGTCTCGGGCAACCCCGAAGCCCGGCAGCTTGGCGAAGCCGCTGGCATCAGCCGGTTCGTGGAAAAAACGGAGATCATCTCCGCACTTCCGAAAGCAATTCTGTCCTTGCTGGAAGCAGCGTGATCGGCGCTCTGGTTTGGCAGGCGACGCGCCTGCCCTGCAATTCGATCACGATCAGGAGCAGCAGTGGGAAAGAAGTGACGGCGATTCGGATTGAACGACGGGAACGACGCCCGTAGCGTCGGGCTTGTGAAAGTTGCCATCGTTTTCGGGTTGCTCGCCCTCGTCGGATCGAGCCCGGGTCTGTCGGCCAAGGATCTGAGTCCAGCGGAAACCTTTGAGGAATTGAAGAAGCTCCGCGGCGAATGGAAGGGAACGACAATAGAGGGCGGCGCGGAGAAGGTCTCTTATCGCTTAGTCGCGGCTGACACGGTCCTGCTGGAGTCGTGGACCCTGAGTTCCGGCCGGGAGGCGCTCACCGTTTATCATCGAGACGGCGACGATTTGATCGCGACGCATTATTGTCCGCGGGGGAATCAGCCCCGATTGAAGCTCGCCTCCGCGAGCACAGAAAAGGGATTCTTCTTTGAATACGTCTCCGCCACGAATCTACCTGACGCCGACGCCACCCGTCAGCATCGATTCGAGATCCAGATCCATGGGCCGGACTCTTTCACGCGCGGCGAGACCTATATCACCAAGGGAAAACTCAATCCGGGAGCGACTACCTACTCGCGCAGTCGTTGAGTTGGGTATGATCGGGCAGGCGATGCGCCTGCCCTACAATTCGATCGAGCAGGAGGAAGCTTGCATATCAGAATAGACGATCTTAGCGGTCCGGAGATTTTCTCACTGTTACAAGAACATCTGGAGAGCATGTACCTGCATTCGCCGCCGGAGAGTGTGCATGCACTGCCGATCGAAGGGCTGCGCAAGCCGGAAATTACCTTCTGGACCGCGTGGGAGAACGGCGAGCTGCTCGGCTGTGGCGCGCTCAAAGAGCTGGACCCGGAGCAGGCCGAGATCAAGTCGATGCGCACCTCGTCGCGACACCTGAGGAAAGGCGTGGCGAAAGCTATTCTGCTTTTTATCATCGATGAAGCCCGGCGCAGGGGTTATCGCCGGTTAAGCCTGGAAACGGGATCGATGGAAGCGTTCGAGCCCGCTCGTCAGCTTTACGCGCGTGCTGGCTTCGCTTTTTGCGGACCTTTCGCAGACTACTGGGACGATCCGAATAGCGTCTTCATGACGAAAGAACTGTGAATCATTTCCCGATCCGGTTGTAGGGCAGGCGCACCGCCTGCCGCGGTTTGGATGGGTAACCGAAGCGGTCGCCCTACAAGTCTTCACGGCGACGGCGGACTGAGACCGCCGAAAGGACGTAGCGGCACGGGGAGCGTCATCGCAGCAAGACAAGAAACGGCGGTCACAGACCGCCGCTACAGAAGAAGGAAAGGCTTGCGCTTTCGTTGTTCGCTCCGGCATACTGCGGGATCCGAACGCTCACCCCCATTGTCGCCCTCATCGCAACTGTTGTTGTGGCGTCAACGGCAGCCGCCGCTCCGCAGTACCAGATCTTCGATCTCGGCGTGGTCCAAACAGGCGACACTGCTTCCCAGGGCTTTGGCGTTTCGCCTGGCGGAATCGCTGTCGGCCGCTCGTTTCGCACTGGCGGGGCCCAAGCGTTCTCGTGGACCCCTGAAGAGGGTATCGTGGGGCTCCCAAACCTGGCCGGCCGCAGCTTTGCCGTGGCAAACGCTTCCACGGAGTTCAGCATGGTGGGGACTGCCGCAAACACCGCTTTCGGCGCAGATCGATTGCCGGTGCGATGGAGTAACGGCGCAATTTCACAGCTTCCTCTTCCCCCCGGTGAAACGCTAGGCGACGCAAACGACGTGAATAGTTCGGGCGTCGCGGTCGGCTCGGTCAACGCCGGAAGTTCGCAGCGAGGGGTTATCTATCAGATCAATAGCGGTACCGCGTCGATCATCACGCAAACGACGCCGGACGGAAGTTTCTTTGTCACGGCATTCGGAATCAACAGTAGCGGCCGAGTGGTGGGCCAGGGCATCGACCCCAACAACGCGGCCAGAAACGTGGGGATCGTTTACGACATAGGAAGTTCCGAGGCTTTCGAGGTGGGCGCGCTGCCCGGCTTCAACGGCGCCCTCGCCTTCGCCGTAAGCAACGACCATGTCGTCGGCTCGAGCATGTTGAATCAGGGATCGGGCCTGCCGTTCATCTGGACGCAGGCAAATGGAATCGTCCCTCTTCCGCTGGCTGCGGGCACGAGCTCGGGCATTGCTCGTGCCGTGAATTCATCCGGATGGGTCGTAGGTATCGCTTCCTCGGCTTTCTCGATCCCGTTCCTCTATGATGGAACGAACACCTATCGCCTGGCGGACCTTCTCCCGCCCGGCTCGGACTGGGACTTGTCGACGAACACCTCCTCGTCGGCCCTCGGCATCAGTGAAAATGGTATGATCGTCGGCACCGGCGTTCGCAACGGCGAGACTCACGCGTTTGCGATGATCCCGGTAAAGATAGCTTTCGTCAGGAATCCGGAGCACTTCGAGAGTGTCGATGAGATTTACACGATGAATGCAGATGGTGCGAATCTGCAAAGGCTGACAGCGACGGGGGGCCTCACCGCATACAATGGCCAGCCAAAGTGGTCGCCCGACGGCCTATGGCTCGCGATCACGAGGACGCCCCTCTTCCTGACACCCCCACCTCCTCATTTCGGGCCCCCTTACATTGCCCTCCTTAGAACACGTGGCGGGGGTTTCCCAGTCGCGCTGACTGGCCCTTCCACCCACGATTCTGAGCCCGCCTGGCACCCTGGCGGTAACAAGATCGCCTTCACGAGCCAGCGAGACGGCCACTCGGAAATTTACCTGATGGATGCAAACGGCTCCAATCAGGTCCGGCTTACCTACAGTGCGGGTTCTTCCCTGGCTGCCTGGTCGCCCGATGGCACAAAGATCGCGTTCTCGACCCAGAGTCAAATCTTTGTGATGGATCCAAATGGCACCAACCCGGTTAATCTGACGAACAGTCACGCGAGCAACGCTGCCTGGTCGCCCGACGGAACGAAGATCGCCTTCGACAGCGCACGAGACGGTAACTTTGAAATCTATGTGATGGATGCAAACGGCTCCAATCAAATCCGAATAACGGATAATCCGTCGTTTGATAGTAAGCCTACCTGGTCGCCCGACGGCGCCCAAATCGCGTTCTCCACCTTCCGGGACAGTCACTTGGAGGTCTACGTCATGAACGCCGACGGCTCCAACCCGACCAACATCACCAATGACCCCAGGTCGGATTGGCTGCCAGACTGGCAGCGGTGGATATCCCCCATTGTCATAGCTACCCCGACACCGCCGCCAACCCCTACCCCGACGCCTACACCCTCGCCCCAGCCAGCTACCCACTTTGAGGTGGCCGGTCCAGCCATGGTGGGAATGTTCCAAGCATTTAACTTCACAGTTAGAGCAGTGGATCAATTTGGCGACACGGCCACGGGCTATGCCGGCACGATCCATTTTACGAGCACGAGCTCGGGTAACCTGCCTCCTGAAAGCACGCTAAATAAGGGCCTTGGCACTTTCGCCGCCACTTTCTTTACGAAGGGCAATCACACGATCACAGCTACTGACACTCTCAATCCTTCTATCACTGGCACGAGCAATAACATCCTGGTGGTTGACGACCAGGTTACACCTCCGCCCCTATCACCCACACCCACACCTACAGTTACTCCAACTCCCACGCCGACACCGACTCCCACATCAACACCAAGTCCGGCCCCGCCGACCCAGGCCCTTAATCTGTCCACCCGGGTGCACGTTCAGACCGGCGACAACGTTGGCATTGGCGGATTCATCATCACGGGAACCGGCTCGAAGCAGATCCTCTTTCGGGGGATCGGCCCTTCGCTCGCTGCTTCAGGGATTACCGACGCCCTGGCTAATCCAACCCTCGACCTGCGCGATTCCGCCGGAGTGCGCATCCTGGCGAACAACAACTGGAGAGAGGATCCCGCGCAGGAGGCCCTGATCGAGGCAACGGGCATCCCGCCGACCGATGATTTGGAAGCCGCCATCGTCCAGACTCTCAACCCGGGGACCTATACCGTAATTCTCCGCGGCATGGGGATGACCAGCGGTGTGGGCCTGGTGGAGATCTACGATCTCAACCCGGGAGTTGACTCGAAGCTGGCTAACTTGAGCACCCGTGCCTTTATCGACACTGGTAACGGTATCGTGATCGCTGGTTTTATTCTGGGCGGCACCGGCAACGACCGAATCATCGCACGTGGGATAGGACCCAGCCTCTCTGACCAGGGTGTGCCTAACGCGCTGCCCGATCCCACGCTCGAGCTGCGTGACGGGAATGGAGCGCTTCTCATTGCCAATAACGACTGGCAGGATGATCCGGCTCAAGCGGCGGAACTGACCGCCGCAGGTCTCGCGCCGGCAAGTAATCTCGAGTCAGGCATAGCCGCGACGCTTCCACCGGGCCTTTACACCGCGCTGCTCGCGGGAGCGAACAACGGCACTGGCGTCGGCGTAGTCGAAGTCTACGACCTCGGAGCGCCCTAACCGCTTTGCTCCTGCTCTTGATCCGGTTGTAGGGCAGGCGCATCGCCTGCCGTGAATTTGGTTCTGTAGCGGCTGTCTATGACCGCCGTCTTCTTCTTGTCGCGCAGCAGAAGTCACCGCGGAGCGAGTCGTTCGGCGGCACAGGGCCGCACTACAAAATAAGAGAAACAGAAGCTTGCCTCTCCCCGTCCGTTTTATCACACTGCGGCATCCGAGCGCTTACCAAGATCTCGTCCCTCATCGCATCGGCCGTTGTTGCGGCAACAGTCGTCGCCGCTCCGCAGTACCAGATTTTCGATCTTGGCGTGGTGCAGACAGGGGATTCTGCCTCCCAGAGCCTTGGTGTATCGACCAGCGGAATCGCTCTCGGCCGCTCGTTTCGCACTGGCGGGGCCCAGGCGTTCTCGTGGACCCCCGAAGGGGGTATCGTGGGCCTGCCAAACCTGGCCGGCCGAAGCTTCGCCGTGGCAAACAGTGCCGTCGAGTCAGGCACTATCGTGGGCACTGCCGCAAACACCGCATTCGGTGCTGACCGGTTGCCTGTGAAATGGTTCAATGGCGTGGTTTCGCAGCTTCCCCTCCCCGCCGGCGAAACGCTCGGCGACGCTAATGACTCGAATGGTTCGGGCTTCGCGGTCGGCTCGGTCGATGGCGGAAGCTCGCAGCGCGGGGTGATCTACAGCGGCAGCAGCGCCTCGATCATCACGCAAACAACGCCGGACGGAAGTTTCTTTGTTACGGCATTCGGAATCAATAGTAGCGGGCTAATTGTGGGCCAAGGCATCGACCCGAACGACGCGGCCAGGAATGTAGGGATCGTTTACGAGATGGGAAACGCCGAGGCCTTCGAGGTCGGCGCGCTGCCCGGCTTCAACGGCGCCCTCGCCTTCGGCGTGAGCGACGCGGGCCACGTCGTCGGCTCGAGCATGTTGAACCAGGGATCCGGATTGCCATTCATCTGGACGCAGGCAAATGGAATAGTCGCGATCCCGCTGGCCACGGGCACAAGCTCAGGCATTGCTCGTGGCGTAAACTCATCGGGCTCGGTGGTGGGTATCGATTCCTCGGCTTTCGCGATTCCGTTTCTCTACGATGGAACGAACACTTATCGCCTGGCGGACCTTCTCCCTCCCGGCTCGGGCTGGGACTTGTCGACGAACACCTCATCGTCAGCCCTCGGCATCAGTGAAGATGGCACAATCGTCGGCACCGGCGTTCATAACGGCGAGACTCACGGGTATGCGATGATCCCGCTGAAGATAGCCTTTATCAGGGACCCGCGGACCTTCGAGAGTGTCCCGGAGATTTACACGATGAACGGAGACGGGACGAACCTGAGAAGACGGACGTTCACAGGGGGCGTGACCCACTTCTATGACGATCCTAAGTGGTCGCCGAATGGGACCAAGATCGCGTGCAAGATAACGCCCGTGATCCGTAACCCCCCGCCTCCTCATTTCGGACCCAGTTACATTGCCCTCCTCAGTGCCCGTCTCGGAGGAGGAGGGAGCCCGCTGACTGGCCCTTCCACCCACGATTCTGAGCCCGCCTGGCATCCCGGCGGCACAAAGCTTGCCTTCACCAGCGCGCGGGACGGCCACTCGGAAATCTACCTGATGGATGCAGACGGCTCTAATCAGGTCAGGCTTACCTACAGTGAGTCTTCATCTCAGGCGGCCTGGTCGCCCGATGGGACAAAGATCGCGTTCACCACCCAGGGTCAGATCTACGCGATGGATCCCAACGGCACCAACCCGGTCAATCTGACGAACAGCCAGGCCAGCGGCGCCGCCTGGTCGCCCGACGGGACGAAGATCGCGTTCGAGAGCAATCGGGACGGCACCTCTGATATTTATGTGATGGATGCAAACGGTTCCAATCAAATCAGGATAACGAATGATTCGGAGCTTGAGGCCAGGCCTACCTGGTCGCCCGACGGCACCCAGATCGCCTTCTGGACCGGCCGGGATGGCAACTGGGAGATCTATTCGATAGACGCTGACGGTTCCAACCTCGTCAACCTGACCAACGATTCCCTGAATGATTGGCAGCCAGACTGGCAGCGGCGGATCTCTCCCATTGTCATATCTACCCCGACACCGCCACCAACGCCTACACCTACTCCCACATCAACGCCCACACCTACTCCTTCGTTAACACCTACCCCCACACCTACACCTACAGTTACTCCAACGCCGACGCCGACACCGACTCCCACATCAACACCAAGTCCGGCCCCGCCCACTCAGGCCCTCAATCTCTCCACCCGGGTGCACGTTCAGACCGGCGACAACGTGGGCATTGGCGGATTCATCATCACGGGAACCGGCTCGAAGCAGATCCTCTTTCGGGGGATCGGCCCTTCGCTCGTTGCTTCGGGGATTACCGACGCCCTGGCTAATCCAACCCTCGACCTGCGCGATTCCGCCGGAGTGCGGATCCTGGCGAACAACAACTGGAGAGAGGATCCCGCGCAGGAGGCCCTGATCGAGGCAACGGGCATCCCGCCGACCGATGAT
>Ga0190272_10000809_pt1 | contig 15376 bp, 16 predicted proteins | sample Popmic504T_FD_133746 | JGI IMG/M metagenome (GOLD analysis project Ga0190272, IMG submission 133746) | Populus adjacent soil microbial communities from riparian zone of Shoshone River, Wyoming, USA - 504 T | ecosystem: Environmental > Terrestrial > Soil > Riparian zone | place: USA: Wyoming... | reverse complement strand
CTGCTGACGCGGATCGTGCTGCCGCTGACGGTGCTGACCTTCGGACTGGCGTCGCTGGTCCTCAACGCGGTGATCGTCAACGTCGCGGTGCGCGCGGTCGACGGGACGGACCCGACGGTGACGGCCACGCTGTGGGTGGCGCTCGGTCTGGCGATCGTCACGATGGTCGTCGAGCCGCTGCTCGACTTCGACGGCGACGCCTACCACCTGCGCGTGGTGAGGCAACGGGTGCGCGGGGCGCGACGGCGCAACGAGACCGACGTGCCGGGCGTGATCCTGTTCGAGATCGACGGGCTGAGCGAGGGAGTGCTCGAGGAGGCGATCGAGCTGGGACGGGTGCCGAACATCGCGCGCTGGCTCGAGGAGGGCAGCCACCGGATCGTGCCGTGGGAGTGCGACCTGTCGTCGCAGACGGCCGCGAGTCAGGCGGGGCTGCTGCACGGCAGCAACCACGACATGCCGGCCTTCCGCTGGTACGAGCGCGACGTCGACCGGATGCTGGTCGCCAACCATCCGAAGGACGCCGCCGAGATCGAGCTGCGCCACTCCGACGGCGCGGGACTGCTGGCCGCGGGCGGGGCGAGCCGCGGCAACATGTTCTCCGGCGATGCGCCGCGCTGCTCGGCGACGATGAGCGTGATCCGCGATCGGCAGCGGTCGCGCGCCGCTGAGTTCTTCGCCTACTTCGCCGACCCGTATGGGCTGCTGCGCACGCTGACGCTCGGCGTGGCCGACATCGCCGCCGAGCGGCGGGCGGCGCGGCGGCAGCGCAGGTCGGGCGCGCCGCACGTCAATCGCGGCACGCCGTATCCGCTGATGCGCGCCGCGATCACGGTGATCATGCGCGACCTCAACGTCGCGACGCTGATGGCCGACGTGGTCGAGGGCGTGCCGGTCGCCTACTCGACGTTCGTCGGCTACGACGAGGTCGCCCACCACTCGGGGGTCCACGAGGCGGACGCGTTCGTCGTGTTGGAGAAGCTCGACGCGCAGCTGGCGCGACTGGAGCGGGCGGCGCGACAGGCGCCGCGGCCCTACCACCTGGTCGTGCTGTCCGATCACGGGCAGACGCAGGGCGCGCCGTTCCGCCAGCGCCACGGCGAGACGCTCGAGGAGGTCGTGCGGCGGTTCGCCGATCCGGCCGCGGGGGCCGTTGCCGCGCCGGCGACCGTCGACGAGGCGTGGGGAGACCTGGGCGCGCTGCTCGCCGACGCGCGCGAGGACGACAGCGCGGCGGGGCGCATGCTGCGCCGGGCAACCGCCGATCGGGTCGCGGACGGGACCGTCGCGCTCGGGCCGAACCGCGAGGCGCTGCGGGATCGCGCCGAGGTGAACCGGCGCGCGGCGCGCGAGCGGGATCGCGCGCGCGAGGAGCCCGCCGACGACGCTGCCGCGTCCGGGGGCGCCGCGTCCGACGGCCGTTCCGACGGCGGCAGCCTGCCCGAGGCGCTGGTGCTCGCGTCCGGCTGCCTTGGGCTCGTCTACTTCCCCGGCGGCAAGAGCCGGCTGAGCGCCGAGGAGATCGAGCGGCGCCATCCGGGGCTGCTGGCGGGACTGGCGACGCATCCCGGGATCGGCTTCGCGATGGTGCGGTCCGAGCACGAGGGCGGCGTGGTGCTCGGCGGCGCGGGGCGGCACCGGCTGTCCGACGACACGGTCGACGGCGAGGACCCGCTGGCGCCGTTCGACCCGACGGCGGCCGACCACCTGCGCCGCCACGACGGCTTCCGCCACTGCCCGGACATCCTGATCAACGGCGCCTACGACCCCGAGGCGAACGAGGTGCAGCCGTTCGAGGAGTTCATGGGCTCGCACGGCGGGCTCGGCGGAATGCAGATGCACCCGTTCGCGGTGGTGCCGGCGGAGTGGAGCGAGCCGGCGGCGGCGATCGTAGGGGCGCGGCAGATGCATCTCCAGCTGAAGCGGTGGCTGGCGGAGACGGGGCTGGAAGTCGCCGAGGCGCCGAGTGCGGACGCCGCGAGGCCGGCGTCTTGACTCCGCTCGGGCGGCTGCTCGAGATGGGCCTCACGCGGCGGGTGCTGGCGCTCTCCGACCGGTTCCGTGCGATTCCGCTCGTCAACATCGTCGAGCTGACGGTGCGGCGCTTCCTCGCCGACGGGATGGTCGACCGCGGCGCGTCGCTGGCCTACTACGGGCTGCTGTCGCTGCTGCCGACGCTGATGATCGGGGCGAGCGTCGTGAGCCTGCTCGGCGGCGACGACACCTCGATCGACTTCGGCGGCTACCTGCGCGAGGAGGGCGCGTCGGCGACGCTCGCGAAGACCGCGGAGTCGATCGTCAAGACGGCAGTCGACTCGGCGCCGACGCAGGCGAGCACGATCGGCATCGTCGGCCTGGCGACGTTGATCTACGGCGCCTCGCGGGCGTTCGCGGCCGCCGGGCGGGCGCTCGACGTGATCTGGCGGCGCAGGCAGAAGGGCTGGACGATCCCGCGGCGGATAACCGGGATCGGCTGGACCATCGTGCTGCTGGTGCTCGGGCTGATCGCCGGCGTGCTGACGTTCGTCGGCCGTGGCCTGGCGGAGGAGCTGCTCGACCTCGTCGGCCTTGACGACGTGAGCACGCCGTTGTGGACGATCGTGCGCTGGCCGCTCGCCGCGCTCCTGATGATGCTTTCGATGCGGCTGGTGATGTGGGCCGCGCCGAGTCCGCCACGCGGCCCGTTCCGGCTCGTCACGCCGGGGGCCGCGACGGCCGCCGGCATCTGGCTGGTCGCCTCGGCCGGCTACGGGTTCTACGTCGGCGAGCTGTCGACCTACAACGCGACCTACGGCGCGTTCGCGGCGCTGGTGATCCTGCTGCTCTGGATCTGGCTGACGTCGATGGCGTTCCTCGCCGGCTGCGAGCTCGACGCGGTGCTGGTCGAGCGGCGGGAGGCACGCGAGAGCACGGAGGCGGCGATCAGCGGCGCCGGTCCGGCAGCGGCGTCGCCTCGCCCGGTTGGAGCACCCGAACGTCCACCTCAGGGGCCAGGCGAGCAGCCTCACGAGCGAACTCGTGTGGAGGGTCGCTGAGCAGTCCGACCTTGCCGCGCAGGCGGTCGAGCGCGAACGGGAACAGCGTGCCCCAATGAATCGGGATCGCGAGCCGGGGGCGCAGCAGCTCGAGCGCGGCCGCCGCGCCCTTGGGGTCGAGGTGGCCGGGGCCGAGCGTCGGCCCCCAGCCCCAGACGGGGATCAGCGCGGTGTCGAGGTCGTCGGCGAGCGTCGCCATCTCGGGGAAGACGTCGGTGTCACCGGCGAAGTAGAGCTGGCGGCCGGGCTGGCCGAGCAGGTAGCCGACGGCCTCGGCCGGCGGACCGAGGGGGTGGCGGCGGCTGTCGTGGTCGGCGCGGGTGGCGGCGATCGGCAGGCCGGCGACCTCGATGCCCTCCCCTGCGGTCAGCTCCACGACATTTTCGAAGCCGAGCTTGGCGACGTGGCGGTGGAGTCCGCGCGGAATGACGAGCGTCGGCTGCGGCCGCTTGGCGGCGAGCTGGCGCAGCGAAGCGGCGTGGAGGTGGTCGAGGTGGGCATGCGAGACGAGCACCGCGTCGAGCCGGCCGAGCGAGTCGGCGTCGACGGCGCCGCCGTGGCGGCGCAGGTGAGCGACGCGGCCGCTGAGGATCGGGTCGGTCAGGACCCGGACGCCGTCGAGCTCGATCAGCGCGGTGGCGTGTCCGACGTAGGTCAGGGAATCAGGGTGTGAGCGCTGGACGGCCAGGCCGTCGAGACTAGAGCCAGGCGCCGCGCCAGGGAGCTACTTCTCGTCGTCGTCGAGCTTGCGCGTGTCGCGCGGCTCGACGAACGGCTCCTCGTCGGGCCGGACCTCGCCGGCCTCGATGCGCCGTCCGCGCTCGAGCTCGGCGTTGAACTCGGCGCCGAGCAGGATCGCGATGTTCGAGATCCAGAGCCAGACCAGGAACGCGATCACGCCACCGAGCGAGCCATAGGTCTTGTTGTAGGAGGCGAAGCTGGCCACGTAGAGGGCGAATGCCGCGGAGGCGACCAGCCAGATCGCGACCCCGAGCAGCCCGCCGGGACTGATCCAGCGAAAGCCTGGCTGCTTGGCGTTCGGCGCTGCCCAGTAGAGGAAGGCGAACATGAAGCTGACGACCAGGAAGAGCACTGGCCATTTGGCGATGTCCCAGGCCGTCACGGCGGTGCTGCCGAGCCCTACGAGATCACCGACCTCCTGAGCGAGCGGCCCGGTGACCGCGACCCCGATCGCCGTCACCGCGAGCAGGATCACCAGCACGAGGGTGGTGCCTACGCGCACCGGCAGCGTCTTGTAGATCGGGCGTCCCTCGCCGACGTCGTAGATCGTGTTGGAGGCGCGCATGAAGGCGGCGACGTAGCCGGACGCCGACCAGAGCGCCCCCGCGAGGCCGACGACGAACAGGATGCCCGCGGCGCCCTGGCTCTTTTGCAGGTTCTCGATAGCGCTGACGGCGATGTCCCGCGCCGGTCCGGGGGCGGCCTTCTCGACGTTGTCGATCAGCGACTGAGTCGTCGACTCCCCAACTAGGCCGAGCACCGAAACCAGCGCCAGCAGCGCGGGGAAGATCGCCAGGACGCCGTAGTAGGTGAGCGCCGCCGCCCAGTCAGTGAGGTTGTCGTCCTTGAACTCGGTGAAGGTGCGCTTGAGCACCCCGACCTTGGAGCTCCCCTCGAGATCGCTGGGCTTGTCCGGCGCGGTCGTCATCACAATCCTTCTCAGTCTCCGGGCCAGGCGCCGGTCAGCTTCTGGAATCCGCGCGCGCCGCCACGATCGATGACCGTCTTGACGACCGTGAAGATCGCGCCCTGCAGAGCAGCGGCCGGCAGCAGCTCACGCCAGCCGTACTCGCTCTGGCGAGGCTTGGGTGGATCCGGCTCGTCGGAGATCCGCTTCCAGATCTGCTTGAAGATCGTGCTTGCGATCAAGCCGCCGAGCACGCCCGACAAGATGCCGAACGGGGCATAGAGAACCTTAGCCATGGGTTACCGCCTCCTTCTGCGTAGGACGAGCAGGAGGACTATTACCGCCACCACCCCGAGCAGTCGCGGATCGAGCCGGCTCGCCTGGGCGGTCACCGTCTCCTGGGCCTGTTGCCCGGCGTCGCGCACCGCGTCCTTGCGCTCGTCGACCTTCTCCTTGACCTGACTCTTGACGTCGGCCTTGGCGGCAAGCTCCGCCGCCGTGTCGCCGAGCTCGCGGCGCTTGTCGGCGATGTCCTTGCGCAGGGCCTCGGGGTCGTCAGCAGCAGCCGTTTCGGTCTTGGGGGTCTTGCTCATCCGCTTGCCCTCGCCTTCACGTGGTCGATGTCTTGCCTCGTCGTTTCAATCGCCCGCTCAGGAGCGAGCGGCATCGCTTGGTCCACCTGCTTCTTGCCGGTCAGGGCGAGCAGCCCGGCGAGCAGCAGCAGCGCTCCGCCGACGATCGCGACGGCGATCCAGGGCTCAAGCGTGGTGGCGAGCAGCATCGCCGCCGCAGCGAGCAGGAAGCCGACGCCGTAGAGCGCCACCAGGCCCGCTCCGCCGAAGAGTCCGGCCCCAGTCCCGGCGCGCTTGCCCTTCTCCTGCATCTCGACCTGAGCCAGGCGCAGCTCCTGACGCACCAGCTCACCGGTCTGAGCCGAAAGCTGCTGCACGAGATCGCTGACCGATCGATCGTTCGCCGTCTGAACCGCCATGGGAACCTCCGTGGTGAGTCGCTGGAGCCTGCCCAGTGGGGGTTTCCAGCCGTGTGGGATTGAAACCACACCCCCACGACGGGCTTAACACAATCACACGCTCCGGTGGTAGCCAGAACACGGTTGGGCTGGAACCGTTCAGGCGGTGCAGGCGAGCCCCCGAAATTGGCTCATCGCGTTGGGCAGAGCCCTGCGCGAGGCACGCCTGGAGCGGGGCTACTCCCAGATGAGCTTAGGGCGCAAGGCCGATGTCAGCACCAACTACGTCGGAGGCATCGAGCGCGGCCAGCGCAGCCCGACCGTAGAGAAGATCGCCGTATTGGCCGGAGCGCTGGATCTGGCGCTGGACGACCTGCTCTGTCGGGCGGCGGAGCTGCTGCCGGATACCGCAACCTGAGGGACCCGGATTCGCCAGGTCATGCATCATCGGCAGCGCGGCTCATGGTCACGTCGATCTCGGAAGTGAGGAGGTAGAGGTCGTCGCCGACGGGGTCGCTGGGGTCGAACGGATGGAAGCCGAGGCGCTCCCACCATGCCCGTGCCCGAGCGTTGATCGCAGTGACGACGACCGCCCGGCACGCTGCCTTCTCGTTGAGATCGATGGCTGTCGCGAGTATGTGAGCGACCAGTGCCGTACCGATCCCAAGACCAGCGTGTCGCTGATCGACCGCAAGGCGGCCGACCAGCAGGGCCGGGACTGGATCGGGAGCGCGCTTGGCCAGATCGCCCGGCGCTGCCGAACGATCGATCGCCGTCATGGCGAGGCTGGCGTATGCGACTACCTCTCCCTCAGGAGTGGACACCACCCAGGTCGCCGCCGTATCGCGTCGGCGATTCTGCCCGGCGTACCGCCTAAGCCACTCGTCGAGGACTGGCTCGCCGGAATCGAAGCCGGTGCGGTCGTGACGAGCTGGATCGAGCAGCTCGGGACGGCGTAGCTCAGTCAACCCAGCGGAAGCCGCCTGGGCGGTCCAGTGCCGCGGCGAGACGCTCGTTGACAGTCGCCGGTGCCGCCAGCGCATCGCTGAACGCCTGCGCGGCATCTGGCGAGAGCCGGATCACGCTGCGCTCGGCCAATACCGCCTCGGCATGCAGCGCCGCCGCACCCATCACAAACGCGGAGAGGTTCTGACGAGTTGCTCGCGCAGCCCGCTCGAGCAACTGCTTGTCCTGCGCCTCAACCCGGATCTGCAAACGATCCTCTTTAACCGTAGCCATGTACTCACTATGGCAGTACAGACCGGCTACGTCAACGTTTCGTGACCCAGCGCCAGGCGCGAAACGTGGCGAGGATGGGGACGATGATGGGCCGGAGCTCAGGTGTCACGCGCGCCGCTACAACGTGCGGCCCGCCGTGACGGGCTTGCGGGTCGGAGAGGTAGAAGCCGGCGATGCCCGCAACCGTCATGGCGTGATGGGCGGGGTGCGGCAGATGTCGTGCGGCAGCCATAGCTCGGCGGGCGAGCAGCGCTATTCGGCAGGCGGCTTCATCGGCGGTCGGGTAGTAGGCGATGTAGCGATGGGCGCTGGTGGATGCGTCGTGCTTCTCATCGATGAGGCTGTCAAGCATGGTGGTCAGCGAGCTGCTCAACAGATAGGCGTCGTGGATCTGCGTTGCTTGGAGGTGGGTGGTGCTGGCGTCGGCGGCCGCGGACACCAAGGCGTGGACGGTCAGGATCGACGCGGCCGCCCCTCCTGCCCACTCCCACCAGGCCAGGTCGGCGGCCTTCGCGTACCCGGCGGCCCAAGCTTCGAGCTGCTCGGTGCCATCTGTCGGAACGGCGTGGCTCCGGACCTGCGCCTCGCCAAAACGTGCTGCGACACGTCGGGCGATTGGAAGCACCGTGGCGACGGACGGCAGTTCGGCGATCGACGCGCGGGCGCTCTCGACCAAGGCGTCGAGATAGCCGCTGTCGTCACGGTGCGGGTGATAGCGGTAGTAGTCGAGGGGGTCTTCGCCAGGCGTCAGCGCGACGGTGAAGCTCCGAAAGAGCTGCCGGCCGGCGCGTGTCGCGCCGGGAATCGGCTGCTCGGTCACGGCGTCGAGGTAGTCGTACATCACCTGTAGCGCGACGGCTGCATGGACGACGACGGTTCGGTGGCGACGCGGCGCGAGCGTGCACAGCGTCGCGATGACCTCGGTGTTGCCCCACTCGTCTCGGAGCCTTGTCGCGGCGTGAGCGCGAAGGATCGGGTCGGCGATCGTTTCGGCGTGGTCGTGCCAGCGGCGAAGTTGGGTGCGAACGCAGGGGGCGACCGTGAGCCAGTAGCGCACATGCGCGAGGGCTAGAGCGGCTGCCGTCTCGAGCCAAGACTCGGGACTTGAGGCCCGGCTCGTCATGGGGGCAAATTACTGTGCTGCATGCATTGCACCCAATACATCCAAATTGGGTGCGGGTCGCAGCGCAACCTGCTTTTGGTCAGACCAGCGATGGTCAGTGGGAGAGTCGGGCTACTCGGCGCCGAGGCCGAGCCGAGGCGGCACGCGGGCAGCGAGCCAGCCGGGCACCGCGACGATCGTCAGCGCGGCTAGGACGACCAGGGCAAAGGTACGGACCGTCTGCCAGCCAGCCGCGACCGGAGCCACGGGAAACCCTGTGACCATCTCCAGAAAGCGGTCGGCGCCGAACTGGCCGTAGATGCCGCCGAGAGCGCCGGTGAGGCCGCCGGCGCTCAGCACGATCCCGGCCTCGAGCAGCAGGAGGAGCCACAGCTGCCGGGGCTTGAAGCTCTGGATACGCAGGGCCGCGAGGCCGGGGCGGCGTTGCCAAATGGCCGCGCCCATCGCGGCCGCCATCGCCAGGATCGCCGCGACCTGCAGAAGCATGGATATCTGGCTGAGGCGCTCTAGGCCCTGCCGTGCGGAGGCTTTTATCTGGGCGCCACGGGTGGCGGCGTGCTGGACGCGGAGCCCGATCGCAGCAGTGGGGCCGAGCGCATCCTCGACGGCGCGGCGGGTGGCCTCGGGGTCGGCGCCGGGGCGGACATCGACCTCCAGTGCGCTGGGCGCTGAGCTGTTCCAAGCTCGTCGGTAGTCGCCCCTGTTGAGGATGATGGCACCCGGTGCCCAGCCGAGATTGGTGGTCGTCGCGGCGATCCGATAGCGGACGTTGCCGGTCGGGGTCGGGAGGGTCAGCATGTCGCCGAGGCCGACGTCGTGATCGCGCGCGATCTGCTCCGAGAGTCCTATCCAACCTCCTCGGCGAAGCTTGGCGTTGGCGGTGGTCAGGTCGCCGTCGATGATGCTGCTCGGGGGGAGCATGTCGGGGTCACCGGGTGGCCGGGCGATGATCCATGCGCGTCGTCCTCGAACGTCTAGGAAGCTGCCTTGGTACTCACGGACTGCTTGGACTCCCGGCGCAGCCGCGATTCGGTTGACGAGGCCCCCACGGTGAAAGTCGTTGGTCGCTTGATTGTCGGCTGGGTTGACGACCCAGATGTCGGCCGTTCCTACGTAGTCGTTGGTGTAGTTGGCGATGCCGCGGAGCAGATCGTCGCGTGCCCCGCCGATCGCGACGCTGCCGAAGACGGCGACCGCCCCTGTCGCCGCGAGGGCGAGTGAGCGCAGCGTTGTGGCTCTCATCGCCAGCAGGGCGACGGTCAGCGTGCTCAAACGCGGCACTCGGTCGATGACGAATGCCATGAGGGCGGTTACGGCCGCGAAGGTCGTAGGGATTGCCAGCAGGGTGCCGAGCGCTAGCATCGCGCTCGCGACCAGGGCTAGCTCAGGGGTCCAGAGCAGAAGGGCCGTCGCTGCCGCGTATGAGGTGGCAGCGACGAGGAGCATGCGGTGTCGCGTTCGACTATCGAGGGCGTGGCCGGGCGTTCCTTGGTCGTGGAAGACGGCATCGACGGCTCGGCCTCGTCGGAGGTCGAGCAGAGGGGGCGCGGCGGCGAGGCAGCTCGCCGCGATGCCGCCGCCGAGGGACAGCAGCAGCGGAACCGCCCCGATGATGGTCCCGGAGCCAAGCGTGAATCCCGGCTCTAGGTAGTCGGGGGACTCGCTGAACAGGCTGTTGGAGAAGACCGTTCCCGCCATAACTCCGACCGTCGATGCGACGGCTCCGAGGATCGCGGCTTGGAAGAGGATCAGCAGGACGACTTGGCGGGGCTTGTAGCCCTGGATGCGAAGGGCGCTGACGAGGCGGCGCCGCTCGGGCGCGGTCAGCAGCATCGCGTTGAAGGCGAGCAACAGGCCGAGCAGCGCAGAGATCGCGGCGAAGAAGCCGGTGACTTGATCGGTCGGGCCGGTCGCCTGCTCCAAGAGGCGGGTGTCGGCATCGGCAGGACCGACGGCCAGGCGACCGCCGGCGAGTTGGTCGAGCTCGTCGCGGACCTCCGCCTCGCGGCCCGGTGCCGCGTCAACGAAGATTCGCGAGACACGGCGCGGCGTGCCGGCGAGCTCTTGGAGGTAGTCCAAGGGCATGACGCCCACCTTGGCCCCGGTCAACGGGCCGACCGTATCTGGGCCGAGGACCGCCGCGACGGTGACCTTCTGCGATCGGCCGCGTAGCTGAACCGCGACTTGCGGGAGCGGCTTGGCCTCCCTCTCCGCGGCAGGGTTGGGGATGCCTACAGCGCTGGCGGCCGCCGCGGGCAGCATGATTCCGCCGCTTGCGAGCTGGAGCCCTCCTGGGACGAAACTTCGGATGAGGCGGCCAGAGAGATCCGCGAGGCTGGGATCGACGCTGACGAGGTTGACGCTCGCTTGCTTGCCATCGGGTCCGACGAGGACGGCGCGACGCTCGAGGAGAGGCGCGGCCTCCTCGACACCCGACAGCCGCCGAACGTCCTCGAGCACGCTCTCGTCGAAGCCGTTGCTGTCGCGCGCCGCGAGCTGTAGGTCCGCCGAGCCGGTGACTCCGCGGACGATCTCGCCGGCGGACGCCACGACGCTGGCGTTGGCGACCATGACCGCGAACGCGAGGGCGACGCCGATGGCGATTCCCATGCCCGCGAGGAGCTCCTGCACGGGATGCGTGCGTAGTCGGCGCCCGTAGAAGTAGACGAGAGCTTGGAGGCGCATGTCCTACCGCGGCGCCGGCTGCGGTAGCGAGGGCGCGCCGCGGTGCTCCAGCCCGCCGTCGCGCAAGCTCTCGACGCGGTCGGCGATGGCCGCTGCCTCGCCGTCATGGGTGACGAGAAGGACGGCCGCGTCATGCTCTCGCCCCACGGCGGCAAGAAGCTCGACGACCTCCAGGCCGCGGCGGGTATCGAGGTTGGCCGTCGGCTCGTCGGCGAGCAGCAGGCGCGGTTGGTTGACGAGCGCACGGGCGACGGCGACACGAGTGCGCTCACCGCCGGACAGCTGCTCGGGTGTGTGGTCGAGACGCCGGCCGAGGCCGACCCTTTCGAGCCACGGGATCGCTGCTCGGCGGGCTTCCCGCAGGGGGACGCGATCCGCGAGCAGCTTGATCGCGGCGTTCTCCACAGCCGGAACGCCGGGAAAGAGATCCAACGTCTGGGAAATGAGGCCGATCGTGTGGCGCTGGTACTCGGCTGCTTCGCTGGCTGTGAGGGCCGCGATGTCCGTGCCATCGAAGTGGACGGTGCCGTGGTCGGGCGTCAGCAGACCCGCCGCGAGGAGAAGCAGCGTGCTCTTGCCGGAACCGCTCGGACCGCAGAGGGCGACCATCTCGCCAGGAGCCACCGACAACGAAACGTCGTCGACAGCGCGCACCACCTCCCCGGCCGTCGGGTACTCCTTGACAACCTCGTGGAGCCGGAGGCCCGACACGATCTACGCCGACGTCCGACCCCGCGCCGCGTGCAGCGGGACAACGCTTGCGTGCTCGGGCGCTGTGTCGCCGCGAAGCTCGCCATCGTCGATCGACAGCATCCTGTCCGCGATGGTCACGACGTCGCCGACGGTCATGAGGACGGCCACCCCTTCATCGGCAACCTCGCGGATCAGGCTGAGGATCGGATCGCGCTGCATGAGGTCGACGCCGTTGGTCGGATCGTCGACCAGGAGAAGTCGCGGGTTGGTCACGAGCGCACGAGCGAGTCCGACCCGCGCTGTCTCCGCTGGGTCAAGCAGCCAGGGGTCGAGGTCCGCACAATCCCCTGCGTCGACGCGCGCGAGGACTTTGTACGCACGCCCGCGGGCGCGGTCGAGCGGAAACCCGTTGGCGAGAAGACCGACCGCAACCTGATCGACGACCGTGCCGCCCTGGCTCTGCATGAACTGGACGTTGGAGTAGCCGACCTGGCTGCCGAGAACAGAGCTTCGACTCCGGGCGATGTCCTCGCCGTCGAACTTCACGACTCCCTCGTCGGGTGTCTCGACGCCAGCGGCTACACGGAGCAGTGTGGTCCGTCCCGAACGCCGAAGCCCCCACACGGCGACGACCTCTCGCGGTTCGATGTCGAGCGACACGTTGCGGAGCGCGATGTGCTCGCGGCGACCAGTTGAGAATCGCTTGGTGACGTTCTCGAGCGTGAGCAGGCTCATGCGCGGGCGGCATCGTCGTCCGTGAATGCGCGGATGCGGCGACGCGCATACGCGATGAACTTGATCTGCGCCTCACGCGCGAGACGGCGCTCCTCAGCGATCAGGCTGTCGCGCAGCTCGGCGGCCTCGTCCTCGAACGGCGGGGCGGCGGTGTCGTGAGCGTCCGACTTGCGTGCCATGTCATCGAGACAGGCGCGCTCGTAGACATCGACGATCTGGAGCATGGCGCGAGCGTCGCTGGCACCCGTACCGAGCAGGCGTCTCAGCAGCTCCTCGCGACGGGGATCCTCCTGGATGCTGGCGGCGAGCCACTCCCTATGCGTGCGTGCGCCGAGAGCGGTGGCCCTGTAGGACGGTCGAGGCTGGCGGGTCGACGATCGGGGCTGGCGGCTCGCGGGCGACTCGCTGTCCATAGGCTCGATCAAGCCAAGATCCAGCAGTTGGTCGACGACTTGGTAGATGCGGGTCTTGCTCAGCGGGTACAGCTCAAAGAACCGCGCCTCGAATCGCTTCCATAGCTCGAACGAGTAGCTCGGGCGCTCGATGATGAGCGCGAGGACCACTTCGACTACAGGCGCATGTCTCTCTCTTGCGGTTCCCTCACCGGCGCGCTGTGCAGCCATACCACTACCCCTCCGTCCCCAGAAGCCAGGAACACAGCCTTACACAACATCCTAGTCGAGCGTCGGGCTCTCACGCAACCCATGAGGTAAGCCAGGTGACCGTTAAGGCAACTGACCGGTCACCCACAGAAACGGTCACCGAGCGGACTTGTGGAGCGCGGTCGCGGGGTCGAAGATTGCCATGCATGAGCCGCAGGACTCTGGGCTCTGCAACAGGCGCCTCCCGGCCCGCCCTCCCTCCAATCGGCGGAAGTCGGGAGGCGCCGTCTCGTTTCTCTGGCACAGCGAAGCTTCTTGAAAGTCATTCAGATCCGACACGTGCCCGACGACGTACATCGGGCCTTGCGCACGCGGGCCGCTTCGGTCGGCCTGTCGTTGAACGAGCTGCTGCTCGATGAGCTGAAGGCGATTGCCGATCGGCCGCCTATCGCCGATGTTCTGCGTCGGTCGGAAACTCGGCCAGGCGGCGCGCAGACCGAAGCGTTGGTGGCCGCGGTTCGGTCGACCCGCGAAGGGGCATAGGTAGATGCTGGTCATTGACTCGTCGGCGCTTCTCGCCGTGTTGACCGCGGAGCATCGGGACGCCGGACTTGCCGGACGCCTCGGCGGGGTCCACGAGATGTATGCGCCGCAGCTGATCGACGTCGAGATGCTCCACGTTCTGCGTCGGATGGTGGCTACAGGGACTGTGAACGCGGATCGCGCCCAGCATGTGCGCGAGGACTTCGCTGCCCTGCGGGTGCGGCGCTACCCCCATGAACCCCTCCTTGACCGGGTGTGGGAGCTGCGCAGCGCATTCACTCCGTCCGACGCCATGTTCCTCGTGCTGGCGGAAATGCTCGAAGTGCCTCTTGTGACCTGCGACCCGCACCTCGCGGCGAGCCGTGGTCATGCAGCGCAGATCGAGCTGTTCGCCCCGTCGGGCTCGAAGGGGTACTGAGTGGTCGAAGGCGTGGATACCACCAACGACGGCCGACGCGAGGACATGCGGCGATGGGATACGGAGATCGTCGAGGACTACCTCGTCAGGGCGGCCTCGCGGCCAGGGCCGGTCGTGAGCGCCTGCGATCTGACTCTCCAAGGTACCTGCGCGCGAGACATGATCCTTGTCGTCGCCGATCTCGCGGTGCGCGCATCGCGGGAACTAGGTGGTTCGGAACTCGCGCAGCTTGACAGTCGGATGATGCGGGACTGTGCGATCGGGGTTGGGGTCCGTCTGTACATCTCGGCGGTGCCGAAATCGAACGGCTACGGCAACAGCACGCTCGCCGACCGCATCGTTTCGGGGTTGATAGTTCGCCGCGATCCGGACGTACATGTCGGGTTGCTGCGCTTGTCCGTCGAGCTTCCGCGACCCGTGAGAGACGAACTCGACACGGAGGTCAACCGCGTGCTCGCCCGGTTCAGCGACACCGACCTGAGCAGTTGGCACGGAGATTTGGTAGCCGATGTTCGATCGTCGGTCGTCGAGGCGATCACCGCTGAATGGATGCACATGCGCGCCCAAGCGCTTGGCATCTTGCATGGGCTAGATCCAGAGAGACTCGCACGGCCAGAGGGCTCGCGAACCAGACTCGAGGGAGCCTCGGAAGCGGACTCGCGATACCACAGCGGCGCTTGACCTGATGGTGAGTTGTTTGCAACCGCCCATCTCAGGCGTGCCAGCTTCCACTCGAAGCACGGCTCGGCACGATCTTGGCTGTTTGCGATCGCGGAGCACAAAGCAACTGGCCCATCGGACGAGAACGATCTGGCCTCATCCCGCGAACTGGGATTGACAAGCGGCGGATATTCGGATGCCTGTGGGCAGCGAAAGTCCAGGTTCGCCCAGGTCAGATTTGCCGAGTTGGGGACATGGTTCGGGACACGTTCTCAGCTAATGCAGGGCACAGGTCGCCCAGTCGAACTCCTCGGGCAACTTCTTGAGGCGATCGTCCTGGTCGCCGTAGTCCTGATCGATGAGACGCGCGAAGACCACCACCCCCACCGCGCCGGCGCCCGCGGCCTTGAGGGCTCCGGCCGCGCTCTGGACGGAGCCGCCCGATACCCAGGTGTCCTCGATCAGCAACACCGATGCACCGCCCACCGCAGTGGTGGCTGTGAACTTTTCGGGCACGACGTCGCGCTTGTCGGCTTGTACGGCCGAGCGGATCAGCAAGCGCCGATAGCGGTCCCGCGTGGGACCGACGGTCTTGTCAACCATTCGTCGCAGCGGATGCGCCTCGTCGCGGGCGATCTCCGACGAGGGCACAGTGGTCACCATGTCGAAGCTCTCCCCCGCGCCAGCCGCTCCGGCGACACAGCGCTCGTGCTGCGCGAGGAAGCGCCAGAGCACGGCCGCTAGCTGCAACCCCAGCTGACGAGCGACGCGCTGGTCCCAATGGCGCTTGTACTGCGCCAGCGAGTGGTAGAGCTGCCCGTCCTTGCCGGTGTAGGAGATCGGCAGAACCGCGTCGGTATGCCGCTCGCGATGGCCGCACTGGTAGCAAGTCGGGAAGCGGCCATCGGTAAAGCGCAGGCAGACTTCGCAGATCTGTTCCGAACTCGGCGCGAGCGGGTTGTGCATGAACGCCGCATACGGTTCGGAAAGCTCGGCGACCGTCGCCATCAGCTGCGACGCCTTCT
>Ga0190272_10000808_pt1 | contig 15376 bp, 15 predicted proteins | sample Popmic504T_FD_133746 | JGI IMG/M metagenome (GOLD analysis project Ga0190272, IMG submission 133746) | Populus adjacent soil microbial communities from riparian zone of Shoshone River, Wyoming, USA - 504 T | ecosystem: Environmental > Terrestrial > Soil > Riparian zone | place: USA: Wyoming... | reverse complement strand
GAAATTGAAGCCGGGCGTGGTGATGTGGAACAGGACGAAATCGGCCACCGCCCCATAGGCGAGGCGGTCGATGGCGTTGCCGAAGGCCCCGCCGATGATCAGGCCGAGCGAAAGGGCCGTCAGCCGTGATTCCGCCCGCGCCAGCCAGATCCACAGGACCAGGACTGCGCCTGCTTTCAGCGCCAGCAGCACATAACGGCCGAAGTCGCTCTCCTGCGGAAAAAGGCCATAGCTGATGCCGGTATTCCAGGTGAGCACGAGGTTGAGGAACGGCGTCAGACGGACCATCCCGCGATTGGCGAGATCGAACACGTTGAGCAGCCACAGTTTCACCGCCTGATCGATGGCGCAGACGATGAGCGCAACGATCACCCCGTGGCGGGTGAATGGGCCGTGGAAATACTGGGCGAGCACCTTACTCCGCCGCCTTGGCGATGGCGTCCCATTCGCGCAGCGCCTGCGCGTCGCGCGGCGTCACGTCGGGATAGTCCGGATCGGAGCCGACCGCGCCTGAGATTTTCCACGAACGCGCGCACTTCGTGCCCTCGGCGAGGCGGAATTCGACCGCAACGCCCGGCACATCGGGCAGCCGGAACGCCTCCGCCGGCCCTTCGCCCTCGACCAGGGTCGTGGCCGACGTGATCGAAACCTCGGCGAGATCGACGTCGACCAGTGCGGCGAACAGATCCACGTCGGAGACATAGACGATCGGCGCGGCCTCGAGCGACGAACCGATCCGCTTTGCGGCACGTTCCAGTTCAAGCGCGCCGGTGATCGCGCGGCGCACCTCGCGGACCTTGCGCCACTTCTCGGCCAGCGCATCGTTGCGAAAATTCGCCGGGATCTCCGGGAACAGCTCAAGGTGCACCGAGGAGTCCTCGCCCGGGGAGCGCGATACCCACGCCTCCTCCGCCGTGAAGCACAACATCGGAGCAAGCCATGTGACGGTGCAGCCGAACAGCCGGTCGATCACGGTGAGCGCGGCCTTGCGTGTCGCCGACGAATACGGATCGCAATAGAGCGCGTCCTTGCGGATGTCGAAGTAGAACGCCGAGAGATCGACGGTCATGAACGCATTGAGTGTCGCGAAAATGCGCTTGTAGTCGAACTCGGCGTAGGCCTGACGCACTTGGCCGTCGAGCTCGGCCAGCCGGTGCAGCATCAGCCGCTCCAGCTCGGGCATCTTGTCGACCGCGACACGATCCTCGAGGCGGAAATGCGCAAGGTTGCCGAGCATCCAGCGCAGCGTGTTGCGCAGCTTGCGATAGGTATCGACCGTGGTCTTGATGATCTCCGGGCCGATGCGGATGTCGTCGGCGTAGTCCGACGCACACACCCACATGCGCAGGATGTCCGCACCGGACTGCTTCATCACGTCCTGCGGCGCGACCGTATTGCCGAGCGACTTCGACATCTTGCGGCCCGCCTCGTCGAGCACGAAGCCGTGGGTCAGCACCACGTCGAACGGCGCGACGCCGCGCGTGCCGCAGCTCTCCAAAAGCGAAGAATGGAACCAGCCGCGATGCTGGTCGGAGCCTTCCAGATACATCACGGTGTCGGGCCCGCCATCCTTGCGGCGCTTGATGCCAGCGAGGCTCGGAAAATGGCGCGGATCTTCCAGCGTAAAGGCGTGCGTCGAACCTGAGTCGAACCAGACATCGAGAATGTCGGTGACTTGTCTCCAGTCCTCGTTGGCGAGGGTACCGAGGAAGCGCTCGCGCGCGCCAGTGGCGTACCACGCGTCCGCCCCTTCAGACTCAAAGGCATCGCCGATGCGCTTGTTGACCCCTTCGTCCTGCAGGATTTCGACCGAGCCGTCGCCCTTCTGGCGCACGAACACCGCGATAGGCACGCCCCAGGCGCGCTGGCGCGACAGCACCCAGTCGGGTTTGCTGACGATCATGCCGGTGATGCGGTTCTGCCCCTGCGGCGGGACCCAGCGGGTCGCCTCGATGGCTTCGAGTGCGCGGTGGCGCAAGGTGTCGCCGGGCTTGAGATTGCCGTTGTCGCCCAGGATGTCGCGGTCCATCGCGATGAACCATTGCGGCGTGTTGCGGAAGATCACCGGCTTCTTCGAGCGCCACGAATGCGGATACTGATGCTTCAGCCGGGAGCGCGCGATCAGCATGCCGTTGTCGGACAGCACCTTGATCACGACGACATTTGCATCGCCCTTCTCGCCTTTGTCGTTGAGCACGCGCGCGCCGGTGAAGCCCGGTGCGTGGTCCGTGAAGGCGCCGTTCTCGTCGACCGTGTAGGGGATGGTGGTATTGATCCCGCGCGCTTCGAGCTCGCGCGCATTCGCGGTCCACACATCGAAGTCCTCGCGGCCGTGCCCCGGCGCCGTGTGCACGAAGCCGGTACCGGCATCGTCCGAGACGTGATCGCCCGCAAGCAGCGGGACGGTGAATTGATAACCGCCGGCAAAGCCCTTCAGCGGGTGCGCGCAGCCAAGCTGCGCGAGGTCTTCGGCTGGCACCGCCCTCACCTTTTCGAACGTCGTGACGCGCGCCTGCTTGAAGACATCGTCGGCGAGCTTGTCCGCGAGGATCAGCAGATCGCCGGCCTTCGCCCAATTGTCGGGAGGCGCGTCGGTGACACGGTAAAGCCCGTAGGCGATCTTCGGCGAATAGCTGATCGCGCGGTTGCCGGGGATGGTCCAGGGAGTGGTCGTCCAGATGACGATCGACGCGCCGTCTAATAGCTTTGTTCCCTCAGCCGGCGCATCTCTAGTTCCCAGCTCCGCTGAAAGATCGACGGCAGCCGCTCTCATCTCGTCTGACGATCCCTCCAAATTGATCGGAAACTTCACCCACACCTGATCGCTGACATAGTCCTCGTACTCGACCTCGGCCTCGGCGAGCGCGGTCTTCTCCACCACGCTCCACATCACGGGCTTCGAGCCGCGGTAGAGCGTGCCGTTGGCGGCGAACTTCATCAGTTCGCGCGCGATCTGCGCCTCGGCCGCAAAGCTCATCGTGGTGTAGGGATGGTCCCAGTCGCCCTCGACGCCGAGCCGCTTGAACTCGTTGCGCTGTACGCCGACCCAATGCTCGGCGAAAGCGCGGCACTCGGCGCGAAATTCGTTGATCGGCACCGCGTCCTTGTTCTTGCCCTTGGCGCGGTAGTCTTCCTCGATTTTCCACTCGATCGGCAGGCCGTGGCAGTCCCAGCCCGGCACGTAGTTGGAATCGTAGCCGAGCATCTGCTGCGAACGCGTCACCACGTCCTTGAGGATCTTGTTGAGCGCGGTGCCGATATGGATGTTGCCGTTGGCGTAGGGCGGGCCGTCGTGCAGGACGAACTTTGTCTTGCCGCGGCTAGCCTCGCGCAGGCGGTGATAGAGGCCGAGCTTCTCCCAGCGCGCGAGGATCTCCGGCTCCTTCTGGGGCAAGCCGGCGCGCATCGGGAAATCGGTTTGCGGCAGGAACAGCGTCGCGCTGTAGTCGCGGGCATCGGTCATGGGGGATCGCTGGAATTTCAGGGTTGCGCGGATAAGGGCTCGGCGTCCCGGCGCTCGGCCTGAAACTCAGGCGGAGGCCGGGCCCGTAATGAGAATCACCGGGCCGCCGGCATTGGCGATGACACGATGCGCGTCCATGGCGGGCCTTCTAGCAGGCTACCCGCGCGGCGAAAAGAGCCCTGGAAACCCTTTGTGGCTCAAGGACATGGGGGGCGCCCTTGACGACCGGGCGCGGCGATGCCACATTGTCAATGAATATAGGCAAGTGGCATCATGAGGAGAAAACCCGTCGATTTCACCGGCTTTGCCGAATCCGCAAGTGCCTTCGATGCAGCCTCGGCCCGAGTCAAACCCGCGGCGCTGACCGAGCTCGCGCGGCACGGCTACAGCGAGGAGGAAATCTTCACGCTGGTGGTCCCGAAGCGCACACTCGCGCGGCGCAGGGCGGCGAACGAGCCGCTCACCGTCGAGGAAACCGACAAGGCGTTGCGCCTCGCACGCATCGCCGTGCAGGCCGAACGTGTGTTCGGCGAGCCGGAGAAAGCGCATCGCTGGCTGCGCAAGGCCAAGCGCGAACTCGAGGGCGAGACGCCGCTCGCCTATCTGGCGAGCGAAGCCGGTGCGCGCGTCGTCGAGAAAATGCTTCACCGTATCGAGCACGGCATGTTCGCCTGACCGATGAGGTTATGGCGAATTTCCAATCACGCCAGTTTATCGGGTGACGGCGGGCTCCATGCTTCCGGCCTCTGGCATTCACGCGGACGCCGCGTTGTCTATCTGGCGGACCATCCTGCTTCGGCGTTGGTCGAGATCATGGTGCACCTTGAAATCGATGCCGAGGATTTGCCGAGCCACTATCAGCTGCTCGGCGTCGAGGTGCCGGACAGCACAGCAATCACAGCGCTCGGCGAAAACGACTTGCCGGACGGCTGGCGCCAGCAGATCCCCTTCACCCGTGTGCGCGGCGATGACTGGCTGCGCGCGGGTGCGAGCGCGCTCCTGCGCGTGCCGTCCGCGATCGTTCCGGAGGCCGCGAACTATCTGCTCAATCCCGCGCATCCCGATGCGGCACGGATCGGCATCGCATCCGCGATACGCGCGGCGTTCGATTCGCGGCTGATGGCGTTCGTGAAGACTTAGCGTTGGTCGCGATGCCGGACGGAAAACCGGTGCCCACTTTTCCTGGCATCGCTCTAGGCAAACAGCGCGTCGATGTCGTCCTGGGACGCGTGACCGGCTTCGCCCGCAACCTTCGGGCCGTTGAGCAGCCGAGCATCGCCCTCGGGCGCGGCGATTGCCTCCGGCGCGATGTCCTTGAAGGCCTCGAGCCCGCCCCAGATTTCCATCATGCGCACAATGTGCGTCTCGATGAACTTGAGGGTCCCGACCACCTTGGTGATGCGTTGCCCGGTCAGGTCCTGGAAATTGCATGCTTCGAAGATCTTGATCACGCGCTCCTGCGCGTCCGCCACCAGCGCGCGGCTCTGCTCGTCCTTGAGCCGCGCGGCCAGCGTCGAAGCCATCTGGTCGATCTCTTCGGCGTTCGCCAGGATCTGCTCGGTCGCATGCTCGGTGCCGCCGACGATCGCGTCGAGCTCGTTGGTGACGCGCGCCATCTCCGGCCCTTCGAAGCCGGTGAGATGCACGGTCGCGAGTTCCTGCTTGGTCTTGCTGATGGCGTCGTAGATCAGGTCGAGCTCGGTCTTGAGCTTCTGCGCCTCGGCGATCTGTGCCTTGTAGCCGTCGATCATCTGCAGGCTGACCTGCTCGGCGGGCTTCACCAATGCGCGCAGCGCGCGCAGCTCCGTCATGATCTCATCGTGATGATCGTGATGCGCGGGATGATGGGTGTGCGCGTCGCCCTGTCCGTTCGCGCGCCCGGGCACCCGATCGATCGTCTCGACGCGAAAGAGCTTGCGCCGCGCCTGCATGTCCGCCCCCGTTCAATCTACAGCGAACGTGCACGCATCGATTTAACATCGCGTTCACTTGCTTCAATTCGAAGCAAATCGCTTCGCGTCACGCGGCGTTAACTATGCTGGTTTGCGCAAAATAAACCGTAACGTGACGAACAGAATCTCAATCGACGTGATTAACGCGCGGCCTGCGTTACATTTACCGTACGGTCGTTTTTCTGGCGTGTCATCGTCCGCGTGCGAAGCCGAAGCCGTCGGCTTCGCGTTGTGACGATCATGTTCGAGAGTACGTCAATGTCCCGCCATACCCTCCCGCTCGCTGTCATCAGCATGTTCGCCGCGGTGCCCGCCGCGGCGAATCCGTTTGCCTCCGCTCCTCAACTTTCCGCTCCGCGCGTCTATGTCCAGCAGGTCGAACCTGCGCCGCAACGCTACGCGGCAGCGCCGCGCGGGGCGATGGGCGGCGGGTTCATCGAGTTCCTGTTCAACTCGACCGGCGAGATGCCGCGCGCGCGGCGCGCCGTTCCCGCCGATCCTTATGTGCGCGACCCCAATGCGAACCGCGGCTACGAGCCGGAGCCCGTGCTCGCCTCGCGCGGCTCGATCTACGGCTATCCGGGAGCCGAGCCCGCGCGTCCCGCGATGGACCCGCGCTACCTGCCGCAGACGGTGAACTATGACGGCAGCCACGCACCGGGCACGATCGTCGTCGATACGCCGAACAAGTTCCTCTATCTGGTGGAAGAAGGCGGCAAGGCGAAGCGCTACGGCATCGGCGTCGGCCGCCCGGGCTTCACCTGGGCCGGTGTGAAGAGCGTCACCCGCAAGGCCGAGTGGCCGGACTGGGTGCCGCCGCCGGAGATGCTGCAGCGCCGCCCCGACCTGCCGCGCCACATGGCGGGCGGTCCCGACAATCCGCTCGGCGCGCGCGCGATGTATCTCGGCTCCTCGCTCTACCGCATTCACGGATCGAACGAGCCCTGGACCATCGGCACCGCGGTCTCGTCCGGCTGCATTCGTATGCGCAACGAGGACGTGATGGATCTCTACAGCCGCGTGAAAGTTGGCACCAAGGTCGTGGTGATCTGACGCCAGTGCACTGAATGCACAAGGCCGCCGTGGTTACGGCGGCCTTCGTTTTGGTCGGCGATGAGCGGGGGCTCACTCCGTATCGGTGTCGCCGCTGTCGAAGCTGTCACCGTCATCGGCGCTGTCGTCGACGTCGGAATCGCCTTCGCTGTCGTCCTGCGGGCTGTCGAACAGCCCGGCGCGTTGCGCGCCGCCGCCAGAGCCGGAACGGCCACCGATGTCGCCGAGCCCGGCCTCACGCGCGAGATCGCTACCCGCCGCATTGCCGCCCCCGCCGCGGCCGGTCAGGGAATCGAACGCGCCCGACGCCGGGCTGCCGCCCGAATGGCCACCGATCGCCGACCGGATGCCGCCCATCAAGAGCGATCCGCCGATCATGCCGGCCGCGGCTGCCGCCGCCGTGCCGAGAAACGAGCCGCCGCCGCCGCCTGATGGCGGAGGTGGCGCCTGCATCGGTGCGCCCTGCTGGTAGCCACCTTGCTGATACCCGCCCTGACCTCCCCGCGCCCACGGATCCGGCGCGCCCATCGGCGCCCCCGACTGCGGGATGCGCGGCACCGAGCCGCGCGGCTCCTCGCGGCCGAACACACTGTCGCGCATGTTGTCGAGGAAGCTGCGCGGCGGCTCGTTCGCCTGCTGCGGCGTTCCCGTTGACTGTTCGTATTGCTGGATGTGGGCGTTCGCGGCCTTGAGCGCCTCGTCCTGCAGCAGCACGGTCTGTACCAGCGCATAGGCGGCGTTCGGCGCCCGCCGGAAGCCCTCGCGGATCATCGCCTCGGCGTCGGGATCGCGCGGCGCACTCTCAAGGGTGGCAAGGCGATCGAACAACTGGGCCATCAGCTGCCGTTCCTGCGGTGTCATGTCGTCCTCCTCAAACCCCATTTGGTGGCGGGGGTGATATGGGGCGTCCTATACGCTGCCGGAATGGCACAACAATGAAATGTTGTCGCAGGGACAAATGTTTCAGTTCAGCGTCAGATCGCGCGCCTTGAGGGCTTCGGGAAAAGCATCACTGCAAAAATAGGCATATTCGCGCTCGCGCAGCGTGGTGAGAGGGTCGAGCCGCTCGAGTTCGGCATCGACATGGCCCGGATGGCACATCACGAGCGCGCCGGCAGGAAGCCCTTCGAGGAAGCCGGGGAAAAGGGTGGCGAAATCCGCATTGGCGCGAAACGCATAGGTGCCGGCGAAGGCCGGATTGGTGGCGATGCCGAGCTTTGCGGCACGTGCGCGGAATTCGCGGCTGAGCCAATCGACCAGCAGGCCCTTCGGATCGGCGAGGCGGCGATGCAACGGCAGCACGCTGCCGCACTGGCGCATCCAGGCTTGCGGCGCCATCCAGCCCGTCGTCTCGAGCGCCGCCTGGCGCATCTGCGGAAACAGATGCACGTGCTGATGGCCATCGACGAAATCCGGCGGGCGGCCGAACGCCACCGCGAACGCCTCGAACTGCGCGCGGAATTCCGCCGCCAGCGCCGCCATGTCGAACCGCTGCTGCATCGCGAGCCGCAAGGTCGTCGCAAGCGGAAGAAACGCTCCGTTCGAGACCGGCGCATATTGCGTCAGCGGCTTGAGCGGACCGGTTAGCGTGAGGTGCAGGCCGATTGCGACGCGTTGGGTGTCGGCGTTGAGCGTGGCGAGGGAGTCTGCTTCGGCACGCGAGAAGCTCGGCGCGACCACCATCACGGATGTAGCATTGAGCCGGCCGCGCGCAACAAGATCGCGGATCGCCGTGTTGACGCCTCCTGAGATGCCGTAGTCATCCGCGCACAGCCAGATGCGCCGCATCATTCCGCCGCCGTGCGCGTCGAGCCGGCCTCGTCCTCCGCGGCCTTCACGCTGTGCTCGGCGACGAAATAGATCGGCCGCGCCTTCTGCTCGGACAGAATCTTCCCGATGTATTCGCCCAGCACCCCGATCATCACGAGTTGCACGCCGCCGAGCACCATCAGTCCGACCACGACCGACGGATAGCCCGGCACCGCGACGCCGTAGACCAGCACTTCGAACAGCATCGAGGCGCCAAAGATCAGCGCCGTGAAGGCGAGGAACAGGCCCAAGAGGCTCGCCAGCCGCAGCGGCGCGACTGAGAACGACGTCAGGCCCTCAATGGAGAGTCCGAGCAGCGAGCCCCAACCGAACGCCGTCGCGCCGTGCAAGCGTTCGTCCGGCTCATAGTCGACGCGGATCTGCTTGAAGCCGATCCAGCTTGCCAGTCCCTTGAAGAAGCGGTTGCGCTCCGGCATCTGGCGCAGCGCAAGGGCGGCGCGCGGCGACAGGAGACGGAAGTCCCCCGCATCCTCGGGAATCTTGTGGCGCACGCCCCAATTGAGCAGCGCGTAGAATGTCTTGCTGCCGAGGCGGCGCAGCGCGGACTCGTTCTCGCGGGTCGCTTTCGCCGTGTAGACGACGTCGTAGCCACCCTCCTGCCAATGGCTGACCAGCGTCTCGATCAGCGCGGGCGGATGCTGTCCATCGCCATCCATGAACACCACCGCACCGCGGCTTGTATGGTCGAGCCCGGCTGCGAGTGCCGCCTCCTTGCCGAAATTGCGCGACAGCGCCAGCACCTGCACGTCGAGGGCTGCTGCCGGCAGCCCGCGCGCAATCTTGAGCGTATCGTCACTGCTGCCGTCATCCACGTAGACGACTTCGACACTGAGATCGCGCTTCTCGGAGAGCCTGCGCGCGACGTCGGACAATTGCGCATGCAGGCGCGCGAGGCCCTTGGCCTCGTTGTAGAGCGGAACCACGATGGAAAGTCCGGCTTTCATGCCGCGTTTATAGCCCATTGGACCGGCGAATTGAATTGGTGTCGCGCGTGGCGCCGGCGTGCTAAGCGGGCCGCATGAGCCTGCCGCTGCCGATCGAAAGCCTGCTGGCCCGCGTGACCGCGGCGTGGCGCGAGCGGGCCGTCGCGCTGAAGGCGGTATCGTTCGCGTTGGTCGGCCTCGTCAACACGGCCGTCGACGCCGCAGTGTTCTTCCTCTTGCTCGCCTACGTCACGTCATCGCGAGTGTTCGTCGATGCTGTGGCCCAACTAGTCACCGTCTTGGAGCCTTACGTAACGAGTTCGTTCACGGACTTTTTGGTGGAGAACGCATTTCTGATCATCGCGAACGTGGCCGCGTGGTTCGTCGCGAACACGGGTTCCTACGTGATGAATTCGCTGACGACCTTTTCGGCCGAGACCGACGGCAAGCTGCGGCTCAAGCACTATGCGGGCTTTGTCGGCTCGGGCCTCGTCGCGGTCACGGCTTCGACCGTGACGGTGGTCATCGCGGCGAAGTTCATGCCGGTGTGGGCCGCCAAGGCGATCGCCATCCTGGTGAGCTTCGTGGTGAACTTCACCATCACGCATTTCGTGGTGTTTCCGCCGCGAACAGGTGCGGCGGAAAAGCCCCAGTAGCTACTCAGTCTGCAGTTGCAGCTGGGTTACACGCAAAACACCTTGTGCATTTTACCTCATTGAGGTAAAATGCTTCATGCAGGTTATCCGGCCGCGCACCTTCGATAGACGTGCCGAACGCGCCGGACTTAACGAGGATGATCTTGCCGAACTGATCCGAGCGCTGGCTGAGCGGCCAAGTCTCGGTCCTGTCATTCCCGGAACTGGCGGCGCCCGCAAGGTTCGCGTGAGACTTCCAGGCCGGGGTAAGAGTGGAGGAGCGAGGGTCATCTATGCGGTTGTCTTGCACTCGACCGCGCTTGCGCTGCTCGATGTGTACACCAAACGCGATCAAGAGGACCTGACACCGCAAGAGCGCAAACAGATTGCGAAGCTCATTCGTCTGATAGAGTTGGGATCAATGCCATGACTGTGAAGAAAAGAGCGCAGAAGAAAACCGAAGTGGGACAATCGGTCATCAAGTCGCTGAAGGAGATTCGTGCCTGGCAGCTGGGCAAGCACAGGCTCACGGTTACCGAGATTCTGACACCGATACCGCCGACACGTATTAAGGCGATTCGAAAAAAGGCTGCGAGATCCGTTCGAGTGTTCTCCGAGCGTTTCGGGCTACCCGCCAAGACCGTACAGCAGTGGGAACAAGGTGCGCGCCACCCGGACGCTGCGAGTTCGCTGTTGCTTGAAGTGATCGATTCCAATCCAGACGTTGTTGCCGCGGCAGCCAAGCGCCGGGAACGCGCCGCTTAAGGAAGGTCACGCCCTAACCCCCGAGCCCCGCCTCCAGCTTTGCATAAAGCGGATTGTCGCGCGTGAACACGTAATCGATGTCGGCGACCGTGACGCTTTCGGCGCCCTGCTCGCGCAGGAAGCTTGCGAGCGCGTGCACGTGGCCCGGCGGACAATGCAAGGTGATCATGCCCGACGAGGTCGGTCCGCCGAACGGCGTCGCGATGCCGAAGCGCTGTTTCGCCTCGCTGAGCACCTTGTCGTTCATGCCGGGCGAGCGCGTACGCACCTCGCGGAACGAACGCGCGCGGCCTTGCGCGGCGATGCGGTCGAGGATCAGCCGAGCCGTCTCGCGCTCCTCGGCGCCCCATTCGGCGGCGCGCGACGCAATGAGGTTTGCCTCCGAGCGCAGCATGATGCCGTCGTCGAGCACTTTCAGGCCGTTCGCCGCAAGCGTCGCGCCGGTGGTGGTGATGTCGACGATCAGCTCGGCGGTACCGGCAGCGGGCGCGCCCTCGGTCGCACCGAGGCTCTCGACGATGCGGTAGTCGATGATGCCGTGGCCTGAGAAATAGTGGCGCGTGAGGTTCACATATTTCGTCGCGACGCGCATCTTGCGGTCATGCGTCGCGCGGAACGCGGTCGCCACGTCGTCGAGGTCGGCCATCGAGCGCACATCGATCCAGGCCTGCGGCACCGCGACCACGACGTTCGCCTCGCCGAAGCCGAGCTTGTCGATCAGCACGACGCGCGCCTCGGCGTCGGAATACATCTCGCGGATCTGGTCCTCGCCGGTGACGCCGAAGTGCACAGCGCCGAGGCCGAGCTGCGAGGTGATGTCGGAGGCCGAGAGATACGCGACCTCCACGCCCGGGATGTTGGCGATCGTGCCGCGATACTCGCGCGCGCCGCGCGGTTTGACCAGTTGCAGGCCGGCACGCGCGAAGAACGCTTCGGCATTCTCCTGCAGCCGGCCTTTCGAGGGCACCGCGAGCACAAACGGCGCGCTCATGGCGCGGCCCCGATTTCGTTCAGCCGCTCGATCCACACCGCAAACCCGACCGCCGGGATCGGCGCCGCGGCGCCAAGGCGCGTGAGCAGCTCGTCATAACGTCCGCCGGCGACGAGTTGACGATCGACGCGCATCTCCCGATCGTGCAACTCGAACACGAAGCCGGTGTAGTAATCGAGCCCGCGCCCGAAGGCGGTGGAGAACTTGATGCCCGACACCTCGACGCCCTGAGCGGCGAGAAAGCCGGTGCGGCTCTCGAACAGGTCGAGCGAGGCGGAAAGATCGAGCTGAGCCTCGGCCGCAAGCGTGCGCAGCGCATCGGCGGCTTCATCCGGATCGCCCGAGATGGCGAGAAACTGTTCGATCAGCGCGCGCGTGGCGCGCGGCAGGCCGGAGCTTGCGCCGAGCGCCGCCTGTTCGAGAAAGCGGTCGGCGATCTCGCCGACCGAGCGCCCGCCGACGGCCGTGATGCCGGCAATCGACAACAGATCGGTGACGAGCGCGTGCGCGGCTTTGGGATCGGAGCCGGCAAGCGCGGCGAGCACACCCTGATATTCCGGCCGCTCGCTCGCGGCGGCGTCCACCAGCCGGTCGAGATCGGACGCGAGGCTCCCCGCCCGGTTGAAGTCCTTCACGAGGCGGCGCTTCCATGCGGGCGCAAGATCGAGCGCCGCGATCAGCGCCGAGAACAGGCCGACGTCGCCCATGCGGATTTCCGGGGCGTCGATGCCGTAGTGCGTGGTGGCTTCCAGCCCGAGCGAGAGCATCTCGGCATCGGCCGCCGCGGTGTCGCGCCGGCCAAAGGATTCGATGCCGCCCTGGATGAATTCGGCCGGACCGTCCGCGCGATGGCGGAACACCGGCGCCAGATAACAAAAACCAAGCGCCTCGCCGGCCGCGGGCGAGCTAAGATAATCGCGCGACACCGGGATGGTGAGGTCCGGCCGCAGGCAGAGTTCCTGCCCGTCCGGATCGGTGGTCAGGAACATGCGGCGGCGGATGTCCTCGCCCGAGAGGTCGAGGAACGGCTCGGCGGGCTGCAGGATCGCAGGCGACACGCGCGCGTATCCCGCGCGCTCGTAGTGCGCGGTCAGCGCCTCGGCGCGGGGGTCGGGGGCGGATATGGAGCCTTCGGTCATGGCGGCCGTTCAATTCGCGCGGGCCTTTAGCACGCTCCCGTTAAGGTTTCGATTGTGATCGGCCGGTGGGCTTAACGGACCCGCGGAATGCACAACGGGCATTCCGTTAATGTGCTGCAAAATCAATGCCCTAGCGGATATGCGCAGTCTTGAAGTTCAGGATGAGCTCTCCGCCCGCACCGTCACCTCAACCTCCATGCCGAGGTAGGCGCCCTCGCCGCCGTAGCTGCCGGCGATCGGCACCGCCTGAGTTGGATCGCGCGTCACCGCGACGCGAATGAGGTTCTCGCCGGCGATCAGGCCGTTGGTCGGATCGAACTCCACCCAGCCTGCGCCGGGGAGATAAATCTCCGCCCAGGCATGGGTCGCGCCCGCGCCCTGCATGGCGTCGCCGCCATCGAGCGCCGGGTCATAGAGATAGCCGGTGACGAAGCGCGCGCCGAAGCCGAGGGAACGCGCCGCCTCGATGAGCAGCAGCGCATAGTCGCGGCAGGTGCCGCTTTTCTTCTCGATCGTCTCGGCCGGCGTCTGCGTGCCTTCCTCGTCGCGCGCGTTGTAAGTAAACGAACCGCGGACCGCGGCATTCATGGTGGCGAGCAGGTTGAAGGTATTGGTCGGCGTCTTGAGGATGAACTGGCGTGCCCATGCCTCGACCTCTCCGCGATCGGGATAGTGGCGCTCGCGCAGACGCCCGAGATCGGAACGGTCGTCCGCCGAATGCATGAACGGGTAGTTCTCGGCCTCAGGCACGATCGGAAACTCGGGCCGCGCGAGTCCATAACGCTCGATATGAAGTGTCGACACGATGGTGAGCTCGGCGGCGGGCTCGGAGAAATCCACGCGCGCGACTGAATTGCCGAACACGTCATGCAGCCAGCGAATGCGGCCGGGCGGAGACAACGCCAGTGCGGCACCGGCCAGGCGCAGGTCGTGGCTGTCGCGCGGGCGCAGCATCAGCCGGTGCTGGCCGAACGTTACCGGCGCCGAATAGCGGTAGGTGGTGGCGTGGCGGACGGTGAGGAGTTTCATGGGCGTGCGCTAACAGCCGAGCATACGTGAAGTTCCGCGCCTATCCCCACGTCACATTGTGCTTGTCGAGCAGCTTGCGGACTTCGGCCACGAGATCGCCTTCCGGCACCGCGTACTGCGAGTCGGCTTTCGCCTTGAGATATTCGTCGCGGTCCTTGATGTCGGAGATCGTTGCACCGAGGATCAGGTCCTTGATCTGCACCTCGCCTTTCGCTTTTTCGTCGCCGCCCTGGATGACGGCGCAAGGACTGCCGCGTTTGTCGGCATATTTCATCTGCGCGCCGAACTTGCCGGAGCCGAGATAGAGTTCGGCGCGGATGCCGGCGCCACGCAATGCCGCGACCATTTTCTGATAGTCGGCGATGCGGTCCTGATCGAACACGGTCACGACCACGGGGCCTGCTTCCGGATTCGTCTCGATTTTTTTCAAATGCTGCAACGCCGCCATCAGGCGCGACACGCCGATGGAGATGCCGGTCGCCGGAACGTTGTCGCCGCGAAAGCGCCCGACCAGCCCGTCATAGCGCCCACCGCCCGCGACGGAGCCAAACCGAACTATTTTCCCGTCATCCGTCTCAATCGGGAAGGTGAGTTCTACTTCATAAACTGGCCCGGTGTAGTACTCGAGGCCTCGAACCACAGAAGGGTCAACGAAAATTCGATCAGAATCTAGCAGCGATCCAAGCTGCAAAAGCTCGGCCACACCTTCTTTTCCAACCGTGCTTTGCTGCACAAGATCGTACAAACCTGCGATCTCTTGACGGCTCTTGTACTGCCCTCCCGTGCAGAAATACATGATGAGCTCGGCCTGTTTATCGGTGAGCCCAGCGCCCCGTGTAAAGTCGCCGCTTTCATCCTTTCTGCCGTCGCCGAGAAGCGCTCGTACGCCACTCTCACGTAGACGATCAATTTTGTCGATTGCACGCAAGACTGTCAGCCGCCGCCCAGCATTCTCTTCGCCCGCAAGTCCGGCCGCTTCCATAATTCCGTCGAGGACTTTGCGATTGTTGATCTTTACGAAATAACTTTCATGGGGAATGCCGAGGGCCTCCATCGTATCCGCGGCCATCATGCAGACCTCGGCGTCCGCCGCCATGCTCGCCGAACCCACCGTATCGGCATCGAACTGCATGAACTGCCGAAACCGCCCTGGGCCCGGCTTCTCGTTGCGATAGACGTAGCCGAAGCGATAGGAGCGATACGGTTTGGGCAGCGCGTCGAAATTCTCCGCCACGTAACGCGCCAGAGGCGCGGTCAGGTCGTAGCGCAGGGAGAGCCACTGCTCGTCGTCGTCCTGGAACGAGAACACGCCCTCGTTCGGGCGGTCCTGGTCGGGCAGAAACTTGCCGAGCGCGTCGGTGTATTCGAGCTGCGGCGTCTCGACCGGCTCGAAGCCGTAGCGCTCGAACACGCGCCGGATCGTCTCCAGCATGCGTCGCGTCGCGGCGATCTCGGCCGGGCCGCGGTCGGCAAGGCCGCGCGGCAGGCGCGCTTTGAGCTTGTTCGGCTTGTCGGTCGACACGGGAAAGCTCCGGAAGGGCTGGCGTCGGAGTAACCGAACCTTGCGCGAGCGGCAAGCGCGGCTCAAACCCTTAG
>Ga0190272_10000807_pt1 | contig 15379 bp, 16 predicted proteins | sample Popmic504T_FD_133746 | JGI IMG/M metagenome (GOLD analysis project Ga0190272, IMG submission 133746) | Populus adjacent soil microbial communities from riparian zone of Shoshone River, Wyoming, USA - 504 T | ecosystem: Environmental > Terrestrial > Soil > Riparian zone | place: USA: Wyoming... | reverse complement strand
TGGTTCCCGCCCGCGCGGCAATGTCTAGGACTCGCGCCGCCCCGTACCCGCGCTCGACGACCACCGCCACGGCCGCGTCGAGGATGTGCTCGCGGCGATCTTCGTCCGGAGTCATAGGGAGAGCCTACCTGACGGGGGAGTCAAATGCGATCTTCAATGTTCCACAATCAATGGCTCTGTCAGCCAAAACGGACCTCTAACAGTCTTGACTGATGCGTCAATTTACTGGCAGTCTGATCGCCAACTCCCAGAAAGTGACGTGATCGCACCCATGGCCCAACTGCGCGACCTGCCGGTTGAGCTTGTGCCGCTGTCTGCCGAGCAGCTGGCCGTGGTCGACCTGGTGCGCACGTTCGCCGACGAGCAGATTCGGCCGATCGCCCGCGAGGTCGACGATGCCGACACCGAAGTGCCCTGGCAGATCTGGAAGCAGGCGACTGATGTCGGCATCACTGGGTTCATGCTCCCCGAGTCAATCGGAGGTGGTGGGTTCACTGACGTTTTCACCCAGTGCCTGGTCCAGGAAGAACTGTGCGCCGGTGACCCGGGTATCGGAAACCTGCTCGCATCCAACGGCTTCTTTGCGCATCCACTTCTCGCGTTAGGGACGCCGGAACAACAGCAGCAATGGCTGGTGCCCCTGGCGAGCGCAGCTCCACCTATGACTGCGCTGGCTGTCACCGAACCAGAGGTTGGTTCAGATGCTGCGGCGCTTGTTACCCGTGCGCGGCGGGTTGATGGGGGCTATCTCCTCAACGGGCAAAAGTCGTGGATCAGCAATGGTGGCGTTGCCGAGTACTACTTAGTGTTCGCCACCGTCGATCCCCAGCTACGAAGCAAAGGCATCACAGCGTTCCTCGTACGCAAAGGGGAGGCGGGTCTGCGCTTCGGCAGCCCCATGAAGAAGATGGGCCAACGGGCCATCATCAACACCGAGGTGTTCCTCGACGACGTATTTGTGCCTCAGTTAGACCGACTCGGCGACGAAGGCGAAGCCTTCTACGGTCTCATGCACACGTTCGAAACAAGTCGGGCAATCTTGGGTGCCGCCGCAACCGGAGCGGCCCGCGCGGCCACTGAGTACGCACTGGAGTACGCGAAAAAGCGCGAACAATTTGGCAAGCCCATCATCGAACACCAAGCGGTGGCCTTCCGATTGGCCGACATGGCAACGCGAGTGGAGCAAGCAAGGCTGATGGTGTGGCGGGCCGCCAAGAGGCTCGATGCGGGGCTTGAGGCATCAAGGGAGTGCGCGGCTGCGAAGTTGACGGCGTCCGAGACCGCCATGTTCTGCACCTGGGGGGCGGTGCAGACTCTCGGTGGTTGGGGCTACTCGCGTGAGTTCCTCGCCGAGAAATGGATGCGGGACGCCAAGCTGGAAGAGATAGAAGAGGGCACGTCCGATATTCAACGGCTCATTATTTCGCGCCGGCTCGCCACGGAAGGAATCACACGATGAGCGACTTCTCGGGCAAAAGTGTGGTGGTGACCGGTGGAGGTAGTGGCATTGGTCTCGGCATCGCTTCCGAGCTCGCGAGTCGCGGTGCCTCGCTTGCACTGATAGGTCGCGACGAAAAGAAGCTGCTGCGCGCCGTCGAGCAGATCCGCGCAGAAGGCCCTCAGACTGAGGTTCACACCTACCCACTCGACGTGCGTGATGCGGGGGCGGTCGACGAGGCGATGGACGCTGCCGCATCGCAGTTCGACGGACTGCACGCATTGGTAAACAACGCTGCCGGAAACTTTGTGTTGCCTGCCGAGGAGATGAGCCCCAACGGTTTCAAGGCAGTGGTCGACATCGTGTTGGTCGGCACCTTTAACTGCTCGCGTTCCTTCGCCCTGTTGGCGAAGGATTCGCCAGTAGGTGCTGAGGGCGTGCAGCGTTCGATTCTTAACGTCATTGCCACCTATGCCTGGACCGGACATCCGGGAACGGCCCACAGTGCTGCGAGCAAGGCGGGAGTGCTGGCGCTCACCAGGACGCTGGCCGTCGAGTGGGCGCGATTCGGCATCAGGGTTAACGCCATCGCCCCCGGCCCTACGGACACCGAAGGAGCGGCGGCCGCGCTGTGGCCCAACGAAGCAGATCGGACTGCGCTCATGAGGTCTGTGCCACTGGGTAGGTTCGCCACCCTCGACGAGGTAGCCAAGAGTGCTGCGTTTCTGCTCTCCGGCGATGCGAGCTACATCACCGGTGAGGTGCTGACGGTCGATGGCGGGCAGTGGCTAGGAAAGCAAATCTTCGGGGGCACTGAGTCACCGTCCTCGTGACGGGGTTCACACACCGTTGCGCGTGCGATGCGGCAACGACATCACCAGATTGCGAGAAGGGTTCGACGATGGATTTCAGTTACACACGTGAGCAGGAAGCACTGATTGCCCGTGTCAAGGAGTTGTACGAGTTCATCCGCCCCTTCGAACTTGAATGTGAGATGAACAACGGTCTCCCTGCCGAGACCCACGAGACGATCCGCAAGGCAGTGCTTGCGGCTGACCTTCAGGCAGTGAACATGCCACGGGAGTGGGGCGGCGCGGAGCTTTCTACCTTTGAGCAGATCCTCTACCACGAACAGCTGGGCGGGCTCACTAACGCGTTATGGGACACCGTGTGGCGTCCGGCGAATGCATTGCGTGCCTGCACCCCGGAACAGCGCGAGCGCTATCTGATCCCTGGGATTCAGGGGCACAAGCGTGACGCGATCGCCGTGACGGAAGAAGATGCCGGGTCAGATCCTTTGGCGATGACGACTCGGGCCGTCTGGCGTGGTGACCGCTATGTGCTGAACGGCGAAAAATGGTTTGTCACGGTGGGCGATGTGGCAGCTTTCATCTTGACTCTCGGCTGGGTCGATGACAAACCCACATTGTTTATCGTGGACAGTGATGCGCCCGGGCTCAGCGTGAAGCGAACCCCGCGCTACACCCATACCTTTGTGTACGAGCACCCTGAGTTCGTTTATGAGGATGTGGAGCTTGGCCCAGAACAAGTGCTGGGTGAGGTTGGCCAGGGATATGAGCTCATTCGCGACTGGTTCGTCGAGGAGCGCCTCATGATTGGCGCCCGAACAGTCGGTGCGTCAGCGCGGGCCATCAACGACTCTGTTGAGTTTGCCCAGTCTCGAATCCAAGGTGGCGGGCCAATCATTCAGCATCAGTTGATTCAGGCGATGCTCGCCGACATGGTGGTCGATACCAGTGCTGCTCGCGCGTTGGTTTACCAAGTGGGATGCGAGGCAGAGCAAGGAAAACTCGACCGAAAGGCCTTGCACGCGAAGGCCGCCGTGGTGAAGCTCGCTGCTTCCGAGGCGGCTGGGCGAGTCATCGACAATGCCGTGCAGATCCATGGGGGTCGCGGCTACATGCGCGACGTGGCTGTCGAGCGGTTGTATCGAGAGCTGCGCGTCGACCGAATCTGGGAAGGGACGAGCGAGGTTCAGCGGCTCATCATCGGAAACGAGTTGGCTAAGCGCGGAACGGCTGGCCTTTTGGATATCCAGGGGTCGGCGAGCGACTAGAAGTCGTGGCCCGCATCGGCGTCGCTCTTCATTTCGGAGTCAATGCGGGCCTTTTCGTCCTCGCGGAGGGGACGCGAACTCCCTGTCTCTGAGTCGCGGGGGACGACGACTGCGGCCGCCTCTGCCGCCACCGTGCCGTCTGCCTTCTTAATGACCTCGCGGCTGCGAACGCTGGATCGGCCGTGGCCGCTCACCCGGCTGTGCACGGTAATAACACCATCGGCCTGGGTGATTTCGTTGCGGAAGTCAATCTCGACGCGAGCGGTGACGAAGTCGTAGGACTGGTCGCCAAACAACTTCTCCATGACCTTGTCACGGGCCTCCTCGAGGTAGTTGAGATAGACCGCGTTGTTGACGTGCTGATAGGCGTCCATGTCGGCCCATCGGATCGGGATGTTTGCAGATTCCATAGCGGGTAACCCTAGGGGGAGCGTTTGTGGGCTGTAGTGGCCCATTGGGCGAGTTCGCGAATCTGCTCAGGATGCACGCGGCAGCAGCCACCCACAACAGTCGCACCACGTTGGAGCCAGTCGGACGCCGCGGCGTGGGTTTGCCATTCCTCATTGCCCTGCCACGAGCGGGCCGTCGCATCCCAGCCCTCGCCACTATTGGGGTAGGCGACGATCGGCTTGCTCGTTGCCTGCGATGCCATGGTGACTGCGGTGGCCACGTCTACCGGTGTTGAGCAGTTGACCCCGACCGCGACCACGGACGGCACATCACCCAGCATTGAGTAGGCATCGTGAAGGGGTTCACCTGCGCGGGTGCATCCGTCGGAGACGCTCAACGACACCCATGAAGGAACGCGGAGGCGGACGAGTTCTTCGCACAGTGCTTCTACCTCCAACGCGCACGGAATCGTTTCCACCGCCAAGATGTCGGGCGCAAACTCAACCATTGCCTCCAGGCGCGGCCGATGGAAGTCACGCAACTGCTGCCTACTCACTCCGTAGTTGCCGCGATACTCCGATCCGTCGGCGAGCATGGCGCCATAGGGCCCGATCGATGCGGCAACATAAGTCGGGCGGTCGGCAACTTCACTTGCAGCTTCTTGGGCGAGTCGAACCCCAAGTTCCATCGCCTTCGTCGCTTGCCCGCGGTCGAGCCCGGCGCGGGCGAACCCCTGAAAGGTCGCTTGATAGGTGGCGGTGGTGGCGATGTCGGCACCGGCTGCGAAAAAGGCTCGGTGCACCTCGAGAATCGCTGCTGGATCGTCCTTCAGTATGCGCGCAGACCACAGATAGTCGCTGATGTCGTAACCCCGTGACTCAAGCTCAGTGGAGAGCCCGCCATCGGAGATAAGAACTGCTTGGGCATTCGCGAGGCGTTGCAACTCAGCGGCGAAGGGAGGCGGCGATTCGTCAGTCACGGCTCCGACGATACTGGCCCGGGCTTGAGCGAGCTTCCCAGTTGGCCCGAGCCTGTTCGTAGATGCGTTGCAGCGTCGGGTCATCGGATCGACCAAGTTTTCGACTGTTCCGATGCTCGGCCGCAGCGCTTGCTCTGTCGGCGAGTCTTCCCTCGACCTCACCGGAACGATCCGGATAGTTGCCAAGGATGAAGCTGGGGATGCTGTCGCGAAGTTTGACTACTGACTGCGCCAAATGCTGCGCGATCCCTGGCGCCTCGGCCACCGACTCGGTGAATGGCAGCCACACGTGCAGCGCGTCCCCGGCCATCGTTATTGCTGTCGACGCCGGCATGACATCCAGGATGAGAGCCATAACGTGCGGGGCCAGGACGTCGGCGGCATAACGGGTTTCGGCAGCGTGCACAGAGTGCCGTTCAGCAAAGTCGACCGATTCGGTCGACCAGCGTGTTCCAGGATCGTCGCATCCGCGGAGCCCGCGGGGAAGCACCGCCAGCGGCGGCATCCAACTTCCTTCGATCCGCGCGTACGCGCTGAGCCATTTCTGGAGAATGATGCGCTGTTCGCCACCGAGAAGTGACGTCGGAAGCAGTGCGTTGTACGACGTCTCATCAGTTGGTAAGTGAGGCTCGGAGGCGGTGCGAGTGGCGGCTACCAGAGCTTCGCCGGACCCACCGACCCACGTGAGCACCCGACGAGTGCCCTTAACGTCGGCCAGTCGCCAGGGGTGGAGCCGCGGCAGTGCATTGACGGTTCGGGCATCGGCGGCCAAAGTCCAGAACTCCGCAGCAGGAGCAGGGCGAATCCACGTACCGCGCCAGCAAGGCTGCTGGCTCGGGGGTGCGTGCTCGGTCTGCATGTATTGGTTGTCGGAGCCTAACGCGCGGGCCTGTAACCTCCCACTCCATGAACGCCAGCATGAACTCCAGCACGAATGAGTGGGGGACGATTCTTGGCGTTTGGGCGCATCCAGACGATGAGGCCTATCTGTCGTCCGGCTTGATGGCGCGGGCGGTAGAGGGGGGCTCACGAGTTGTTTGTGTGACAGCCACCAAGGGGGAGGGCGGGTCGATGGATCCTGAACGTTGGCCACCGGAAACTCTTGGTGACGTACGCGAGGGCGAGCTGCTCCGCTGCCTAGCCCGGTTGGGGGTCACCGAGCATCGATTCCTCGGGCTTCCTGACGTGGATTGGGAGTCGCCGCTACCCAGCGAGGGACAGGACCTCGTCCGTGAGGTGATGGCTGAAGTTCGCCCCGACACGGTGCTCACGTTTGGACCTGACGGAATGACTGGTCACGAGGGGCATATCTCTGTGAGCAACTGGGCGGGTGAGGCGTTCCGGGAGTTGGCTCCTGATGGTGCGCGCCTCTTCCATGCGGCCTACACCGAAGCGTGGCGTGACGAGTGGTTCGAGATGCTCGATTCTGTCGACGTGTACCGCGAGGGCTATTTGCCGCCTATTTACCCGCGCAGCGAACTCGGCATCGTCGTTGAACTCGATGATGCCGAACTGGAACGAAAAATGGCGGCCTTGCAAGAACACGAGAGCCAGCTGTCTGGCCTTGTTGCCGTGTTCGGTGAAGACAGGTTGGCAGAGGCAATGCGGGGTGAGTACTTCAAGGAGGCGGCGCGACGCTAGTCGCTTCGGCCAAACGCCGCCAACACCCTTGTTCGGCGATCGGACTGCGGCGTAGTGGGCTTTGGCGCTGCGAAGATTCCCGCGGCTTCGAGTTCTTTTTGCATCGGAGCGAACCGCTCCTGTGCTTGCTCGAGCTGGGTGAGCTCTTCATCAGTGAATGTCTGTGGCTGGCCGATAGCTTTCCCGAGATCCCAACGATGCGCAATGAGGTCGGTGGTCATATCGCCCAAGTAGTCCACGGTCGGTTGCGGCCCCATGGACGTGTGCACGGACCCAGACAGGGCATCAGGCTGCTCAAATGCAGCACGGGATTCGGCAGCCGATTCACGCCACTTGGCGCCAGGGTCTTCACCCAACAAGTCGCCGTCGAACTGGGTGCCAACCTCCTCCAACGTCTTTCCCGCGACGAGCGGGACGGCCCACACTTGTTCGCCGACGAGGTGGTTGACGAGCGCGCGAACGTCCCACTCGGTGCAGGGTGTCGGCGCATGCCATTGGTTGGGGCCGATCGCCGCAACGAGTGCGGAGAATTGATCCTGGGCGCGCCCAAACTGCGTGCGCAGGGTGGCTGGGGGCTCGTGGGTCGTTGACATGACGCATCACCTCAAGGTGAAAGTACGCCTCACGGGGGTGCTCTTCAATGGTCAGTCGTCGTCAAGGATCGCCGGTGGCGGCAAGTTCCATTGTCTGCCCGACGGTCCTCGCCAGAACGTCCAACCATCGTCTTGACTAGTGCCAATACTGCCGACCGCAAAGGGCTCGCGACCGAGGACGTTGTGACGGCTCCAACCGGTGAAAGTCTTGAGGTTGTGATGGCGGCGGCACAGCGGCCGCATTTGCCCGCTGGAGGCAGTGCCACCCTTGCCGCCAGGCGCCCACTCCGGTTGGTGGTCCATGTCGGCATTTCTAGCGCGGCGATTGCATGACGGGAAGGTGCAGGATTGGTGTCGCGCGGCCAAGAACCCACGCAACTTTTCCGGTGCGATTCGCACTTGCGGTCCGAAGTCGAGCAGGTGACCAGAAATCGGATCTGTCACGAGCCGACGCCAGGTGGTGGCCTCGTGGAGCCATTCGCGGGCTAGCCCCGCTGGGATCTCGCCGTAGCCACTGAGAGTGCAGTTGTTGTCGGCGAGGCCAAGAAGCGTGGCGACGTCAATCACCACGTGTGCCTGGACTGGCACTTTCGGGCGCGCACGCAGGGGCCCGCTAGTGGATTCGGATTGGTTGTCGCCTGGCGCAGGTGCGGGCGCAACAGCACCTAGGCACAGAGCCAGTAGCGCGTCACAGCGTCGGGCGTCGATCGATCGGTCGTCATCGGGTGCTGCCTTTCCCGCAAGGACTGAAAGCGCTCCGTAAATTACCTCGATGTCGGGGCCAGGGGCCTCGACCGACAGGCAGGCCATGCCATTGGGGAGCGGCCATCTCCTTACCCCACGTTCACTCTTGGCCCGACGGTGTCTGCGCATCGCCGCCGTGGGATCTGTGGTGTCGACCGCGCTGCGAAGAGCACGGCGAAAATCACCCACCGGTTTGTGTCCCGCCCGTTGAATCGCCCGTGCTTCGATCTGCCCGACATCCGCGACCCTTTCCGGGTCAAGCACGCGAACTGCGTCAACGGCTGCCAAGGCGTGTTGATAGGTCATTCGCCCACTGGACAGCTCAGCGAATGACTGATGCATTGGGCCGCATAGATGTTGAGCAACCTCGACGCGGTCCTTGGTGGCTGGCGGCGAAAGGGCAAGGGTGAGCCGCACCTCTTCGATGGCTGCTTGTTGCTCCAGGAAAGCGAGGTTCTCGGAGCGGTTGTTCGCTGTTCCGGTGATGGGTTCTGGGCCGACGTGCGTGGCGATGGCCGGCAACTGTTGCGCCAGCGCCCACGACGCCACTTGCTCCCAGGCCCGGATGTTGTCGAGCCGCCCGCCATCGGTGAGTTGCTTGCGTGGGAGTGCTGTGAGCAATGAGACCGAGGTCGCACCAGGCCCTTGGGCCAAAGCGGCAGCGGCCATTTCGTCCGCGCATCGCGGGCGCGCGGCTTCGTCTATTTGTGCCAGCGCTGGCGTTGGTGCCCCTGTCTCGAACATACGTTCGATTTTACGAGCGCCCACCGACAATCCCCGCGGGATCCACAGGACATGTTTGGCCATGCGAGTTCGTGGTCGGACTGAATAGGCGACTTCGACTATTGCGGGATAGCGGATTCGCTTTCGTCTGGGATGGCGACCAATGCGTACCGCTCGTCGTTAATCTCTCTACCCCAGAGTGCAGCGTCGGGCAGCGGGTAGACCGTGATTTGACTGGCCAACGGCAGAACCAGCGAGACGAGCCTTTCCGCGCGCAGACCCGCACCCTCATGCCAGAGTCCCTCGACAAGCACCAGTCGTCCACCGGGCCTCAGCAGTCGAACCCAGCGCTCCAGTGCGCTCACAGGATCGGTCAATGTCCACACGACATGGCGGGCGAAGACGACATCAAAGGTAAATTCGTCGAGGCGAGGGGCCGACGCGTCTCCGACATGAAACGCGGCGCGACTGTTGGCGGTGACCTTTGCTCGTGCGTGCTCAATCATTCGGGCCGAGAAGTCCACTCCCACAACGTCGTACTGGTTCTCGGCCAGCAGGATGGCAACCGATCCTGTGCCGCATCCGAGGTCTGCGACTCGGGCGGGCGGGTCGGGCAGTAGAGACCTGAGTAAGCGCAGCCACGCTTCTCGCACTTTGGGAATCGAAAGGCCGTGATCAGGCTCAGCATCAAATGTGTCCGCTGAGGCGTCCCACTGGACGCGTAGCCGGTCAATGTCCACGGGAGAGTCCTGTCAGCGCTACTGATCGAGGCCGGTCGCAGCCGATGGTGCCCCCGGCAGGATTCGAACCTGCGCACACGGCTCCGGAGGCCGATGCTCTATCCCCTGAGCTACGGGGGCTGCGAACTCCGGAATCTACCAGCCGATGGGACATAGCCTTTGGCCGTGGGCGCGGAGCTACAGACACGTGAACTCTTCGTTGCAGGGCGCCCTGTCCTGTCCTATCGCCATGTTCCAGGTGAGCCACCACTTGCTGACCTCGCGGATGCAATTTCTGGTCCGGAGAAGGCGGTGCCCGCTGTTCTTGCGGATCTGCCTGGATGGAAAGTTGCGACGACCGACAACGTGCTTGCCGTGATGTTGGTTGATGCCGGCTGCCAATTGCTTCGCTACTCCCACCTTTACTCTTTGGACCTCAGGGTTGAGTTGCCAAAAATAGGCAAGTCAGCAGAAGGTCTAGCTGAGAAGTTTCCGTCACTGACCTTCACGTCGGTGGAGCAGTACGCGACATCACCGAGCCGGTGGGATGAGTTGGTCGACCTGTCATTGGCGGCCTACCCGGAGGGGCATCCCGATGCCGAATCTCAAGACCGAAGTTGGGTACGAGGCGAACTTGAGTCGCTGATCTCAGGTTCGGTGATTGGACCTCTGGTGAGTGGAGCCTCGGAGGTCGTCCTGATGGATGCTTCTCTCGCTGATGCCCCAGCCTCTGATCGCGCTGCGGGGCTGCTGATTGTTAACGAGATGCCCGGGGAGCCCCCGATGGGCGGCCCCTGGGTTAGCGAGGTTTGCCGACGCCCAGAATCGCCTTTTGCCGGTTTGGGATCGCTGCTCCTCATGCGGGCGGCTGACGACCTTCGGACCGCTGGACGTGCGACTCTGTCGCTCGTTGTTACCGATGGCAACCCGGCCAGGGCGACCTATGAACGCCTGGGGTTTGCCTTCGTGACGAGTGCCTGGAAGGTGCAGGTGCCCGGTGTTGCCAGCAATCTCACCTCGACAAGTTAGGGTCGAGCGAAGTTTCTGCGGGTATCTGGAGGACGTTCCATGGGTTCGAACGCTCAGCGACGGCGTGAAGCTCGCGAAAAGGTGCAGGAAATGCGCCGTCAGGAAGCGGCAGCGCAACGTCGCCGCAGTTCGATGTACGGCATCGGACTGGCTGTCATTGTGGTGCTCGCTATCGGTGGCATCGCCTGGGCGGTGAAGGTTGGCTCCCAAGAGGAGCCACCGCCACCACCGGTCGCAGGGTTACAAACATACGAAAACGAAGCTGGCCACACGCCCAACCCAGATGACCCCGTTGAGTACGAGCAGACGCCTCCAGTTGGTGGGATGCATAGTGCTGTCTGGCAAAACTGTGGCATCTATGAAGAACCGATTCGCAACGAGAACGGTGTTCACTCACTGGAGCATGGCGCCGTCTGGATCACGTACGACCCCAACCTTCCGCAAGAAGAGATCGAGACGCTCAACGCACTCGATGACAACTACATGTTGGTCTCGCCTTACCCGGGCTTGGAATCACCGGTCGTCGCTTCCGCGTGGAATACCCAAGTGGTGCTCGATCGGGTGGACGATCCCAGGCTGCAGGACTTCATCACCCAGTTTCGCCAGGGTCCGCAAACTCTCGAGCCGGGCGCTCCATGTGACGGGGGCACTTCCGACACCGTGGTTTCCTAGCCAAGACCAAGCGGGAGACCGTGAAGGAAAAATGGAACGCCGTGATCCATTCCGGGGGGAGGGCTGCAGCGACCAACAAAGACATGGCAGGCTCCCGCCATGTCTTTAGATTCCTCAGCAGTTAACCCAGCCATTGCCCGCGCCATGGATGGCGAGTCCAGTTCGTCAGATCTGCCCGCGCGTGCGCAGTACATCGTCGTCGGCGGTGGCGTCATCGGTACGTCCATCGCCTACCACCTCGCGAAGCTCGGTGCGACTGACGTCGTGTTGCTCGAACGCAAGCAGCTGACGTCCGGCACCACGTGGCACGCCGCAGGTGAGGTCGTGTCCGGCGGCACGATGACCGAGAACGCGGCCTGGATGGTCCGCTACTCGGTAGACCTCTATGACACGTTGGAAAAAGAGACTGGCCTGTCCACCGGATTCAAGAAGTGCGGCTACCTCCAGCTCGCAACGACCGAACGTCGTGAAGAGGGCTTCCGTCGCGAGACTGCCTTCCTTCGCGCCTATGGCCTTGATAAGCACATCCTGTCGCAGAAAGAGGTGGCCGACCTCGTTCCGATGATTAAGTCCGATGACGTCCGTGTTGGCTTCTTCACTCCTGACGAGGGGCGCGCGAACCCCGTCGACGTAACCATGTCGATGGCGCGCGGCGCCAAGAACCGCGGCGTGAAAATCTTTGAGGAAACCGAAGTCACCGGCTTTGTGCAGAAGAACGGCGCGGTGACCGCCGTCGAGACCGAGCGCGGCACCATCGAATGCGAAAAGGTCATCATCGCCGCTGGACTCTGGGGTCGCGAGTTGTCCGCCAAGGCTGGAGTCATGGTGCCGCTGCAGGCAGCAGAGCACTACTACTTGCTCACCGAGCCGATCGAGGGCATCACCGGCGAACTGCCCGTCATTGAAGACCCCGAAAGTTACGGCTACTTCCGCGAAGAAGGCGGCGGCTTGCTCGTCGGCATGTTCGAGCCGGTCGGAAAGGCGTGGTCACTCGATGGCACGCCGAAAGACTCTGCATTCACTGTGCTGCCACCCGACTGGGACCGGATGACACCCTTCCTTGAGGTCGCGATGCAGCGTTTTCCGGCTCTCGAAGACGCGGGCATTCGCACGCTGTTCTGCGGCCCGGAAAGCTTCACCGACGACCTCGGCCCGATGTTGGGCGAATCGCCTGAACTAAAGAACTTCTACCTGGCATGCGGTCTGAACTCCGTGGGCATTCTGCTGGGCGGAGGGCTTGGACATGTCATGGCGCAGTGGCTCATCGACGAGTCGCCGCCCATCGATGTCACTGAGGTTGGGGTCGACCGCACCCACGACTTCCAGGCAACTCGGCAGTTCCGCAAGGAACGCAGCACCGAGCGCCTGGGCTTCCTGCTCAACGACTCAGCATGGCCCAACGCGCAGCCCAAGACAGCACGCGACATCCGTCAGTCGCCCTTCCACCCGCAGCACGTCGCGGACGGCGCGTACTTCTCTGCTTCCGCAGGGTGGGAGTACCCGGAGTGGTTTGCCGCATCAGGCGCCAAGCCAAGTGTTGAGTGGGGCTTCGACCGCGGCGAGGCATTCGAGCGCGTGGGGGAAGAGCACCTCAACATGCGCGAGAACGTCGGAGTTATGGACCTGTCGGTCATGTCGAACTTCTTGGTGCAGGGTCCCGGCGCCGAAGCAGTGCTGGGCCGCGTATGCGCCAACGACGTAGCGGTGCCTGTCGGCAAGGTTGTCTACACGCAGTGGCTCAATGAGCGTGGTGGCATTATCGCCGACGTCACCGTCACACGACTGGCCGAAGATGAGTACATCGTTATTGCTGCTGACAACATCCACCGCCGCATTCCTTCTTGGATTAGGCGCAACACCCGCGACGATGAGTTTGTGGTCGTCACCGATGTCACCAGTGGTTCCGCGATGTTGTCCGTCCAGGGCCCGAAGTCGCGTGAACTCCTGCAACGCCTCAGCCCCAACGACTGGTCGAATGATGCCTTCCCGTTCCTCACTGCGCAGAAGGTGGAGTTGGGTTACACGCCGTTGTGGGCACTTCGTGTCACCTATGTCGGCGAGCTGGGCTGGGACCTTGTGATCCCTAGCGAGTTCGGTGCGAAGTTGTACGACCAGATCAGAGAGGCCGGCGAAGACCTCGGCTTCAAACCCACCGGACTCGGCGCCCTCTCAAGCTGCCGCTTGGAGAAGGCCTACCGCGACATGGGCCACGACATCGACAGCGAAGACACTCCCCTTGAAGCTGGTCTGGGCTTTGCAGTGGCATGGGACAAGCCAGGTGGTTTCATCGGTAAGGAAAGCCTGCAAAAGCAGCGCGACGGCGGTCCGCTCGAAAGCAGGTTGCTGACCTTCTTGCTTTCCGATCCGCAGTACGACCTGATTGGCTCTGAGCCGATTTACTGGAACGGCGAGCTCGCCGGGTACATGCGCATCGGAGCATTCGGGTACACCCTGGGGGCGGCCACCGGTTTGGGTGACATCAACCGGGAGAGCGGCATTACTGCCGACATGATTGCCGAAGGTTCCTTCGAGGTGGATATTGCTGGCACGCGTGTCCCCGCCAAGGCATCACTGCGTCCATTCTTCGACCCGGACCGCACCCGGCCCCTGTCATAGTCGGGGTCGTAGTCGACCAGACGTAGTCTGGCGCAGTGACTCCCTCACACGACGCATCAAGTCATTGGCGTCCAGAGACGCGGGCGGTTGCTTTAGGGCGACCGTCAGCACCCGGGGATCCGCTGAACGCACCCCTTGTTCCCGCCTCGACGTTTCACGCCGGCGGGGACAGGGGTTACGCGCGCGAAGGAAACCCAGGCTGGGACGGGCTGGAGCGAGTGGTCGGCGACCTTGAAGGGGGCCACGCCATATCGTTCGCTTCCGGACTGGCTGCCTCCGATGCAGTTTTCTCACTTGTTCCACCGGGTGGAGTTGTGGTGGCGCCTAATTCGCCGTACCACGGAGTCACAGCGCAACTACAAGCCGCGGCTGCGCGCGGAGGGATTGAGCTGCGCACGGTGGACTTCACCGATCTGGACGCTGCGAAGAAGGCAATGGATGATGCTCACCTCGCCTGGATCGAGACGCCGAGCAACCCGATGCTCGACGTCGTCGACATTGCTGCCGTTGTTGGACTCGCCCAAGGCAGTCATGCACTCGTCGCTGTCGACAACACTCTGGCCACCCCGCTCGTGCAACGCCCCCTACAGTTGGGCGCCGACTTGGTTGTGCACTCGGCAACCAAGTTCCTCGGAGGTCACTCCGACCTAATCCTTGGGCTCGCGATCGCACGCGACCCAGGGCGCGCACAGCAGCTGTCAGTTCACCGGCACCGTCAGGGCGCAATTCCCGGCACGCTCGAGGCCTACCTAGCTTTGCGCGGGCTGCGCACGTTGGCCGTTCGGTTGGATCGGGCGCAGCAAACGGCGGCTGACCTAGCGCACCGACTTGAGGGTCATCCGAGCATCGCCCGCGTGCGGTATCCGGGGCTGCCCTCACACCCGGGGCACCAACTGGCCAGCCAACAGATGTCGGGATTTGGAGCGATGGTGTCGTTTGAAACGAGGGGAACTCCGGAGGCCACCGAGGTGATGTGCGCCGACATGAAGTTGATCACTCACGCGACGAGCCTGGGTGGCGTCGAGACCCTGATCGAGCGACGTGCTCGCTATGAGGGCGACCGAGTGCAGGGTGTGCCTGACACGCTGATTCGCATGAGCGTTGGCCTCGAACACGTGGAGGACCTCTGGGAGGACCTCAAGGATGGCCTCGAACGAATCGACACTGCGGTATGAAACACATGAAGTTCGTGATGACCGGATGGGTCGCAGTTGGACTTGTTATCGCCAGTGCGCTGACAGCGTGTGGCTCAGATGATCCGGCCCCAGGGGCACAGCCAGATTCCGCGCAGCCAGATTCCGTCCAGCTCGGGGAGGTCATGACGTTCCCCGACCTCTCACGTGACCACATCGAAGATGACCTCGACTATCCGCAGGCCCCGCCGGTTGGCGGCGACCACGATCCAGCATGGCTTGACTGCAACGGTGTTGTGTACGACGAGCCGGTACGAGACGAGAATGCCGTGCACTCGTTGGAGCACGGGGCCGTCTGGATTACCTACCAGCCCGACGTAGACGCCGCCGAGCTGGACGAACTACGAGCCAAGGTTGACGGTGGGCAGTACATTTTTTTGAGTCCTTACCCCGACCAGGCCGCACCCATCATGGCGACCGCTTGGGGAGTGCAGCTGGCTGTTGTGAGTGCCGACGATGCGGCGCTCGCCGACTTCGTACAGGAGTACAGCCAAGGGCCGCAGACTCCTGAGCCCGGCGCCACCTGCGACGGCGGCGTGATGTTGTGACGCTCGACGAAGCAACC
>Ga0190272_10000806_pt1 | contig 15381 bp, 10 predicted proteins | sample Popmic504T_FD_133746 | JGI IMG/M metagenome (GOLD analysis project Ga0190272, IMG submission 133746) | Populus adjacent soil microbial communities from riparian zone of Shoshone River, Wyoming, USA - 504 T | ecosystem: Environmental > Terrestrial > Soil > Riparian zone | place: USA: Wyoming... | reverse complement strand
ATCTTCCGGTATTAATCTCACCCCTGTGATATCGGCATTGGGTAAGATACATGCAGATGCAATGACTTTTGATGCCATTGGGGAAATGAAAGCATCGCCTGATGGTTCCAGGCTGGCTGTTGTAACGCTGCACCAGCCTGACATTGAGCTCGTTGATTTTGATAATTCAACAGGCATTGTGAGCAACCTGATCAGGCTTCCTGAAACAGGCGGTTATGATACGATCGGCAATTCAAGCGGATTTTACGGCTTGTCATTCTCCGCCGGCAGCAGCATGCTTTATGCAAGCAAATTGAACATGTCTGGTCTGGGCTCTCCGGGGCTGATCATTCAGTATGATGTTTCTTCAAATGATTCTGCAACCGTCAACAACTCGCGGGTTGATGTATTTACGACAACTTCAACAAACCTGTATAGTATGAAGCTGGCACCGAACCGGAAAATTTATGTTGGCCATAACCAGGCAAATTATATCGGAGTAATTAATTTTCCCGACAGCGCCGGCACAGCCTGCAATTACATTGATAACGGCGTATACCTTGGAGGAAAAACGAGCAGCTGGGGACTGAACAACCTGATGGAGTATGGAAATTACTGTATTGCGGTTACATCGGGGTTTTCTTCAAGTGATACAATGGTATGCGAAAAAAGCTGCATCGATTTTTTTGATCTTTCCACCAACGCAACTTCCTGGCAGTGGTTTTTCCCGAATGCGCAACCCGATACTTCAACACAGCAAAATCCAGCTAATATCTGCTTCAACAGTTACGGTACATTTGATGTCACGCTTGTCGCATGCAATTCAGGAGTTTGTGATACACTTTTAGTTTCGGGCTTCATCACCATTTTTCAGGGTCCGCAGCAGCCTGTTATTACTTATTCAAACGATACGCTTTATTCCAACAAACAGGCAAATTCATATCAATGGTTCTTAAATTCACAGCCCATTCCCGGTGCAACAGGTTCTTTTATTGTTAACCTGCAGCCTGGATCATATTATTGCCTCATAACCGACAGCAATGAATGCCCTGTTACCAGCAATACTTTTGTTTTCACAGGATTGCCAGCTGATAATTTATCGGGCCAATTTTTTTCCTTTGCAAACCCAGTGAGCGATGTGCTTGATATTCATTTCAATCAGCCAGGAGAAGTTATATCGCTTAACATATACGATATCACAGGAAAAATACTCTACAGCTCAAGCAGTGATAAAAAGAATTCTGACATAACGAAAATAGATACTTCAGTTCTTCCTGAAGGAATTTATTTTATCCAGGCAATGACTCAAAAAGTAAATTATTTTTCGCGTTTCGTTATCTGCAGGTAAAATACTTATCAGGAATCGCTCATTTTGATGTTAAGATTATTTTTACCCCGGACCGATGAATTATATACAGGGGAATCGCTATATTTACTACAGAATCGTTTAACATTTTTCATTTCTCATTTCAACTATAATATTATGAATAAGCTCCTTTTATTGCCCTTGCTTTTTGTAATCTCCCTTATGCCTGCTGTATCGCAGAATAAGAACAGTATTTGGTATTTTGGAGCTAATGCCGGGCTTGACTTTAACAGCGGATCCCCGGTTGCCATTTCAGGCGGCCAGGTAAATACGCAGGAAGGTTGCGCTACAGCTTGTGATGCGAATGGAGCCATTCTATTTTATTCGGATGGTGTAACGGTCTGGAATAAACTGCATGCTATCATGCCAAATGGAATGAACCTGAATGGCGGCCAGTCTTCCACACAGGCAGTTGTGATCGTGCCCCTGCCTGGCAGCAATTCACTCTATTATGTATTTACAACTCCCCAGACAGGATCGGGTGACTTTGAATACTCAATTGTCGATATAACCCTGCAAGGCGGCCTGGGTGATGTTACCTCTACAAAAAACGTATCCCTTTATACATCAACCACTGAAAAGCTCACAATATGCGCGAATGCCAATAACACAGGTTACTGGATTATATCACATAAAATGAGCACTGATGAATTCTACGCATATGAGCTGACGTCTGCGGGACTGAACACCGTTCCGGTGATCAGCATTGCAGGGTCTGTGATCAACGGCATCAACTGGGCTGGAACGATGAAAGCGTCACCCTCGGGTGATAAGATCGCGATGATCATGGAGGCGGATTTCACATGTGAGCTCTTCGATTTTAACAATAATACCGGTGCTGTTTCATTCCAGGGAATACTTACAAATCCGGCATTTAATTACACCTATGGCTGTGAATTTTCACCCGATGGCACCAGGCTGTATATTGCAAGTGATCCTCCGGGTCTCAATGCGGAATTGTGGCAATTCGATTTGCAGGCTGGCAATTTTGCCGCCATCAATGCATCAGCAACATTGATTGGAACAGGTTCCGGCTTTTTTTATTTCGGCACGCTACAGACCGCTCCTGACAATAAAATTTATGTTGCAAGGGAGAACCAGCTTCATGTGGGTTGCATTCAGAATCCAAATGCTGCCGGTGCTGCATGTAACTATCTGGATACTGCCGTTTACCTCGGTGGTGCCCTTTGCCAGCTGGGTTTGCCCAATTCATCAACAGTTTCCGCAGTCAGCTTCCAGTTTATCTGTCTTGGAGATTCAACTATTTTTGATGTAGTGAATATTACAGGGATTGGTGGGGTGCAATGGAGCTTTGATGATCCTGCTTCAGGTGCCGCTAATACATCCTCACTGTTTAATCCCGTACATGTTTTTACGGCAGCAGGGCTTTATAACGTTCAGCTTATACGATACTATGTCAACGGCAATATTGATACGGTATTTGTTTCAGTGAATATAAACAACATCCCGTTTATAAACCTGGGTAACGATACCACTATATGTACAGGGTCTTCCATTACGCTCCAGGCAGGCAGTCACCAGGAATATTTATGGCATGACAACTCAACGGCCGCCTCATACCTTGTTACAGCTCCGGGAGTATATGCGGTTCAGGTGATGGACGGAAGCTGTTATGCCACAGACAGCATCAGCATAGCCTTTGCGCCATGTTCTTTCCCATCTGTCAGCTTTGCCTCGAGCGATACCCTTGTATGCGAAAAAAGCTGCCTTGATTTTTTTGATCTTTCTTCCAACAACCCAGCATCGTGGCAATGGTATTTTCCAAATGCCCAGCCCGATACCTCTACATTGCCAAACCCGGTAAACATTTGTTTCAACAGCTATGGGACCTTTGATGTGACATTGGTAGCCTGCAATGCGGCTGGCTGCGACACACTTTCTATTCCGGCATTCATTACCATTTTCCAGAGCCCTGCACAGCCATCAGTTACATTCAGCAACGATACATTATACTGCAATGCCCAGGCATTGTCATACCAATGGTTTTTTAATTCGACAGCCATGCCTGGTGAAACAGATCCATTTCTGGTGAATTTACAGCCGGGTTCATACTATTGTGTAATTACCGACAGCAATGATTGTCCTGCATCCAGCACTGTCTTCGTTATTAGTGATGTCAATGACATGGCGCTACATAACAGTATATTCACGCATGACAATCCTGTTAAGGATGTGCTGAATATATACTTCAATATTCCGGTTGGAGATGCATTCATTAGTATCCATGATATAACCGGGAGAAAAATGCTTGAATCAAACCATCATTTTAATCAGTCCGCTGAGCTGGCAATCGATGTGTCAGCAATAGCTTCGGGCAACTATTTCATGAGGATGGATACCGGACATGGTATCTTTTTCTCAAGGCTTTTGGTCGCTCGGTAATGCATATAGCAGCCTTAATCAAATCCGGTTTATAAGGAAAGCAAAATAATTATTGAACTACCACTTTAATTATTTCAACTTTTCTTGATGTAGATACTTTTACAAAGTATAGTCCGGGAGCGAAACTATTCAGGCTTACCTGTTTTTTATAATTGCCAGAGATATAATTATTTTCTATTTCTTCTACCGCATCCCCCAAAGGATTATAGAGCTGTATCGTAACAAAATCCTTATCTAATAAGTTCATTTCAAAATTCAGCAGGTCAACTGTCGGATTCGGATAAACCAGCATGTCAACGCCACCAGTTGCCCCTTCAGGTATCATGGTTAAATTCAATACCGTTGTACTTGTGGTGTTGGTTAACACCGCAGGATTATTATCAAAATAGATATAAGCAGTATTTATCATTTTATCACCCATAACCAGGTTGCCTTCCGGTTTAATGCGGTACCTGACAAAACCATGACTAAGCAATTCATTAGATCCGCTGTCGGGCAGGTTAATATTATCGAATCTGAATACGACAGACCCAGCTCCAGCAATGCTCCAGGTGTAGGGGTGGCTTGCGCTAAGGACTTCAAATGACGGAATATCAAAATTCGGGTCAAGGTTATCTGTTATAAAAACGTTGACTGCGGGAGCGGTTCCTGTATTCTGAAAGTAAATAATATAGTCGAGATATAATCCTCCCCCGATCTGGGAGGTGGATATATAACCGGTAGGAATTACGGTTTTACAATTGGGATCAAAAGGTGCTGTAACCAACTCAGAAATTGAATCGGTGTTATCTTCAGGAACCGAATCACCTGCCATTGGAAATATCCAGGCACAGGCTGAAATGATTGCATTCATCTGTACCCACGGCTCAATAAGGAAATCAACGTCCATGTTAACGGAAGCAAGCGGAGGAAGGGCAGAAAAATTCCAGATCAGAGTATTCGCGGTATCAATATCGGGAGGAACCGAACTGGCATCATAATAATAACTGCTATCATATATGAGATTTACAGTCCCGGTCATTGTATCGGTGCCGAGGTTTGTATAGGTAACCCGCATTCTAGTAAAATGACCCGGGATAAAAGAATTGTCGGGGGTCACTGTAATTCTCAGATCCTGAATGGATGATGGAGTATACAAGGCAAAGTCATTTAAAGAATCTGTCTGATAAGGCGCAGAAAATAAAGCGGTGTGGCTTTGTGGTGTTTTTGTATAATATTTATATTCAGCAGGAAGGATTGCGGTTGAATTTCCCAGTGGACAGGGTAAGGAATATACCCCATTAAAACCTGCGCTTGTATAAAAAAGATCGGGCTGATGTTCAATGATCGCTCCCGGGAGTGGCTGGTCTCCTGCATCCTGCACCAAGTTATTGTTGAGGTCTCTGTATACTTTGCCTGTCATATGGTTGGAGATCATATTTCCGTTTACAATAAGAATTTCGTTATCACGCTTTAGCTCTCCTACCAGGACACCATTCCTGTACTCTCTTACTACCATCCCAATAACGGCACCCTGAATAACATCAGGCGTAAATGCAAGCGTACCGTTAATCGAATCAAAAACTATTGGAACGGAAGATGAAACAGGATAAAGATGAGAATAGGGACTGTTATAAGTTACCCCAAAATGAACAGGAGGGCAGCCCCATCCATCTTCAAGAACCGCCAGGGCGTAGGCCAGTGAATCCCCATCCGGGTCTGTGCATGGCAGGCTGAATACGGAAGGAACATTTACGCAATATTGTACTGTTGGCGGTAAATTGAATTGCGGGGAACTGTTTATCGGAAAATTAAGATTATCAAGAGTGGTATAAATATAATAACCAGTTGTACCAGCCACGGTCGAAATAAGACCATTGCGGCAACAGTCGTGATGTGAAAAAACCCAGTCAGAAGCTGCATGGGGCAGTGTTACCATACCCTGGTAAATGTGCTCATCCATTCCAAAATTTGTACCCCCCGAACAGGAAGGCAAGCCATTTCCTGTTATACACATATCAGGTGGACAAATGGATCCTGATCCCGGAAGAGATAACAAGGTAACTGAACCTGTGTATGCTGTGGAATAAGAATAATAACAAACAGTGTTTGAAGCAAAAGCTGGAAGGGTGGAACAATCCCTGTACACTTTCAGGGTTACCAGGTATTGGTTAACACCCATATATTCATAGGTTATGCAATTGCTTAATAGGTGGATTGCACCGCAATACCTAGCAGGTATCAGAACGGATATGAAACAAAATGCCTGAATCAGTCTTTTCATCTTTACAGGAGGGGTGTTTGCAATGTTAATTTGAAAAGTACAGATCCAAGGGATGAAGCTGCAACTACAAGATGTAAATTGCAGGCAAATAGTTGCACGATAAACAATATTTATCCAGATAAAAAATCTGCAGGAGTGCAAAGTGTGTGTTTCATCTATTTTAATTACTTATGCCAGCGACAAAGACACCCTTTTGTATGCTTTTTTAAAAAATATGGAATTCAATCAGAAATAATTATTTTTAACAACACTATTTAGGCATTTTACCCTGCTCCTGACCATTTACCTTGAAAGACCTTTATATTCTTGCCAGAACACACATCCTGAATGGCATGTATGCTTATGTGATTTTCGGGATATATGCATTCACCATTTCACCGTTTATCATCACCTTTTTTGAATATGGAGAACCTAATGTTTTCATCGGCGTTTTCGGATTAACCATGATCGTACTGGAATCTTTTGCAATACATTACAAGCTGAAAATTGTAAGGATGAGGGCTGAAGAAAAACGTATTGAGCATAAAAGCCTAACGGGTATTGAGGTGCTTCCAAGCGCGGGAAAGGGTATTATGTTCGGATTATTCATGCGCCTCATATTCAGGATGGGCATTGTAATGCTTTCCCTGGCTGCCCTGGGTATATTTTCTCACGTTAATCCGGAGTCAACAACCACCGGCTTGTTTGCCCTGATAATATTTTTTTTTGTTGATGTATATGCATTTGCTCAAATCTATATTAAATCCGGAATTTATACTGACCCACCGGTCCGCAAAGAGGAATGGAATGTGATGGTGGACAATGCAAATAAATGGATGAAGGAAAATTACCGGCTGTCATCATCCAAGGCTCAATACTGGAAAGAATTACTTTCTGACATTGTGCTGCAGATTTACGCAGTAATGTTGTTTACGGCATTCTGGAGCTATATCAACCAGCTTGGAAACGACATTGTGAAGAATTCAATTCTTGAATCTGAACCATTATCCGTAGCAGCCATGAAATTGTTGCCTATGTTAATTTCGATGATAATATTGGGATTGATTCCCATGCGGATTGCTTACTGGATTGAAGACTCTCTTATGACATTTTCGGAAAAAGAAAAATACAATACATGGATGGTTTTCTGTATTGCATGTATGTTTACATGTGTTCCTGCTGTGCTCGGACTTATTACAGCTTATTCATACAGCGCACGGAATTTCATTTCAGGAATTTCAGCCGGTACCCTGAACCTGATTTTGATCACGCTATTTGCATTGACCATTATTTTTTTTCAAGCCATCATTCACCGGATTAAAATAAATCAATTTCAGAATCGTTCAGGCAATGATTAAGTGAAAAATGTTCTTCACCGGTGGCTATGCTGCTTTCCCTTGCAGAAAACACATCATGACAGTATCTTTAATCCCAAAAACTCTAACGTCGTTATTAATGGAAAAATATTCGCAAAAAATCCAGATCCGCTGGTCTGACATTGACCAGAACAGGCATTTGCGCCATTCAGTCTACTACGACTATGGCGCCATGATCCGTATCAACTTTCTGAATGAAAGAGGCTTAACCTCTCAAAAGATGGAAGAGCTTAAAACCGGACCCATTATGTTCAGGGAAGAAGCTGTTTTCAAACGCGAGATCAGCCTGAATGACAAAGTTGTGATAGATGTGCAACTCACCCGATCCACTGACAATTATAGCCGTTGGAGCCTCAGACATCATTTTATCAAGGATGACGGAACCGTGGCTGCCATCCTAAACCTCGACGGCGCATGGATAGACCTGGAAAAACGTAAACTCGGAATACCGGGAAGCCTGATCAAAGAAGTATTTGATGATTTCCCAAAATCAGAAGATTACCAGCTCATTTTAAAAACAGAAAAAGTATGATTGACTGCCGTAAACAATAATTATTGTTATTGAACTGATAATAACTCAAGGTATTTATAAACAAGAAATTCAACTGTCATCTCAAATGCTTATAAAATATTCAAGCGAGATCAGACCGACAGCACAGCAGGTCGTTGATCTTTATAACAATTCCGGACTTCCCAGGCCAACTCACGATACTGAACGGATGAAAAAGATGTTTGACAATTCGAACCTGGTGGTAACAGCATGGGATGGGGAACTGCTTGTGGGTGCTGCACGATCGATAACCGACTGGGTGTGGAGCTGCTACCTGGCCGACCTGGCGGTTAGAAAAGAGTATCAGAAAAGCGGGATCGGTAAACAGCTTGTAACTGTTACGAAAGAAAAGCTTGGTGAACAGTGCATGCTTCTTTTGCTTTCAGTTCCCACAGCGATGGAATATTACCCCAGGATCGGCTTTTCCAAACAGGAAAGCAGTTTTATCATCAACAGGTTAAATTAGTTTACACCAGGCGAAGTTTATACCTTTCACCGGAGGTGGAATTTTTCGACTGGTAATATTCGCTACGCTTTCGGACTGAAAAAAATGATTTTTTATAATAAAATGAAATGATTCATGTTATTAACTTCATAAAATAAAACTCCTCATGAAATCTTTCCGCATTCACTACACAGATTATCTTACAGGCATACTTGTGATTTTGCTGTCAGGCCTTCTGCTTTTTTACATTGACCATGAAACCCGCAGCATCACAGACCTGTTTAAACCGGTCAACCTGGTTGCACTCATGATCTATTTTATTCCGACCGGCCTGGTATGCTTCGGTATTTATGCTTTTTTGCAATTCAGGGGTAATAAAAATTGCTTATTGTGGTCACTTGTTATTGGCATCCCGGTCGGGTTTGGCCTTGTGATCCTGGCACTTTCATTTTTTATGGGGCGGCTATAAGCTTTTGCAGTTTCGGGATGATTTTCCTTAATCTTCTTTTTATATTTACACTGCTTGAATTATTTTATCATGTTCCAGTTAGTATTATCAGGCAGGCTATCAATATAATTTAAAAAGCTCATTGCATAGCCATATCCCGCAGGCACCGAGCTGATTTTTCTTAATGAAATGGGTTCTAAAATTTAAAAATTCAACTTGTCAGTCCGTATGGCCAGATTATCATAGAGGCCCAGTCATCGGAACCTAAAACAGTATTTAATTTAACAGGGATTGCTGCAGGCATTTATTTTATCAGGATATCAGGTATGAATGTCAGCCAGGCATGGAAAATCGTAAAAAATTAATCCGTTTGATTTCATTTATCATAGTATGATATTTTAACTACATTTGTCTCCATGCGTAACCGTCTGTTTGTTATCTGCTGCCTTTATCTTGCATATGCCATATTGCTTGCTCATGCTCTTGTGCCGCACCATCATCATGACTCGCCGCAGGCAGCAGCTTACCATCACCTGTATGAGCACACAGACCACCACCATGACCATGAAGAGAGCCAGGGTCATGAACATACGGCACATTTTGTGCACGATGCAGAATTCGGCTCCAGCCTGATCAATCCCGCGCCTTTCTTTCCTGATTTTTCGAAGACCTTTCCCGATCATAACCCATTGAACTTAACCCGGGTTTTTGAACCTGCATTCCTTACTCTCGTTTCAAAGCACAACCATCCTCCTGAACGTCCGCCTGGAATTGTCCGGGGGCTTTATCGGGTTTCTTCATTCAGGGGTCCTCCTTCTTTTATTTCTTAAAAATTGCATCGCAGCATCCTGCTGCATCATTCTGTTTATGCCTAGCTGATCTTTGCCGGCATGGCTTCAAATGCAAATTGAAATAAAATGGGTTATCATAAAAAAATCAAATATATTTTTCTATTCATGCTATGCGCTGCCCGAATGCAGGCGCAAACACCGCTAAGTGAGAAAAGTGCAATTGAGCTGGCATTCAAAAACAGTCCGTTGTTACAGGCTGCCGTCCTTGAAGTGCAGCAAAAAAAGCAGCTGAAAAAGTCAGCCTTTTCTCCTGATGATCCGGAAGTGATCATGGAGAGTCCAACAGGTGAGTTTATGACATTGGGTGTATCGCAATCTTTTGAATTTCCGACCGTATACGTAAAAAACAGCCAGCTAGCAAAGCAGGAGGTCCTTCTTGCAGAAAAGAACCAGGCGGTTACAGCAGCGGAAGTAAGTCAGCTGGTTGCCACCTCCTATCTTGCCCTGCAGTATTATACGCGAATAATGCTCGAACGCGCCAGACAGGACAGCCTTCAACTGATGATCCTAAATTCAGCAGAAAAGCAGTTTGCTGCCGGACAAATCGACTTTATTGCAAGCACCATGGCTTCGGTTCGACATGGTGAAATACAAAATGAGCTTGCACTTGCCATCTCAGATGCCTCGCTGGCCATGCACCGCCTTAAGCTATATACCGGTATAACAGACAGTATCGTGCCTGATCCATTAATAAGATCCATCGAACACACTGAAATTGCAAACCCGCTTGCAGACAGTGTTTCTTCTCCGGCTCCCTTGCTGCAATACCAGGCACAGGCGGTTTCTGTTGCAAGGAAAAACCTGCAGCTTGAAAAGCATAAGATCCTTCCCGGCATTTCATTCGGATATATGAACCAGGGAGCTGCCGATACTCAATTTCCAATGAGGCTGCGCGGTGGTATCAGCATTCCCCTCTGGTTCTGGAAATACCAGGCATCCATCCAGGCTGCAAAAACGGAGGTGAAGATTGAAGGAGAGAAATTGAAGGCACAACAGCAAAATGTTTCTATCCAAATACATGAGCTCAGCGGCAATGTGACAAAGTATTCAGCTTCTCTTTTTTATTTTGAGACAAGGGGACTAAAAAATGCAAGGGATCTGGTTTCTGCATCCGGCAGGATGTTCCAGGCAGGCCAGACAGATTATGTTTCGTATATGCGTTCGCTGGCTGAAGCAGGCAATATTGAAATCCGTTACCTGGAAACACTTCGTAATTATAATCAAGCCATTATAGATCTGAAATATTTAAACGGTCAATAAATGAAAAACTTTAATCATTCATACGCTGCTGCATTCCTCATCTTGCTGGCAATTCCTTTTATGAATCTGCCCGCTTCCGGTGATGGAGATCACAGCCATGCCGCATCGGCTAAAAACGAGAGCACACCTTCTTTGAATTATTTCTCTTCCGAATCATCCTCCGACAAGTATGAGTTGCTCATCAGGTATGAGCCCATAACTACCGGTAGTCCGTCACATCTCACTTTGTTCGTAAGTGAATATGCAACCAACCGGCCGGTTGACAAAGCTGTCATCAAAATAACATCCCGGGAAGACAGTCAGATGAATTTTAAAATTGTACAAAGCGGTGAAGGCACTTATCTGGTTGAAACTACATTCCCGGAAAAGAAAACATATTCATTTGCAGTAAACATACACAGCCACGCAGGACCGGACCTGATACTGATTTCCAATATCGAATCAGGAAAGAAATTAATATCCACACAATCTGCGGAAGAAAGCACAATTCTTATAAAATGGCAAACCTGGCTGTTGACCGGACTTGCCCTGCTGGCAGGGGCTGTCATTGGAATATTATTTCAGAAACGCAGAACCGGAAATGGCAGGAAGGCTGCTGCCATATTCTTGTTAATTGTTTATTGTATGATTCCTGCATCGTCTCTTACGGCGCATGGCGATGAGGAACATGCATCAGGTTCGTCAGGCGGAAATTTTTCAAACTCACTTCATGTTCCGAAAGAAACACAGTTCCTTTTTGATGTTTTCACTGACAAGCTGCAGAAATGGAATTTTTCGGAAAGCACCAAGCTGTTCGGGACCATCATTCCGGGAAGCAGCGGGCAGGCGCTTGTTACCACTCCTCAGCACGGGAAGATAGTTTCACTTAAGGTACGCGTAGGACAAAAAATATCTGCTGGCGATCCTATGGCAACCATTGAACAAAGCCTGGATGCAGGGACGCAGGTTAGTATGATGACTGAAAAAAACAGCCTGGCGGCAGAAGCAGATGCTGCAAGGAAGGAATACGAGCGTCTGAGCACCATTGCTGACATTGCTGCAAAAAAAGATATAGATGAAGCCAGGGCACGTTTGCAAAAAGCTGAACAGAATCTCAGCCTTCTTTCCGGCTCTTCAGGGAAAACATTTTTATTGAAGGCACCTATCAGCGGTGTTGTATCAAACTTTAATCTTTCGCAAGGATCAACCGTCAATGCAGGCCAGACCATTTTTACCATTACCAACCTGTCACAGATATATGCTGAAGCACAGGTGTTCGACAAAGATGCATCGAAAGTAAAGGCAGGTGCAAAATTCACAATTGAATGTGTGAACGACAACCATCAAACCAGCGAGGTTGAACTCCTGTCGCTGGCACAGGAAATCAATTCCACCAACCAATCACAACGGGTGCTGTTCTCCCTGTCAAATCCTGATGGTGATTTCAAGATCGGAGAGTTTGTGAATATCCGCGTATTTTCCGGAACAGGCACGCAGCAGATTTCCTTGCCAAATTCTGCCATTACTGAAATTAACGGCAAGCCTGTCGTATTCGTCAAGGAATCAGCTGAAACGTATACGGTAAGTTATGTGCAGACAGGCGAAAACAACGGTACTCATACAAGCATCATAAAAGGTATTGAAGAAGGAGAGCGTGTGGTGGTCAATGCCAGCTACCAGTTAAAAATGATATATCTCAACCAGTAATCTTTATAAAAATTCATATGAAAACAAAAACTATCCTGATACATGCTATCCTCGCTGTGGCTACTGTATTTCTCCTTCCTGCATGCAATCAAACCGGAAAAGAAAACACCGGTCAAACAAAAAACGATTCAGAGCAAACTGGCGGACATGAACACGTATATGCATGCCCGATGCATCCGGAGGTTACCGGCAAGGAAGGCGACAAGTGTTCAAAATGCGGCATGGCTCTGGTTCATGCGGATGAATCAGCGGTAAAAGGCAATCACAGCATGAAGCTTGGTTCCGTGCCTGCGCCACCGGTATCCGGAAAACCTGCTACTCTGTCGTTTATCCCGGTAAACAGCGACGATGTAAATTCACCTGTTCCGCTGGATGTTGTGCATGAAAAAAAAATCCATCTGATCATAGTAAGTGAAGACCTTTCATGGTTCAGCCATATCCATCCTGAATACCAGTCTGATGGTTCGTATACGGTAAGCGAAACATTCCCCCATGGTGGTACTTATTTCCTGTATGCCGATTATAAGCCCAGCGGAGGGATGCACCAGGTTGACAGATTAAAAATTGATGTAGCCGGAGAAAAAGCAGAAGCTAAAAAGTATACTGAGTCAAGTCTGTCTTCTGCCAGCGATGAATTTACGGTTACATTAAAACCTGATGGAGGCAGGTTCGTTTCAAATCAATCTATACACTTTGATGGCGTATTCACCAGGAACGGTGCCCAGTTTGATGTTAACGACCTGAACAATTACCTGGAGGCAAAAGGCCACATGGTTGCAATACACACAGGCACAGGAGAGTATGTTCACCTGCACCCTGAGGTTGAAGGAACAATACTTCACTTCCATACCACCTTTGAAAAATCAGGACTTTATCGTGTATGGCTGCAGTTTATGGCAGGGAACAAGCTGCATACCACAAGCTTTGTGCTGAATGCTGTTGAGGATGCCGGAAAATCAACAGCATCTCCTGCAGGATCATCCGGTCACGGGCACTAAGCGGCTAATCTGAAAAAATGCTGAACAGGCTCATTAAATTATCCCTCGCGAACCGGTTGCCGGTTGTTGCCATTGCACTCCTGCTTATCGTATATGGCACATTTACCATCGTGAGCCTTCCCGTTGATGTATTGCCAGACCTGAACCGGCCGAGGGTCACCATTTTCCTGGAAGCAAACGGAATGGCACCTGAAGAAATTGAAACACAGGTTATATTGCCTGTTGAAACTTCCATGAATGGCGCACCGGGGGTTGAGGAAGTAAGGAGCAACGCATCCACCGGCATCGGCATGGTGTTTATCGAATTTGACTGGAAGACCGATATATACAGGGCCAGGCAGCTTGTTTCTGAAAAGCTTCAGACCGTACAGCTCCCACCGGGTATTACACCAGTAATGGCGCCGGTGAGTTCTGTAATGGGTCAGGTGATGATGGTGGGTATTTCCTCAGACAGCACTTCACTTTCTGAATTGCGAACGCTGGCAGATTTCACTATTCGCCGCAGGCTGATGAGCATAGATGGCGTTTCACAGGTAATTGCCATTGGCGGTGAACGGCTGCAGTACCAGGTGCTCATCTCATCTTCCAGACTGAAACAGTTTAACCTGTCAATTGATGATATAGATAAAGCGCTTGCGCTGACCAACAGGAACAGCACGGGTGGTTTTTTTAACCAGTTCGGATCGGAAGTGGTGATTCGCAATATAGGCAGGGCATATTCACTTGACGACCTGAAGAACACGGTGGTGGCCAACCGTGATGGCCTGCCCGTATTGTTATCTCAGGTCGCTGATGTTAGGTTTGGAGCTGCCCAGAAACGTGGTGATGCAAGCATCAATGCACAGCCGGCCGTCATTCTTACAATTGAAAAGCAGCCGGGAGCAAATACAATCAGCATGACAGAGGCTGTTGAAAATGCTATTTCAGAAATGCAGTCTTCCCTTCCTCCTGATGTAACCCTTAACCCGCGGATTTTCCAGCAGAAATATTTTATTGACGCTGCGCTTTCGAATGTGGAAAGAGCCCTGCTTGACGGGTTTATTCTGGTAGTCATCATCCTGTTTTTATTCCTGCTGAATTACCGCACCACGCTCATTACGCTGACTGCAATCCCATTGTCGCTGGTAATTACAGCCATTATCTTCAAGCTGTTCGGATTCAGCATCAATACGCTTACGCTTGGCGGCATCGCAATAGCAATCGGTGAGCTTGTGGATGATGCGATAGTAGATGTGGAAAATGTTTTCAGGCGAATAAATGAGAACCGGAAATCAGCCACTCCAATACCTATGTTACATGTAGTATATCATGCAAGCAGCGAGATCAGGAATTCCATCGTATATGCTACTGTTATTGTGGTGCTAGTTTTTATACCGCTCTTTTACATGGAGGGAATGGAAGGCAGGATTTTTGCACCCCTTGGTATCGCATACATTACATCCATCGTAGCATCACTTTTTGTTTCGCTCACAGTTACTCCTGTGTTGTGTTCACTTCTGCTTGATGGAAAAAAACAGCATGACAGGGAAAGCTGGTTGGTACGCATTCTGAAAAAATATGATACCCGGCTGCTTCACTGGGGACTTGCGAGGCCGAAGACCATCATTGTTTCAGCGGCAATCCTGATCATTTGCTCTTTTTCGATTGTCCCTTTTTTCGGAACCGAATTTTTGCCACCGTTCAATGAAGGCTCCTTTACAATCAACCTTTCAACCCCTGCCGGAACTTCCCTTGAAGAAAGCAATAAAATAGGAACCATGGCCGAGGAGCTGATGCT
>Ga0190272_10000805_pt1 | contig 15393 bp, 14 predicted proteins | sample Popmic504T_FD_133746 | JGI IMG/M metagenome (GOLD analysis project Ga0190272, IMG submission 133746) | Populus adjacent soil microbial communities from riparian zone of Shoshone River, Wyoming, USA - 504 T | ecosystem: Environmental > Terrestrial > Soil > Riparian zone | place: USA: Wyoming... | reverse complement strand
CCTCCGCGCGACGGAGGGCGGCCTCGAGCAGGAGCCGCCCCTCCTCGAGCTCGTTCGGAACCGCAATCGACGCGTCGAGCTTCTTGCGCAGGCCGTCGCGCCAGGAGCCGAAGCCGTCGCGCCACGCCTCGATGGCGTACACGTGCCGCCGGTTGCGGAGGAGCTCGATGTGTCCGGACCAACGATCGTTGTCGATCGGTCGCATCGGCGCATCTCGCCAGGCCGTCTCGTCGTCCGCGCGAAGCTGCAGCACCGCGTCGAGCAGGTCGTGACCTTCGGCGAAGATGTCGGCCGTGACCAGCAGCTGGTCGCCGACGATGCGCTTGACGGCGTAGCGGCCACCATCGAGCTCGGGAGCGATGCGCTCGATCACGATGCTGCGGCGGCTGCCGACCTCGTCGGGCCCGGGCTCGAGACCGGCGGCATCGCGTGCCTCGACAAGCGCGGCGACCGCTCGGCGCACGCTCTCCTTCGTCGTCGTCATGGCGGGCATCACCCTACCCGATCCTGCCCGTCACCGGCGAGACGCCTCGATGTCGGCGACAATGCCCCGGATGCTGCGCCCGCGTCTTCGTGGCCCATTGATCCTCGCGTCCGTGCTGCTGGTTGCCTGTGGCACGCCGGCAGGATCGGCCTCACCCGAGGGCTCCTCGACCGCCGGCGCGCCCAGCCCGACGCAGACGACCTCGCCGCCGGTTCCGAGCGCCAGCGCTGCGACACCGTCGACAACCCCCACCGCCGGCGATCCTCCGCCGATCGCGCTCGAGCCCGTCGCCGATGGGTTCGTCAGCCCGATCGGCCTGACGGGTGCGCCGGGCGGATGGCTCCTCGTCAGCGAACAGCCGGGCGTCGCCGTGGCCGTGCACCCCGAACGCGGCGCACGCGCCGTCGCGGTCGACCTGCGCGACCGCATCAGCAGCGGCGGGGAGCGCGGCCTGCTCGGCCTCGCCCTCCACCCGGAGTGGCCGGCCGTCGCCAGGGCATTCGTCCACTACACCGACCTTGCCGGCAACACCGTGGTGTCCGAAGTTTCCGGCACCCAGGGCGCCGGCGGGCCGCCGATCCTCGACCCGACCAGCGAGCGCGTGCTGCTGCGGGTCGAGCAGCCCGACAGCAACCACAACGGCGGGCAGCTCGCCTTCGGGCCCGATGGGCACCTGTGGCTCGGCCTGGGAGACGGCGGGTCAGCCGATGACCCGCACGGCCACGGCCAGGACACGTCGACGCTGCTCGGATCGATCCTGCGTCTCGACGTCTCGACGCCCGGTGCCTACGCCATTCCTGTCGACAATCCCTTTGCCGACGGCTCCGGCGGCCATCCCGAGATCTACCTTTTCGGCCTGCGCAACCCGTGGCGCTTCAGCTTCGACCCCGAGACCGGTGCGCTCTGGATCGCCGACGTCGGCCAGAACGCCTTCGAAGAGATCAACCGGATCGATCCGGTGGCCGATGCCGGCGCGAACCTGGGCTGGAACGTGATGGAGGCGGCTCATTGCTTCGCCGACGCCGGCTGCTCGGCCGACGGCCTCTTCCTGCCCCTCGCCGAGTACGGCCGCGACCACGGCTGCTCGGTGACCGGCGGCCACGTCTACCGTGGCGACGGCGTCCCCGGCCTCGCCGGCTGGTACCTGTTCTCCGACTACTGCACCGGCTACGTGATGGGTGTCCCGGCCGACGCTCCCGCCCCCGACGACGGGACCGCCCTGGCGCCGAGGATCCTGCTCGAGACGGGCATCCCGATCAGCAGCTTCGGCGCCGGCGACGACGGCGAGCTCTACGTCGTCGACCACATTGCCGGGACGCTCTCACGGATCGTCGCCGGCGGCGGCTGACCGAGGGCGCCGAGCGCCCGCAGCGAGGTCCATCGGCCGCGCCCGATCACCAGGTGGTCGAGCAGCTCGATGTCGAGCAGTCGCCCGGCCTCCGCCAGCTCGGCGGTGATGCGCAGGTCCTCGCCGGAAGGGCTCGGGTCGCCCGACGGATGGTTGTGCGCCACGATCACCGCTGCCGCACAGGCGCGCACCGCGTCCCGAAAGACCTCGCCGACCCGGACCGACGAGCCGGCCAGGTTGCCGCGGTAGACCGTGCGCTCCGCGGTCACCACGTTCTTGGTATCGAGCAGCAGCACCCGAAGCTCCTCGCGCTCGAGCGTGCCCATGGCGTCGACCAGCGGCTCGGCAACGTCGGTCGGCGTTCGGATCAGCCACGGGTCGGCCGGCCAGGAGCGGGCGGCACGACGCCCGGCCTCGACGCAGGCCGAGACGCGTAGCGCGGCGGCGCGGGACAGCCCGGCGACCTGGAGCTCGAGTGGCGCGGCCTGCATCACGCTCGACAGCGACCCGAACCGATCGATGAGGCGTCGCGCGACCCGCGGCGCGGCCACGCGATCGCCAAGGACGAGCGCCAGGACCTCCTCGTCACCGGCGACATCGGCGCCGAGCCGCTCGAATGCCGGCCGCCCTCGGTGGGGCACCGGGGCGGGGATCACCGTCGGCTCGTTCTTCATGACCGCAGACGGTACGAACCGCCGATCAACGGCGGCTTATCGGCCGATTATCGAGGGGGTGTTGCCCTCACACCGGGAGCCGCACGAGGTCGAAGCGAACGACCAGGGCGAGGGCGACGGAGATGGCGTTGACGGTGGCGTGCATCGCCATCGGTGCCAGCAGGTTGCCCGTTCGCCGGTAGATCCACGCCAGTGCCAGGCCAAGCAGGAAGATCGGCACCAGTGCGACCAGCGAGACGTGGATGACCGCGAACAGGGCAGATGAGCCGATGTACGCCCAGCGCCTGCCGCTCTCACGCAGGAGTGCGTTGAAGACGACCCCGCGGAAGAAGATCTCCTCGGCAATGGGCGCCAGGATCACGACCGCCAGGATGACCAGCAACGGGTCGAGCATCGCGATCGCGCGCTCGGCGGCCTGCGGCTCGGGCTCGATCCCCAGGAGCTCGAGCATGTAGACGACGACGGCCGCTACACCCGTCGATCCGAGCCAGGCGACGACGCCCCAGCCGACGCCGGACGTGATCGCGGCGGTCGCGTTGCGGCCGGGAAGCGACGGCAGCCCGGCCATGGCTCCGGGACGGAACACCAGGAACCAGCTCACGAGGAGGAGCGCGACCTGGGTCGAGACGAGAAGCACGACGGCGCCGAGTGTCGTCAGCTCCCCCTCGCCCAGGACGAGCGCCGATGCGTCCGCGCCGAACGGCGCGGTGAGCAGAAACGCGATGGCGAGGACGAGCAGCACCAGGATCAGCACCGCGGGTCCGCGGTACCGCTCCGGCGGGAGGTGACGGCGAATCGAGAGCTGCCTGACCGCCATGTAGACGAGGCCCGCCGAGAAGGCCCCGGCACCGATGATCGCCAGCCAGGCGAGGAGCGCCGGGCTGTCCACGTTCAGCTGGCCCTGGACCACCATCGCCCCGGCGACGAGCGCGCCGATCGCAAGCAGAGCGCCGCCAAAGACCATGACCCTTCCCGGCCAGGCCGGCATGCGGATCGTTCCCGGGCCGACGGTCGGGTGGGGACCCCTTGGCAGGGATTCGGGACGTTCAGGCCCGGCGGGGTCCGTTGGGCCGTGGTCGCCGGTCAGGTGTTCGTGGCGCCGCGAAGGCGGCCGTGCTCAGCGGTCGCGTCCGACGGCGCGTCGGACGGCAACGCGTCGATGTCGACCGGCTCCTCGTCGACCGAGACGCTCGTCCGGGCTCGTGCGGCGGCGCGCGATGACCCGCGCTCGAAGTCCCGGCCGCAGAACGCGCACAGCGGCCAGGTCGGCTCCGCGAGCCGGTTGCACGCCGGGCAGACGCGGTGCAGCCGCGTGCGGCAGTTGGGGCAGACCAGCCAGTCGGAGTCCACGCGATCCCGACAGACCGGACAGAGCTCGTTCTTCTCGACTTCCGCGAGGAGCGACTCCTCGGCGAGGCTGCGCTCGTACACCTCGGCCAGGGTTTCGCGGGGCCTCACGATCAGGTAGAGGACGACGGCGAAGACGAACAGCAGCGGCGTGAAGAAGATGATCAGGGCAGCGGCGAAGTACGGAAGGATCGGGTTCTCCGTCCGCGCCTGCATGTCGCGGAACGCCCAGTACGCGGTGCCGAGCCACAGGAGGACGACGTAGATCACGATCAGCTGGCTGGCCAGCTGAACGATCGGGTTGCTCAGGAAGCCGTTCCAGAACTCGCCGATCGGTTCGAGAATCGCGTCCATACGGTGTGCCTGGCCTCTGCTGCGGGAAGTGGGCGCTCAGGCGCCGTCGGCAATGCTAGCAGAGACCGTGCCTCCGCTCCCCTCCGGGCCCTGGGATCGCGCGCTCGCCGGAGGCTCTCAGGGGCTCTGCCGGTCCATCTCCGTCAGGGTCGCCACGAGGAGCCGATGCTCCTCGTCGAGCACGCGTCCGGCCAGGGTCTCTACGTCATCCCCGGGAAGGACCGGCACGCGCGCCGATGCCAGGATCGGCCCGGCATCCAGCTCGGCAATGACCTCGTGGACGGTCGCCCCCGTCTACGTCTCGCCGGCTGCGAGGACCGACCGATGGACCGCCGGACCCATCATCCCGGCCCCACCGTGCGCCGGCAGCAGGCTCGGATGGATGTTGATCGTGCGGCCGCGGAACGACGCGAAGTACGACGGCCGCAGGAGCTGGTCGTAGCCGGCCAGCAGGGCCAGCTCCACGCCCGCCTCGGTCAGCGCCCGGCCCATGGCAGCGTCGCGGGCGAGCGCATCCCCGCCGAAGTCAGCTCGCCGCAGGACCCGCGCCGTGACGCCGTGGACGGCGGCGACATCGAGCGCCCGCACGCCGGGCCGGTTGCTGATGACCAGGACGACCTCGATCCCCGGCGGCCGCGCCGTGAGCACGGCCTCCAGGTTCGACCCACGGCCCGAGACGAGGACCCCAAGCTTCATCGGGCTCACTCGAACCGGACGCGCGCGCCCTCGGCGACCTCGACCACTCGACCGATGCGATACGCGTCGCCCAGTGCGGCCACCGCCGCGTCGGCCAGGGCTCCGGGCACCACTGCCGTCATCCCGATCCCCAGGTTGAAGGTGCGGACCATCTCCTCATCGGCGATGTCGCCGCGTGACTGGAGCAGGCTGAAGATGGGCGGCACGGGCCACGAGCCCGTGTCGATCTCGACGCCCAGCCCATCGGGCAGCGTGCGCGGCACGTTGCCCTCCCAGCCGCCGCCGGTGATATGGGCCAGGGCATGAAGGTCGCCACCGGCCTCGCGCAGGGCGCGGCGCAGGATGCGGACCTCGTCGAGGTACGAACGATGCGGCTCGAGGAGCACGTCGCCGAGCGTGACTCCGCCCTCGGGCATCGGCTCGCTCCAGGTCGCCTCGGGCAGGACACGCCGGGCGAGGCTGTAGCCGTTGGTGTGCAGGCCCGAGGACGGCAGGCCGATGACCGCGTCGCCGGCCCGCGCCGCCGAGCCGTCGATCAGGTCGGCGCGTGCCACGACCCCGACCGCGAAGCCGGCGAGATCGTAGTCGCCGTCGCGGTAGAGATCCGGCATCTGTGCGGTCTCGCCGCCGATGAGCGGGATGCCGGCGGCCGCACAGCCCGCCGCAACCCCGCCGACGATCTCCTCGACGGCCTCGGCGCGCAGCTCGCCCACCGCCAGGTAGTCGAGAAAGAAGAGCGGGTCGGCACCGCTCACGGCGATGTCGTTCAGGCAGGCATTCACGAGGTCGACACCGATCGTGTCGTGCCGGCCGAGCGCCACGGCCACCTTGAGCTTGGTGCCGACGCCGTCTGTGCTGCTGACGAGAATCGGGTCGGCGTGGCTCTCCAGGTCGAAGCGGAAGAGCCCACCGAAGCCGCCGACGCCGCCCAGGACGGCCGGCGTGAGCGTCGCGGCGGCCGCTCGGGCGATGCGCTCGACCGCGCGCTCTGCCTCGTCGACGTCGACGCCGGCCTCGCGGTACGTGCGCGCCATCGGCGTCAGCGCCGTTCCAGCGCCAGCTTGTCGAGCTCCAGCGGCACGTCCGTCGGATACACGCCGTCGAAGCATGCCGTGCATCGCGCATCGGTCCGTCCGCCAACGGCGGCCAGCATCCCCTCCTTCGAGAGGTAGCCCAGCGAGTCGGCCCCGATCGCGGCGCGGATGCCCTCGAGCGAGTGGTTCGCGGCGATGAGCTCGTCGCGGCGGCCCGTGTCGACCCCCATGTAGCAGGGGTGCTTCATCTGGGGCGAGTGGATTCGTACGTGCACCTCCGCCGCACCGGCGCGGCGGACCATCTCGACGATCGGACCGGTCGTGGTGCCGCGCACGATCGAGTCGTCGACCACCACCACGCGCTTGCCGGCGAGCAGCTCGGGAAGCGGGTTGAACTTCATGCGCACCGACTGGTCGCGGCTGCCGGGCTGGATGAAGGTGCGCCCGATGTAGCGGCTCTTGATCAGCCCCTCGCGGTACGGCAGGCCGGCCTCCTCCGCGTAGCCGATGGCGGCCGGAATGGCGGAGTCGGGCACGGCGATCACCAGGTCGGCCTCAGCCGGGTGCTCGCGCGCCAGGCGCCGGCCCATCTCCAGCCGCGCCTCGTACAGCAGCCGTCCATCGATGACGCTGTCGGGCCGCGCGAGGTACACGAACTCGAAGACGCACAGCCGCTCCCGCGCCGGGTCCGCCCGCTTGGAGCGATGCGAGTGCACGCCCTCCTCGTCGATCGTCAGCACCTCGCCGGCCTCCACGTCCCGGACGAACTGCGCGCCGACCGCGTCGAGCGCGGCCGACTCGCTGGCGACGACCCAGCCCCCGCCGGGCAGCCGGCCCAGGGCCAGCGGCCGGAAGCCGATCGGGTCTCGCGCTGCAACGAGGGCCGTCTCGGTGAGCATGGTGAAGGTGAAGGCACCGATGGCGCGATGGAATGCGTGATCGACGCGTTCGGCCCAGGTGCGGCCCGGAGCATGCGCGATGAGCTTGGCAAGCACCTCCGTATCGGAGGCGGAGCCGAACTCGACGCCCTGCTCGCTGAGCTCGTCGCGCAGCCACGATGCGTTGGTGAGGTTCCCGTTGTGGCCGAGCATCAGCTCGCCCAGGTCGGAGCGCGCGTAGACGGGCTGGACGTTCGGCAGCGTGTTCGAGCCGGTCGTGCTGTAGCGCGTGTGGCCGATGGCCGCGCGCGGCGAACGGCCGCCCTCCTCGCTTCCCTCCAGCCGCTGCAGGGTCTCCTCGTCGAAGACGCTGGCGACGAGGCCGAGCCGCTTGTGGAGGCTGAGCTGGCCGCCGTCGGTGACGGCGATGCCGGCCGACTCCTGGCCGCGATGCTGGAGGGCGTGGAGCCCGATGTATGCCATCCGGGCCACGGAAGCGCCGGGCGCCCAGATGCCGATGACGCCGCACTCCTCGCGCGGGCCGTGCGGCTCGTACATGGGGAGCACGTCACCCATGATAGCGAGCGGCCGGAGGCGCCAGACGCCGTTCCCGACAGCCTCCCCGGGAGTACTCCCGCCGTACTGCATCAAACCCCACCAGGGCGGTTTTGGCACCGTTCGACCCGAGTGCCCGCCCTCGGCCCGGGACCATCAGCCCATGGCCGACCGGGACGATGACCTCCATGCTGTTGCCGATGCTCATCATCGTTCGTGCCCTGGGCTTCCTGGCCCCCGCCGCCGTCGCGCTCCTCCTGCTGGTGGCAGTGTCGGTCGCGGCCGAGGTCGAAATCGCCCACCGTGACAGCCTGGCACTGGTGGTCGCCGTCGCCGTCGTTGCTGGCATGACAACGATGGCGTTGCTGGCCTGGAGCTATATCGGCTGGCGGCTCAACCGGATCGCAACGGCCCTCGAGCGCACGCTCGAGACGGACGAGCCGATCTACCTTCACGAAGGCGGCATCCCCGGAGAGCGGCGCCTGGCGCGCGCCTTCAACACTGCCAGCGGTGCGTTCCTGCAGGTCGAGGCACGCGCCACGCATGACCGGCTCACCGGCATTCCGAACCGCGAGACCCTGCTCGCCATCCTGGGCGCCGAGATCGAGCGCGCGGGACGCCACTACAAGCCCCTCAGCGTCGCGTTCATCGACATCGACCGCTTCAAGCCGATCAACGACACATACGGACACAAGGCCGGCGACGCCGTCCTGCGCCAGCTGGCGCGGCTCATCGCGGAGGCGGTCCGCGTCAGCGACACCTTCGGGCGCTACGGCGGCGAGGAGTTCATGCTCATCCTGCCGGAGACGATGCCGGAGGACGCGGTCAAGCTGGCCGAGGAGCTGCGCACCCTCGTGCAGCACCAGACGCTCCCCATCGGCGACCAGCACACTGTCAAGGCCACGATCAGCATCGGCGTCGCCGGTGGCCGAGGCTCGGGGCTCCAGATCGACATGCTGGTCGACCGGGCCGATGCGGCCATGTATGCGGCCAAGTCCCTCGGCCGCAACCGGACCTACCTTCACCGCGAGCTCGATGAGGAAGCGCCGGTCCGACGCGCTCCGATCTCGGCCGAGCACCGAGCGCAGGCGACGGCGATCGGGCAGTGGGCGAGCGACACGGCGACACAGGCGCTGGCCTCGGTCCTGGCACCGCAGCCGAATCACCGGGGCCGGCCCTCCGACATGATCGCCGCGCTGGCCACCGGCATCGGCCTCGAGATGGGGCTGCCGCCCGAGGAGATCGAGCGCATCAGGATCGCCTCGCTTCTGCACGACCTCGGCAAGATCGCCATCCCGGAGGAGATCCTCGACAAGCCGACGACGCTGTCGGACGACGAGTGGCAGGCCATCGGCGAGCACCCGCGCATCGGCCAGGTGATCCTCGAGCAGGCATCCACCCTGCGCGAGGCGATCCCGGTCGTCCTGCACCACCACGAGCGATACAACGGCGGTGGCTATCCGCACGGTCTGCGCGGCAGCGAGATCCCCATCGGCGCGCGCATCGTGTCGGTGGCGGATGCGTACCACGCGATGGTCCACGCCCGGCCCTACAAGGGCGCGCTGACCCACGAGGAGGCGCTCGAGGAGCTTCGCCGTCACGCCGGCACCCAGTTCGACCCGAACGTGGTCGAGCTCTTCTGCGACGTCTACCGCGAGAGCGTGCCGCCGGACGGCCTGACGGAGGTCTACAGGCTCCACGAGCGCGCTCGGGGCGGCCTCGACCACATCGATACCCCGAGCCTTCCCGGGAACGGATCGGTTGGGCCACCGCGCCCACGCCGGCGCCGACCGGTGCGCGAGGCCTCCGGCTGATGTGGTCTCGCGCCCTCCCGACCCTGGCGCTCGTGGCGGCACTCCCGGGAGTGCCGTCCGTGGCGTATTTCGCGTTCGACGGCACCCTGGTTGATGCCGATGCCCTCGGCGGCCCGCCCGTCATGATCGCGGCTGCGGCCGGCATGGCTGCGCTGCTCGGCATTGCCCTCGCGATCGCCCGGCGGCGCCGTCCCGGTTCCACGATCGCAGCGGACGAGGCAGAGCGTCGAAACGAGGCAACCGATCGGCTCGTCGCGGCCGCACTCATTCGCCGAACGCTGAACCGCCGCGGGCGACCGCACTTCGACGACGAGGGAATGGCGGGTTCGCCCACGCAGTCCGAGACCCGAGTGGCGCGCCGGATGCGCCGCTCGGACTAGAAGCCGGGCCGCCAGCCCTCGGTCAGGCGCACGACCGGCACGGTCATGTGCGCCGAGCCGGCCAGCAGGTCGAGGTCATCGCCACCGGCCACTCCGAGGAAGGACGCGGGAACGCCCGCTGCCGCCACCGCCGAACGGAAGTCCGCCACCCGCTCGACCGGAACGGCAACCACCACCCTTCCCGCACGCTCACCGAATGCGGCTGCCCCGGACACGTCGTCGCTCGCCGCGGCCAGGTCGATCCGGGCACCGACGCCGGCGCCGATCGCAATGCGCGCCAGGGCCACGGCGATGCCGCCGACCGAGCAGTCGTGCGCCGAGCCGATGAGGCGCTGCCGTGCGAGCTCGGCCATCAAAATGACCACCCGCGCCGCCGCCGCCAGGTCGAGCCGGGGGACGCCCCCGCGAACGCCGCGACGCCATGCCAGCTCGGAGCCGGCAAGGGCCTCGGCGTCGTACGCCGGATCGCCGAGCAGCCAGATCTCGTCGTCGGTCGACCAGGTCATGGGAACGGCCGCGGCGCGATCCTCGAGCAACCCGACCGTACCGATCACCGGGGTCGGCAGGATCGGCCCGTCGGGGGTCTCGTTGTAGAGGCTCACGTTCCCCGATACGACCGGCAGGTCGAGCTCGCGGCAGGCGGCGGCGATGCCGTCGATGGCGCGCTCGAGCTGCCAGGCGCCAAGGTCGGTCTCGGGTGATCCGAAGTTGAGGCAGTCGGTGACGCCGACCGGCGTGGCCCCGCAGCAGGCGACGTTGAGCGCCCCCTCGATCACGGCAGACGCGCCGGCCAGGAACGGATTCAGCGCCCCGACGCGCGCCGGGCCGGGGCCGTCGATCGCCAGGGCCAGCGCGCGGGTCGTTCCCTTGATGCGCAACAGGCCCGCATCGCCGCCGCCCGGACCGACCACCGTGTTCGTGCCGTTCATGTGGTCGTAGCGCCGCCAGATCGGCTTGCGGTCGCGCGCATTGGGCGATCCGAGCAGCTCGAGGAGCACCTCGGCCGTCGGTGGTGACGCCGCCAGCGCGACGAGGCCGTCGTCCGAGGCAGGTGGCGGCGCATGCCCGGAAATGTCGTATCGCGGCGCGTCGTCGGCCAGGGCGCGGCCAGGTACCTGGCACACGAGCTCGCCTGACGCATGGCATCTGATGAGCGGTCCGTCGGTGATGGTCCCGATCCGCGCGGCCTGCAGGTCGTAACGCTGGAAGACCGTCCGGACGTCGTCGACCCGATCGGGCCGGACCACGATGAGCATCCGCTCCTGCGACTCTGACAGGAGCACCTCGTACGCGGTCATGCCCGGCTCGCGTCTCGGGACGGCATCCAGGTCGACCTCGGCACCGACCCGGCCGCGCGCCGTCAGCTCGGCGAGGGCACAGGTCAGCCCGGCGGCCCCGAGGTCCTGCATGGCGACGACGGCCTCGAGACGGGCGAGGTCGAGGCAGGCCTCCATCAGCAGCTTCTCGAGGAACGGGTTGCCCACCTGCACGGCGGGCCGGCGCTCATCGCTGTCCTCGCCGAGCGTGGCGGACGCGAAGGATGCGCCCTGGATGCCGTCGCGACCGGTCGACGCACCCACCAGCAGGAGGACGTTGCCGGCTCCTGCCGCTCGCGCCAGGGTGATCTCGTCGTGGCGCGCGATGCCGACGCACATGGCGTTGACGATGGGGTTGCCCGAGTAGCTCGGGTCGAACGCCACCTCGCCGCCGATGTCGGGGATGCCGATGCAGTTGCCGTAGCCGGCGATGCCACCGACGACCCCGCCGAACAGGTACCGGTTGCGCACCGCCGCGGTCGCATCGGTCTCGGCGTCGGCCTCGAGCGGGCCGAAGCGCAGGCTGTTGAGCAGGGCGATCGGACGTGCGCCCATGGTGAAGATGTCGCGGATGATGCCCCCGACGCCGGTAGCGGCGCCCTGGTACGGCTCGACCGCACTCGGATGGTTGTGCGACTCGACCTTGAAGACGGCGGCCAGCCCGTCCCCGATGTCGATGACCCCGGCGTTCTCGCCCGGGCCTACGAGCACGCGGTCCCCCGTCGACGGCAGGCGTCCGAGCAGCGGCCGCGAGTGCTTGTAGGCGCAATGCTCGGACCACATCGCACCGAACATGCCCAGCTCAACCGGGTTCGGGTGCCGGCCGAGCGCCTCGACGACCAGGTGGAACTCGGACTCCGTCAGGCCGTGCCGCTGCTCGGCCGAGGGCAGGGCCAGGGTCATGTCAGCGAGCTGGGCCACCCAGCGGCTGGTCGCGACCAAGCTCCAGCAGGATGCATCCCATGCCCGCCGCGGCGGTCCCGAGGAACAGCAGCAGCTCTCCGATGCCGGCGACGCCGAAGCCGATCCGGTCGAGCCCGATCCCGAAGCCGATGAGCACCACCACCAAGGTGGCCAGGCGCAGATGCGGCACGGCCGGCACGTTCGCCGCGAAGAAGACGCTCACCGCGATGCCGACGAGCAGGATGATCAGGAGCAGGTCGATCGGATTGATCACCCCTCGGAAGAGCCCGAAGATCGTGCCGAGGGCCCCGACCGCCGCCCCGACCCCAATCAGCCACGCGGACAGCGTCACCGGCCACGTGACCGGCAGGTTGACCTGGGAGGCCTCTTGGCGTGTGCCAGCCTCGGCGCTCGCGGCGGGCGGCGGTGGCACGTCGCGCGGCGGAGGCACGGCTTCGACGCGCGTCGCGTCCTGCGGGCGTTCGGGGCGCGCCGGCTCACCGCTCCTCCAGTCGCGCGCGGAGGCATCTCCTGCGGGCTCTCCGGCCGGCTCGTCGGGCTCCGCGGCGGTGGGGGTGGGTTCGGGCCAGGCCGGCGCCGCGGGGATCTCGGTCTCGGCCTGCTGGTCGACGGGCTGTCCGCAGGTCGGGCAGAAGACCGCCGTGTCGTCGACCTCCGTGCCGCAGTTCGGGCAGAAACGCGCCATCGGGTCAGCTCCTGCCAAATCGGGTGAGCGTTCCGATCAGAATGATCAGCGCCGACAGGAAGAAGATGATCCCGGCCGGGGTGAGCACGCGGAGCAGGCCGACGAGGTCACCGTCCCAGTTCCCGAGCAGCTCAGCCACGACGAACAGGACGATCAGGCCGACGCTCCACAGGAGCGCGATGCCGAGCCCCACCGTCTGCAACGGACCGGGCGTGGCACGAACGAAGCCCGCGACGGCCAGCACGAGCAGGAGGACGCCGAGCAGCGGGATCGGCGCAGTCAGTCCGAAGTACGCCTGGTCGACGAGTGCGGCGCCGACGTCGGGGTAGGCGGTCCAGAAGGCCACGCCGTAGCCGTCGGCTCCCGATGCCCGCTCGAACAGCGAGCCGGACCCGTACAGGAACGGCAGGAGATAGCCGGTGACGATGCCGATCAGCCCGATGAGCAGCACGACGGGACCGAGGACGGCACCGCCGCGGCGGACTTCGACCGGCTCGGCGGACTCCTCGCCGGCGACCGCGGGCGGCACGTAGCCGGGGGCGGTCCCACGCAGGTTTGCCCCGCAGTTCTGGCAGAAGGCCACGCCGGCGCGATTGTGGGTTCCGCAGCGCGGACAGGCCATCGTGCCCTCGGGCGCACCCGGACGCTCCACGGTCGTCGCCACGCCCGCCGCGACCAGGCGCTGGCCGCAGCTTCGGCAGAACGCCAGGCCGGGCCGGTTCTCCGTGCCGCAGCGCGGGCAGAGGGTGCTCTCGCCGGTAGCGCCCTCGCCGGCCGGGACGCTGTGGGCGGCGGTGGCGGCAGCCGCGACGGCAGCCTCGTCAGCTTCGGCGTACGTCGGCGTCACCGATCCGGGGTAGGCCTCGACCTCGGAGGGCGGCGGCTCGGGCGTCGTGTCGACCTGGTCGGCCGGTTCGCTCCACTCGGGCTCGCGGATCGGCTCGTCCCCGCGCTCCGGAGGCTGCGTCGGCCACGCGTCCGGCTCTGCCGAGCCGGCAGCCGGTGGCTGCGTCGGCCATGCATCGGCCTCGCCCGAGCCCGAGGCGGGGGCGTCGGTTGGCCAGGCCGGCAGGTCGGAAGCCGGCGTGCCCGTGGCCTCGGTCGCGTCCGGCGCCAGCGTCGCATCCTGGCTCGGCCAGCTCTCGATCTCCGCGGCCTCGACGCTGCCGCTCGCGGCGGCAGGCTCGAACGACGTGCTCTCGGTTGAATCGGCGCTCGACGCATCCGAAGCTGAGTCCGGCGGCGCGGCCTCTTCGCCCGAGGTCGGCTGGATCGAGTCGGCGGACGACGGGGTCTCGTCCTCTGCGTCGTCCGGTTCGCGCCGGTCCCGCTGGTCGTCCACTCGTTCGCCTCCTGCGGCAGGTCTAGGGCCTGAATTCGATCATAGCCGACGCTCCGCGGCTGCCGGCTGGTCTTGCAGCCAGCGTTCCAGCGAACGGAAGAGACGGACACCATCGGTCCCGCCCACCTCCGCCTCGGCGGCTCGCTCAGGGTGCGGCATGAGGCCGAGCACGTTTCCCCGCTCGTTGACGATGCCCGCGATCCCCCGCTCCGACCCGTTCGGGTTGGCGGCGGGAGTGACTCGACCATCCGCGTCCGCGTACCGCAGCACGACGCGCCCGTCGCGTTCGAGCGCGTCGAGGGTCGCGGAGTCTGCCACGTAGCGCCCCTCGCCGTGGCTGATCGGCAGCCTGATGACGTCGCCGTCGGCGAGATCGCCGAGCCAGGCGGTTCCCCGGTCAGGATGCTCGACGCGCAGAGATTGCCAGTCGCATCGGAATTCGAGGTGATCGTTGCGGGTGAGCGCACCCGGGAGCAGACCCGCCTCGGTCAGGATCTGGAAGCCGTTGCAGGAGCCGATGACCGGCCCGCCGGCCGCGGCGAACTCCTCGACCGACCGCATGATCGGCGAGAAGCGCGCGATGGCGCCGGTTCGGAGATGGTCGCCGTGGGCGAATCCCCCGGGCAGCACCACGGCGTCGGGGGCGCCCAGGTCCGAGTCCGCGTGCCAGACCAGGCTGACGTCCCAGCCGAGGACCGAGGTCGCGACGTTGACGAAGTCGCGCTCCGACCACGTACCGGGAAATACGGCCACCGCGATGCGCGGACGCCGTGCCGTGAGGGTCACGGGTTCGCCTCCTCGGCGTCCTGCTGCTCGTCGGCGCGAAGCTGCCAGGTCGCGGTCTCCATCACCGGGCTGGCCAGCAGGCGCCGGCACATGTCGTCGACCGCCGCCTCGGCGCTCGTGTGGTCATCGGCGTCGAAGGTGATGCGCAGCAGCTTGCCGCTGCGGACCTCGCTCACCGATGCATGGCCGAGCGAGCGCAGCGCGGAGCCGATCGTCTGGCCCTCGGGATCGTTGATCCCCGAGCGCAGCGCCACCTGCACCTCGGCCTGCCAGCGCATCGTCACCAGCTCCGACCGGTGAGGCGCTCGTAGGCAGCGACGTACCGATCACGGGTGCCGCTGATGACGTCGTCGGGGAGCGCGGGCGCCGGCGGCTCCTTGTCCCAGCCCGATGCGGCGACGAAGTCGCGCACGAACTGCTTGTCGAAGCTCTGCGGGCTCGAGCCCGGTGCATAGTGCTCGCCGTCCCAGAAGCGCGACGAGTCGGGCGTCAGCACTTCGTCGATCACCGCCAGCTCGCCGTCGATCCATCCGAATTCGAACTTCGTGTCGGCCAGGATCAGGCCCTGTGCGGCGGCTCGGCGCGCACCCTCGACATACAGCGCGATCGAGCGCTCCTCGAGCTGGCGGGCGAGGTCCTCCCCGACCATCTCCGCCAGCTGCTGGCGGCTGATGTTCTCGTCGTGACCCACCTCGGCCTTCGTGGAAGGAGTGAAGATCGGCTCGGGCAGGCGGTCCGCCTCCCGCAGGCCGTTCGGCAGGCGATGCCCGCAGACT
>Ga0190272_10000804_pt1 | contig 15404 bp, 8 predicted proteins | sample Popmic504T_FD_133746 | JGI IMG/M metagenome (GOLD analysis project Ga0190272, IMG submission 133746) | Populus adjacent soil microbial communities from riparian zone of Shoshone River, Wyoming, USA - 504 T | ecosystem: Environmental > Terrestrial > Soil > Riparian zone | place: USA: Wyoming... | reverse complement strand
TTCGCCCGGGTGCAGGATGAACGGCTCATCCGGCTTCGTCTCGATCAGCCGGGTGAGGTCGGGCTGGTCTTCAGCGGGGTCGATGAACGGATACTTGTGGTTGTCGAACAGCCGGAAGTACCGGTCGAGACGCACGTCGACGCTCGAGGGCTGCACCATTGCGGGATCCCACGGGTCGAGCCCGATGCGGCTCGCGTCGATCTCGAATCGGATGTCGCGGTCGGAGAGCAGCACGCGGCAAGCCTACCGAGCGTGGTGGTCCATGCGCGCCGAGTCGTCCTAAGGTCGTGGTGGTTCAGACGGCAGGGAAGGCGGGCGGCGGTGGCGACGATCCTGTTCTGCCCGGTCACCTTCAACCTCGCCGAGACGACGCGGATGATCCAGGTCGCGCAGGCGCTCGCGGCCCTCGATGCCGGGCACCGGCTGCTGTTCATGGGATACGAAGAGGATTACGTCACACTGATCCGCGCGGCCGGATTCGAGTACGTGCCGTGTACTCCTGTCCTCAGCGCCCGTGACCGCGAACAGCTCATGGCATTCGACCAGGGAAAGACGTTCCGCAGCCCGCTGAGCGTCGAGTTCGTCGGGGCGCGCGTGGCCATCGAGCGGCGGCTGATACGCGACCACGGAGCCGCGGCGGTCGTGACCGGCTCGAACCTCACGTCCTTCATCTCCGCTCGCGCGGAGGGAGTGCCGCTCTTCTACCCGGTGCCGTTCGCGCTGACCCGGCCGCAGGTCGAGCAGGCACGACGCTTGTTCCTCGTCGGCGGCCGGAGCCGACTCGCCCGCGCGGCGGATCGGGTCGCGACCTCGGCCTTCCGCTGGATCTACACCCGGGCGCACCTCGCTCCTCGGGCGATCGCGAAGGTCGCGCAGGCGAACGGTGTGCGACCGCTGCGCACCATCGCATCGCTCATCACGGCGGACGTGAACCTCGTGACCGACATGCCGTGGGACCTCGAAGGTTTCGACCTACCGTCCGGCTTCACCCAGGTCGGCCCTCTCTTCGCCCACATCGACGCCCCGCTCCCCGATCTCGTCACCGAACTGGCCCGCGCCCCCGAACCGCTCGTGTACCTCGGCCTGGGCTCATCGGCCGACCGCAGGCTCGCGCTGGCGGCATCGCAGGCACTCGGCTCGCTACCGATGAACGTGATCGCGCCCATCCAGCACTATCTCCGGGCGGACGACGCGGTGCCTCCGAACGTGCACATCACCGGGCTGCTGCCGGCGCACCGGCTCGGCGGGCTGGTGGATGCCGCCGTCCTTCACGGCGGCCAGGGCACGGTGCAGACCGCGTGCGCCACCGGCATCCCGTTCGTCGGCATGGGTCTTCAGCCCGAGCAGACCTGGCATGTACGCATGGCCGAGCGACGAGGGCACGCGGTCGCGGTGTCGCCGAAGCGCGTCGGTTCGCCGGAGTTCCTGGCGGCGGTGCAGCGCGTGCTCACCGATCCGCGGATCCGTGCGGTGGCGAACGAGGTCCGCGACGCCTATGCCGACGCCGACGGGGCCGCGGCCTCTGCGCGGATCATCGCCGCCGGCCTGAGCTGAACACGGGCGATGGGTGCTTTGTTATGCTTGCCGGGCGCCGCAAGGCCTGCCGGGGATGTAGTTCAATGGCAGAACTTCAGCTTCCCAAGCTGATAGCGCGGGTTCGATTCCCGTCATCCCCTCCCATGCCCTCGCGTGCCGACGAAGTCGGCGCGGGAGGTGAACGACATCACCTCGTTGCTACTGAACCTGATCGGGTGCCTGACCCGCGGAAATATCCTCGGAGTCTTGGGAATGGTCCGTAGGAGGCGAGGTCGCCACCGCTGACTGGGCTATGAACGGCGGTTCGGCGCTATCCGGCGGGTCGGCGGCACTGCCGGCAGACGTCGCGCCCTTGGTGAGATCGCTTTCTGACGGGCTGGCCGGTACGTGGTCGACCGACACGGCGTCGACTGATGACACCGTGGCGGAAGGTGAGGTCTGATCCTCTTCCACTGTGATGACGATGCGCATTTTCGGTTCCTCACTGCTTGGCTGGACGTTCAATTGAGGACTGCGTACCTGCCCTCGAAGGTGACGGCTTGCGCGGTCAGGTTCTTGACGGTGATCCAGTACGTGCATCGGTTCGCGTCGGCCCTCTCGACCGCAACGTCCCATTCGACTTGAGGATTACCGACCTGTGGTGAGGTCGGTACCACGTACCACACCACATGGCTCGAGGCCGACCAGCCGAAGGTGAACCAGCGACGGGTCTGTTGTGGAGCAAGGGATCCGGTGAATTGAACATTCGTGTACATCAGGGCCTCCTAGTAACGACTGAGTACGGCGTAGCGACCCTCGAAGGTGAGCGGGACGCTGGTCAGGTTTGTGACGCTGATCCAATAGGTCACGTACTCTGCGCTTGCTCGCTCGACTTGTACGGTCCAGGTCACTTGAGGGGCGCCTGGGTTGGTCGTTGTCGGCATCACCGTCCAGACCACATGCCATGTTGCAGGCCATCGGAAGGTGAACCATCGTCTGGTCTCGCGTGCGGCGAGGGCGCCCGTCCATTGGGTGCGGCAGATGGGGTTGCTGAGCCATCCGTCCACCGGTATCTGCCAGACACCGCGATTTCGTGTCCCGGCGCGCAGAACACGAGCGTGCGGATGGAAGATCAGGTCCCCGATGTACACCGTGGGCAGCCCATTGGAGTAGGCCGCCCAGGTCAGCCCGCCATCGAGGCTTTGATAGACCCCCAGGTCAGCGCCGACCCACACCCGGTTCGGGTTGGTGTCGTCGACAGCGATCGCAGTGATCGGAATACTGGGAAGTCCGGCCGTGCGGTCAGTCCAGGTCGTTCCGCCGTCGTCGGATCGGAACACCCGTCCGCCGTTGACGGCGCTCGACGTTGCCCATAAGCGACTGCTCGCCCCGGGGGTCGCGTGCAAGTCACTGATCCAGGCGGCTCGGGGGGTTGCAAGGGCAGCAAGCGTTGACCAGGTGCCTCCGGAGAAGCGGCTGCGGAGCAGCCGACCGTCGGTGAGACCGACGACGACGGTGTCGGGGTCCGGAATGTGAAGCGCGCTCGCCGTGCCGGCCGCAGGGTAGGGCAATCGTGTCCAATTGGTGGCGTTGTCGCGGGAGACGTAGAGCGCCGCGCCGCCCAGCGCAACGGTGTCGCCGGCTGCAGTGTCAGCCGCTGCGCTGGTGTACTCGACGGGGACGTAGAACAGGCCAGGATCTTCCCCGGTCGGCCGAGGCGGGGTCGCATTCGTCCACGCAGTCAGTCCTCCGCCGGTGGTCGATCGAAGCAAGGTCCCGTTCTGGCGGGTGTGCACCATCGTGGTGGGCAGTCGACGATTCACGCCGCAATCACCGCCGTCAGCGTCTCCGACATGCTCCCAGGACGAAGGTCCAAGCCAGCGATTGGTGCCGTTGTCTTGCGTCCCGCCGATCACCAAGCGAGAAGTGCCCACGTCTTGGGCGATGTACTCGAACTCGCTTATGACGAGACCGTTGTTGCACGAGACCCAGGTGTTGCCGCGGTCAGGGCTGCGGTAAAGTCCACCGTCGTTGCCCGCGAAAACCATGTCCGGACGCCCCGGAACGAAGGCAATGGACTGCTGGTCGGGATGGATCGAGTCGCCGGCCTGTCTCGAGGAGAGGTTGGACCACGTCCAGTTCGCGTTCGCGAGGTCACCGCGATGCAGATCGATCGCACCCAGATAGACCTGGGTGTCGCGATCCGGCGCGGCGGCGACGTACCAGTCGTACCAAGCCTGACCGCCGTTCACGTCGGGGGGCGGGGCGACGACGTTCCACGCTCCGGCATTGCGACGCCAGAGCAGCGTGGTGACCGACCCATTGCTGTTCAGTCGAGCTCCCCATGCGTAGGCGACCGCGGCATTGGACGGTGCGATGGCCACCGCGAATCGGAAGAAGCTTGTCGGCGCTCCTGCCAGCGCGACTGCCGTCCAGGTCGCGCCGCCATCAGTGGAACGGAACAGGCCGTCGCGGCATGCGGCGAGGGCTTCGGTCCCACCGGCGTCGAGCGAGACTCCCCAACAGATTTCCGCTCGTCGCTGTGTCCAGGTGGTCCCCCCGTTGGTCGAGACGTAGAGCCCACCTGTGGTGGCGGCGTACAGGCGCTGGCCGTTCGCACGATCGACCGCAAGCTGGAAAAAGCCCTGACCGACAAACGGCGTCGTGCACAGCGGGGTCCAGGAGGTGCCACCGTCAGTTGAGCGCAGGATCCCGTTGCCGAGATACGTGTAACCCCACCAAGCGCCTTCACCAGTGCCGCAGTAAGCGATCGAGCCGTTGTTCGGATCGAAAGCCAAGGCACCGACCGACAGCGTCGCCTGATAGTCGGTGCGCGGAAACCACGATGCTCCCGCGTCGCGACTCTCCCACACGCCGCCGTTCGCCGATCCGGCCAGGACATGCGCGGGCTGACCTGGGTCTACGGCAACCGCCGAAACGCGCCCGGAGACGCTTATCCGGGAACTGCCGTACGTCTGACCATTCGTGATCGTGTGCGGTCCAATGGACTGCCATCGGGGGCCCGATCCGGTCGGTGGGCCCATGGTTGCAGCGGCCTCATGGTATGCGTCCGCCAGCGAAGCACCCGTGACGATCTCGCTGCTCGTCTCTGCAGTCGCCTTGGCGCTCTTGCGCTTGCCTGCAGACCTTGTCGAGTCCGTGTCCGACCCCTCGGAGGTCGGCGCTAGAGCGAAGTGTTCTGCCACCGCGAACACTTCCGCGGTGTGCTCGGGCTCCACGATGGTGTCAACAGCGTCATTCATCAACGCGTCGAGCCCGTGGCTCTTCAGATGCTGGAGAAGACGCAGCATCGGTTTCCCGCCTGGTGGCCTCATCGGGACCACAGTCTCCAAGGCCACTGCGGCATCCTCTGAGGAAACGTCTTCGGCGCTTCTCATCATCACCAACTCCTTCGACGGCCCGGATCCTTCGATCCCCGAAACTCGTCAGATAGACCCTTGGCCTTCGCGACCGTGGGCGCTCTCGGTGTCCTCGGTGTCCTCACTGCTGCGCCTCTGCATCTCGGTGTCGTCGGCGTCCAGCGGTGACTCGGGGGAAGCCGAATCCCCCATCGGCTCCAGTTGAAGCTTTCGGAGGGCCTCCTCGACTTCCTCAGCCGGCAGTCGCGCCTGCAGGTGTTGACGCAGCCGTTCCTCAGCCCCGCGAGACTCTTTCGACGCGCCATCTTCCGGCGGCTTCATGACACGCCACCCGTGTGATCGGTCGCTTCCCGCCGTCGCAAGCTCGGCCGAGCCTTCGGTCGCCGGAGCGACGTATGTGCGGTGCGTCTAAGCCATCGCGTATCGATATCGCCGACGTCTTGGTCGACGCATCCGGCATTCACGGTCGCTACCGGTCGTCTTGGCCACAGTCGTTCGGGCCGGGAAGCTCTAGGCACGCCAATCGAGTCTCAAGGTGGTTGCGTTCGCCAGAGGCCTGGGCCCACCCTGCGAGTGACAAACCACTGACGATCAGCGCGACGATGCTCATCGCGACGGCCACCTTGGTCCCCACCGACTGACCTGCGCTCTTCGCCCCCGACTTTGTCGAGACTTCCGTTCCACTGCTCGCTGTAGCCATTGACATGCTCCTCAGCTGAGCTCCCCCGTGTGTGCGACATACTCCTCGCGCGCACTCCTCAAGTCAAGACAATGCCCACTATCCTTCGCGCGGTCGCCAAAGCCGTGACGGTGGCGTTCTGTCCCCCGAATGGGGGACAGAAGTAGCCGGCTACGCGGGCCATAGTGGTGAGCGATGCCGTGTCCTCGGTGACGCAATTCGGGAGGCCCCAGAATGGCCGACAATTCTGACGCCATGCGACTGGTCCGAAAGACTGTCTCCGAGGCCTTCGATGACCTGGAGCATGGTCGATCACCACTCGGTTTGATCGCTCGTCGCGTGGGTGAAGCGGTGCATGCTGACAGTGCGTCGTATTCGCGCCTGGACGCTCGCTCCGGCAAGTATGAGATTTTCGCATGGTCGGACTTGTCTGATGCGGGTCGCCGTCGCTTGACTCACACCACTGGCGCCGTTCCTCTGTCTCAGCCCGTCCTGCAATATTGGCGATCCGGGCCTTCGAGCGTCGCTGATGGATCACCAGAGATCGATCGCGCGGCGGTCAGGAGCGAGACTCTCGCGCTGCTCATGGGAAGACTTGGCCGACCGAGGTCTGGTGGAATCTCCTATGACCTCGGCGAGGCTACGATTCGAGCGTTGGTGATCGGCAAGCGAGATGATTTCCGACCCGAGGAAGTACGGATTTTCGAGGATCTTCGAGGAATCGCCATTGCGCTGGCGGCGCACGCCGAATGGCTCGGACAAGAGCGCGCGGCGACACGACTCAACGAGATCCAGGAGAGATCGTCGCGGGTCGGGCTCACGACTCGTGAGCGTCAGGTACTTGAGTTGCTTGCAAGCGGGATGCCGGCATCCGCGATGGCGAGCCGTCTCTCGATCTCTCCCCGTACCGTTCACCGTCATCTTTCCCACATTTATTGCAAGCTTGGATCCCACGATCGCCTTTCAGCGGTGATGCGTGCGCAAGACGAGGGCCTCTTGAGGAGCGCGCGGTTGCCGGCTCACGAGAGACCACGGGACGTCCTCGTCGCTCAGAGCGGTCACTGATGGGTACAAGTGCGCATAGTCGCACTTGGCCGGCGGGTCCTACGTTCGGGTTTAGCAGTTTGGGCAGGGTCAGCTGTTCTGCACGACCGGACATCGACACGAAGTGACACGCGGCTCCAGCCCTCAGGCGTGGAAATCCAGGCATCGTCAGTGAACACCTTCGGGCACTGGAATGGGGCGTGATGTCGGCAGATCAGCAAGCCGTTCGTCCGGGCTGGGCCACTCCGGAAAGCGAGAGCTTCAGCACGCGCCCCGGGTCGGCACATGGACGCTGAAACCGTCGCCCCCGAGTTCAGCCGGTTTGTACGGGGCCACTTCGCCGCGGAGGATCGCGCAACAACCTCATCCGTGCGAGCGGGCGAACTCGGCCATCCTGTCTTTGCGACGAACAGGGAGGCCGCCGAACTGATCAGCGTGGCCGCCAAGCGGGCGGCGGGCCTGTTCCGACCGACCAAGCGGACGGAGATCGTCTGGGTCAGAGGAGAAACACAGCTCGCGGTCGGCCTGGTCGGTCTCGAAGTCATCACCGGCGACGGCATCATCGCCGTGGTTGTGCCGGTGCGCTGTGATCAGACCGGTCCCGAAGTCGTCACGGTCACCTTCGCCACCGGAGGCCAGGACGCTCCCGCCGGACTCTTCGCGGCCACGCTGGCCCGGCCGCAGGGCCCGGCCGTGATCGTGGAGGCATGGGGCGAGGCGCTCGTGGCATGGGCGTGGCAGTGCGTACTCGGCCTGGTCAGCGGGATGGCCGGAGCCGTAGGAAAGGACAGCAGGGGCAATGTGCTCGTCCCGGCAGAGATGATCGCAAACGCCGACGGCATCGCTGTGGTCCCGATGGCGCGGTATCGGTTCGGCGGCGCCAACGCCGGGCTCACGCAGGCACGGGACTGACGATGACCCTCGCGGCGGACGATCTGGCAGCCGTCGGCGACCTCGGCAAGGCGCTGGGAATCTTCACCGACTCCGGCGCAGCCAACTCGGACTGGTTCGGCAACCCGCAGTCATACCTGACCACGATGCTCGCCGAGGACTACCAGCGGGAGGCGCTGATCAGCTTCGTCGACACCGCGCTCGGTGGGGAGGAGCGCGAGACCGACGCCGATGGCGCCATTTGGCTGCCGATCTTCGGACTCGAAGACCCGAACGTCGATGTCTCGCTCATCGTCTACTCTGCCGGGCCTTCGATCAAGCTCGGTCTGGGCGTCGAACTCAGCAGGACGACCGCGCCGGAGGCGCGCGTCCGCGCTGCGATCCCCCTGTTCGTGGTGAGCAAGTCCGGCAGCGCTCCGGTCACGAATCACCTCTGGCTCGGTCAGCCAGGCGCTCGGATCACCCTGTCGGCATCGGTGACGATCACGCCCCCCGGCACCGCGGCGGCCGGCACTGCCGCCCAGCCCAGCATCGGCGCGATCGGCCTCAACCTGTCGGTTCCGACCAGCTCCGGGGACGGCGACCCCTCATTCGGCCTGGACATCGAGCGCCTGCTGCTGCCTGGCGCCGCAGTGCCCCGCAACCTCAGCTTCGCCGCCGACAGCCTGGACGAGCTGGATGACGCCGTTCTCGACCTGGTGCTCTCGCTGGTCCGGGCACAGGCCGACGCCGCAGGCGGCATCCACCCGGCCCTCGGCGCTGTCGCCGGCCTGCTCGGGCTGGTCTCCGGCGACGCCGTGCCCGACTTCCCCGTGACCGAACTGCGCAGCGCCGGAGCCGGCGCGCTCGCCGCCTGGCTCCGAACCATCATGACGACGCCGGCCGCCCGAACCGCCTGGCTGGGCTACCTGGCCACCCTGCTCGGCGGCACCAGGACCGGCGAGACGGTCGGCTTCACGCTGGGCGCGGCCGCCCTCGCGCTGGGTCTGCGGGTGGACACGGGTTCCAGCGGCAACCCCAGGCTTACTCCCACGCTCGCGGTGAGCCTGGGCGACGCCGTCGCCCGCGGCGAGGCGCGGCTCGACGTGTGCAGCATAGACCTGGTGACCGGCACGGCTCGGGCGCTGCCCGCTTTCGGGATCTGGGCCGCATCGGGCACCGATGCCGAGCCTGTGCTGCACGTGACCGCCCCGGCGCTGATCCACGCCGACACTCTCCGCGTCGGCTTCGGTCTGGATGCCGACCGCCGCCTCGTGTTCGTGCTCGCCGCCGATGGCGTGGAGTTGGGCGACCGCGAGTACCCCACGCTCGATCTCACCTCGCCGGATGCCGTCATGGATGCCGCCGGCAACGCCGCGGGTGAGGTGCTGAGCGGACTGCTCGACAGCTTGACCCCGGCGGACGATCTCATCAGGGTGCTGCTCGGCCTGATGCCGCCCGCCAGCGTCGAGGCCATCACCCTGCCGGCCCTTATGAGCGACCCGCTCGCGGCGGTGACTGCCTATTGGGACGACCTGCTGGGCAGCCCGGCCGGGGTGAGCTCGGTCCTCACTGCGCTGCGTGACGCCGTCGCCGCCGATGCGGCCACCGCGATGCCGATCGAGGGCACCGGCATCGCCTCGGACCCGTGGCGGCTCGCCCTCATCGGGCCGCTGCAACTGGAGATCAGCAGGACGGGCGCTGTGGCGGCCGTCGGGCTGGCCATCACCACGACGGTGGACACCCTCGGCGCCGGCTGCACAGTGGTGGATACCGTGTTCTCGGTGACGCTGGCTGATATCGACTTCGGCAACAGCACGGTCAGCCTGCTGCCTGCCGTGGCCGCCCAGCTCACCGCCCACGAAGCGGACGTCACCCCCGACAGGGTCCGGCTGGCAATCGGCGAAAGCGCGAGCGTCGAGGCCGACCGGGTGGGCCTGCGGCTCGCCTGGACCCCCGCCCGCGGGCTGAGCGCGGATCTGGTGGCCCCTGGCCTCGAGGTTCGGTCGGGTGCGGATCGCATCCCGGTGGTGCTGCCGGTGATCGGAGCGGATGGAACGGTCAGCCTGCCGGCTGAGGGCTGGAACGCCGTCGAGCAGCTGATCGGTCACTTCGGCGAACTTGTCGGAGGTGTGCTCGCCGACCTGGTCGGGATCCTCGGCTGGTCCGGCGCATCGCCGACGCTCGGCGGCACCCGAGGCGCCCGCCCGCGACTGCGCCTCTCGGATCTGGTCGACGACCCGGCCGCTGCCCTCCTGGCCTGGTCGCCCGCCGTGCTGGCCGGTGAACTGGGACCGACTGTGCTCAACCTGGTCGCGGACCTGCTCGAGGGCGGGGCAGGTACGCGGGGGCTCGTCCGCGGCACCGGGCATCCAGACGATCCCTACCGGCTGCCGGTGGGAGCCGGACGACCCAGCCCCGCCGTGTGGTTCACGCCCGACGGCCTGGAGCCGCGCCACACCACGGCGCCCGACCCCGTCCGCAACTGGCGGCCTGGCCAGCCACCACTCACCCCGGCCGCTCTGGCCCTTGCTCTGGAGGGCGAGGGCACGGTCGACTCCGGGCTGCGAGGTCTGGTCATGGATCGTCCGCTCGAGGCTGGACTCGCCGCGCTGCTGGAGCGCTGGCAGGACACTGACGGCCGCATCACCCCGCCGGAGACCGATCTCGTCGGCGTGACGGTGCTGCGCGATGGCGTCGCTGCCGGCCAGCTCCTCGATCAGCTCGACATCCCCGACCTTCTGGAGCGTGCGCCGGAAGTCGTCGTGTACATCGGGCTGGGCCCAGCGGCGTGGCCCAACGCCCCCGCTGCACGCCGAGTCGACCTCACTGGCGCGGGGCTGACGCCGGACATGTTCACCTTCCCTCCGGCCGCCACCGGTGAGTGGTATGTCGCCCTCGGCGGCCGTGCCGCCTGCCGAGCGGCCGGGTCCACCTCGGACGGCACAGCGGATCAGGCCGCCCGGCTCCGGCGCCTGGTGCAGGCGCTGGCGGCCGTCAGCAGCGACATCGTCCTCGTCGGACTGGCCGGAGCGGGCCACGCCGCCCGCCTGGTGGCCCAGTCGGAGCTCGTCGTCACCGCACTGGTCACATTGGGCACGCCGCTCGCCCCGATCGCGCTGACAGCCCTCTCGAACCAGCCGACCGCCGACGCGCTGCGCCTCCTCGATCGTCTGCTGAACGCCCTCGACCCGGCCGAGCCCGACGACGCAGACCTGGCCCTCGGCCGGGCGCTGGTCGGCGCGATGATGGACCTTGCTCCGCTGGCCGACCCCAGCGCCGACCTGCGTCCGCCCGACGCCGCCGCGCCTCCGCCGCGCAACCAGCTGGCGTTCTTCGCCGTCTTCGGGCAGGTCAGCGCCACCTCGGTGGCGCGGGCGATCACTGCGATCGTCTGCGCGGGACTCTCGGAACGAGCGCAGGCGCGCAGCCGATATCACCTTGCGCCCCCCACCGATGTGACGGCGGGCCTCGTGCTGGCCATTCCCGACCACTCGGCCGGGGCGCTCCGCATCACCGGCGACGCCCGGCTGCAACTGGTCCGCGCCACCCCGGCGGGACCGGCCCTCGACACCTCGCGGCACCTGAGAGTTCGGCTATCGGTCTCGGACCGGACGGCGTGGCTGGTCAGTGGCGCCGATATGGAGCTGCGCGCGATCTCGGCCGATGTTTCCATCCCCCTCGACGGCACCTCTGCCGGCCGCGCTACGCTCACTCTGCACGACGCCCGGGTGTTCGGGCAGACCTGGGAGGCGCTCACGCTGGGCTCCGAGCCCGGGGCGTCGGCAGTGGTGCCCGAGGCCCGGACACTGCTCGCCATCTTCGCGTCGCGACTGCCCACCGATCCCGACACCCTCGGCCCGAGCCCGCTCGCAGCGCTGCTGACCGCACTGGGGCTGATCTCTCCCACCGGCGGAATCGCTCCCGACGCCGTCGACCAGCTGATTCGCGACCCCGGCGGGCTGGTGCGTGCCCGGCTGGCGAGCCACGGTCCGAATCTGGTTCAGGCCGTCACCGATCTGCTCGGACCGGCCGCCGAGGGCCTCGACCTCACCGCGCGCACCCTCTCGGTCGCGGCGGGGGATGACGCCGCCGGACGGTTCGGCTGGCGGCTGCAGCTGTCCGTCAGCCCGTCCGGCGCGGCGGGCACGCTCCGCTTCGGCCAGAGCAACCCATCGCCCACGTCCGGGGGCCTGCAGGTCGAATTGGGTGCCTCTCCCGCGAGGGTCCGATTGCTGTGGACCCGGCCGGGCCAGGCCGCGGGCCCCGAGGTGATCCCGCTGTGGCCGGACCCCGACGGCGCCCAGATCGCCCGCACCCTGGCCGCAGCGGCGCCCAGCCTCGGCGGGCACGTCGCACTCGAGCTGATGCGCCGGCTGGACGAGAGCGTCCGCCCGATCATCGACGCCGCGTTGAATGCATTCGGCCTGCTGGGCGGCACCGCAGCGCAGGCCTACCGCCCCCTCCGGCCGATCGCCGGGCTGCTGACCGATCCGGCAGGTTGGCTCCGCGGACCCGACTCGCTGGCCTCGAACCCCGCCAGGATCCGCGAGCTGTTCGACGCGCTGCGGCCCCTTCTCGGTGTCGCCGGCAGTCCGGGCAGCCCCCTCACCCTGGCTCCGGGAGTCATCCTGGCGGCGAGCACCGGCGGGAGAATCGAGCTGCGGGTCGACACGAGCGCCTGGACCCCGCCGGCCGGTGCGACGGTCCGGCTCGCGGCAGGGATCACGGCAGGGATCACAGTTGCCACGAGCGGCCCGCCTGCGGTGGATCTCGCGGCCCACGTCGGCATCGCCGAGGCGGGACTCGAAGCCGGCCGCCAAGCCGCCCATGTCCGGCTCGCGGGCTCTGGCATCGAGATCTTCCTGCGCCCGGCGACGGGACCGGACATCTCTCTGCTGCCCTTCGCCGGCCTGGGCGCCCTCTCGGCCGTCGCGCAGGCGGCGCTCCCCCTCCTGCTCGATCGGCTGGCCGCTCTGCCGTCACCGGTCGGACCCCTGGTGCGCGAGGTCGGCGACGCGCTCGCGCTGCGCACCGGCATCCCACTCGCCTTCGACCGCGCTCGCCTGCAATCGTGGGCCGCCAACCCCGTGGACGAACTTCGCCTCGTCGCGGCCGGCCTCGCGAGCAGCGCGATCAACGCGCTTGCCACCGCGGCTGACGCGTACCTGCCGGCGGCAGTCATCGCGGACTCGCCATCTGCCGGAACTCTGCGAGTCCGCGTCACCGACGTCACGCTCACGTGGACGCCCACGACGGGCGTTGTCTCTCTCGCGATCGACGACCTCAGCGTGCCTGGCATCTCGGCGGTCAGCGGCACCCTGTCGATTGACGCCGGGGGTATTCGCGACTTGTCGGTGACGGTCGGTCCGGCCCAGATCGACACCGGAAGCGTGATCCTGCAGCCGTTCATCACCGTGGTGGCCGGCGCGGCCGACCCCGGCGATCCCCGGCGCGTGGTGGTCGGCCTCGCGGCCGATGACGACACCCGGTTCGGCGCCCGCTGGCTGCTCGACAGCGCGAGCTTCAGCCTCATCTCCAGCACCGGCACGGCACTCGACCCAACCGAGAGCGACCAGCCCGGCGAGGTTGCCCTGCGGCTCGTCGAGGTGATCTGCGACGTGCTCGCCGCCGTCGCGCTCGCGACCGACGCCATGGAGCAGGTGCTCGCCACCCCGGTCGGCAGCACCAGTGTCCGCGGGCTGCTCACCGGAGTGCTGCTCGACGAAGCGGACCCCGCCCAGCTCATCGACAACCCGTTCGAACTCGCCCTGGTGCTGCCCCGGGCGACTCGGCTGGTCCGCAATCTCGGCGGGGCAGGCCTCACGCTCGCCTTGCCCGCCGAAGGCTTCACCATCAGTCTGCTTACAGACCTCACGTCGGGCGCGATCGGTGTCCAGCTCGGGCTCCAGCCGCGCTGGCAGATCCTCGACGGTGACATCTCGCTGTGGCTCGAGGCAGACGACACCTGGATCAATCCCGACCCAGCCGGTGCGGGCGGGCTGTTCCTCGGCGTCCTGAACGCCGCCGGCGCGTTCGCACCCTCGCTCACGGTCAACGGTGTCGGCGTGCGGATCGGATCGACAAGCGGCCCGCTGGTGGACTCCGTGGTCACCATCGACTCCATCGCGCTGCACGTCTACGCCGCCATCGACGGGACGGGTGTCACGGGTGGCGGCGCGCAGCTTCAGCTCGCCAACCTCGCGCTCACCCCCACCGGCGGCGGCAGCAACGGCGTCGCCCAGGGCATCATGCGAGACACCGGACCCACACCGCCGCGCCCGGCGTTCTCGCCCGCCCTCGCCGTCCAGAAGCACGGTGGCGCGCCGATCGAGGTGAGCCTGCGGGCCGGTGACCCGCCAGGACCCTGGTGGCTCGCCATACGGCGCGGGTACGGTCCGCTCTACCTCGAGCAGATCGGACTGCGGGTCGACGTGACCAACCACCGGATCACCGCGGTCGGCATGCTGATGGACGGCTCGGTGTCGATGTTCGGCCTGACGTGTGCCGTCGACGACCTGCAGATCACCTACATCGTCGGCCCCAGCAGCGAATTCTTCGAGCTCAGCAGCTGGAAGATCGACCTGGCGGGCATCGCGGTCAATTCGACTGTAGGCGGGCTCACTCTCGCCGGCGGCCTTCTCAAGTCCGGCATCGAGCCGAACGTCGAATACCTGGGCATGCTGCTCGCGCGATTCGGCGTCTACGGCATCACCATCTACGGCGGATTCGGCCAGGGCGAAGAGAACGGGGAACGCTATGTCTCCTTCTTCGCCGTGGGAGCGATCAACGGCCCCATCGGCGGCCCGCCGGCGTTCTTCCTCACCGGCATCGGAGGCGGCTTCGGCATCAACCGCAAGCTGCTGGTGCCGACGGATCTGAGCAACTTCGGCGGCTATCCGCTGATCGAGGCGCTGGATGTCGCCGCCCGGCCGCAGGAGCCGATGGACCAGCTCCGTGAACTCGGCCGATACTTCCCGATGAAGAAGGGAACCTTCTGGTTCGCCGCCGGCATCTCCTTCAACAGCTTCGCCCTCGTCGACGGCATCGCCGTGCTGGCCGTGCAGATCGGCGACGGGCTCGACATCAATCTGCTCGGGCTGGCGCGGATGGCGCTACCTCGTCCCGAGGCCGCGCTGGTCTCCATCGAGCTCGCCCTGCTCGTGCGCTTCTCGAGCTCCGAGGGCGTCATCTGGGTCCAGGCCCAGCTGACCGACAATTCGTGGCTGCTCTATCGCGACGTCCGCTTGACCGGCGGATTCGCGTATGTGATCTGGTTCAAAGGGGAGCACGCCGGTGAGTTCGTCCTCAGCATGGGCGGCTACCACCCCGACTTCCACCGCGAGGGCTACCCGGTGGTCCCTCGGCTCGGACTGCGCTGGGCCCTGGGCAGCAACATCGTCATCGAGGCGGGAGCATACTTCGCGCTGACCTCCGAGGCGATCATGGCCGGCGGCGACTTCCTGGCCTCAGCCAGCTTCGGACCGGCGTGGGCCGAACTGCGGTTCGGTGCGCACGGCATCGTCTACTTCGACCCCTTCCGCTACTTCGTCAACGCCTATGTGCGGATCTCGGCGGGAGTCACCATCGACCTCTGGTTCTTCGGCGAAGTGACCATCTCGGTCTCGCTGGGCGCCCGTGTCGACATCGAAGGCCCCGACTTCCACGGCGTTGCCACGTTCGAAGTCGGCCCCGTGGAGCTGTCGGTGCCGTTCGGCAGCGCCGAGCAGTCCGGCCGGAATCTTCTCGTCGCCAGCGAATTCGTGGCCAAGTACCTCGACCCCGGCCCCGGCGGCGGCGCGCTGGCGCACGCCGCGATGGTCGCGTCCGGCGCCCAGCCGGCCAAAGGTGAGCAGGCCACACCTGACGGCTCGCAGTCCCGGCCCTTCGTGGTCGTCCCGGAGTTCGCCCTGATC
>Ga0190272_10000803_pt1 | contig 15407 bp, 21 predicted proteins | sample Popmic504T_FD_133746 | JGI IMG/M metagenome (GOLD analysis project Ga0190272, IMG submission 133746) | Populus adjacent soil microbial communities from riparian zone of Shoshone River, Wyoming, USA - 504 T | ecosystem: Environmental > Terrestrial > Soil > Riparian zone | place: USA: Wyoming... | reverse complement strand
TTCACGCTCGGCGGCGCCGCGATCATCATCGCGGCGGGCCTCTATATCCTCTGGCGCGAGCAGGTTGTGGCGCGGCGCGAGCCGACGATGGAGCCGCTGCCGTAACGGCCCGTCATCCCGAGGTGCGACCGGAGCGAGCATCGAAGGATGGCCACGTAATCCACCGCCGCCCTTCGAGGCTCGGCCTTTCGGCCGAGCGCCTCAGGGTAACGGCAGAAAATTACGCCACCCGCTTCACCGGGCCCCAACTCTTCAGCGCGGTCCAGATGCCGCGTTCGAGCCGGAAGCGATCGACCGGTACCGAGGAGCCGAGCGCGCGGATGCGGCACAGCCCGACGCCGGTCCACTGGAAGCCGCACTTCTCCAGCACGCGGCGCGATCCCGGATTGGTCACCCGCACCGAAGATTGCAGCGCCTTGTGCTCAAGACTGGTGAACGCGTGATCGATCAGCGCGCGCACCGCCTCGGTGACGTAGCCCTTGCCCCAGTACTTGGTGCCGAGCCAGTAGCCGATCTCGGGCGACGGACCTTCGCGCATGTCGAAGCCGCAGCCGCCGATCACGGTCCCATTCGCGAGCGTGATCAGATAGGTCTCGGCGTCGAGGTCGGCACCGGCCGCGATGATCCAGCTTTCGGCATCCGCGATTCGGTAGGGATGCGGAATGCGCGCCGTGTTCTCAGCGATGCGCCGGTCGTTCGCGAGCGCCGCGATTGCCTTCGCGTCCCCAAGCTGCGGCGCACGCAGAACCAGCCGCTGGGTCTCGAGGACGGCGATTAATCTTTCGCGGAGTGTCGTCGGCGGTAGGGTTTCGAGGCACGTCATGGCACGGGCTCCTTTCAAAGCACCGAGGGGGAGCCGGCATCCCGTCTCCCCCTCGGTCTTGGAACCCATCCAGGTCATCCAAGGATCCGCCGGGGCATCGGGTGCCGGCGGATCGTTGGGATCCACCGTTTATTCGGCCGCAGCCTCCGTCATCGGAAGAACAGATACGTAGGTGCGGCCCTTGGCTTTGGTTTTGAACGTCACGCGACCATCGATTTTGGCGAACAGAGTGTGGTCCTTGCCGAGACCCACGTTATTACCGGGGTGCCACTGAGTGCCGCGCTGGCGCACGATAATGTTGCCGGCGATACAGGCTTCCCCGCCAAACAGCTTGACGCCGAGGCGCTGACCGCCCGAGTCGCGCCCGTTGCGCGATGATCCGCCAGCTTTCTTGTGGGCCATGGGTTGCTCCGAAACTCGATTGTTACTTAGCGCGAATCCGTGATGAATGCATCAACTCAATAGCGTCCGATTCATCACTTCTTTTGACGTTTGCTCTCAGACTTGGCTGCGGCGGGCTTTTTCGCCGCGGGCTTCTTGGCCGAGCCGCTCTTTGCGGCCGATTTTGACTTGGTCTTGGCCTTCGGCGTTTCGTCTGCCTCGTCGTCGCCCGTCGTGACGGAAGGCTCAACGGGCTTGCGCTCGCGCTTTGGCGCCGGTCCCTTGGTGGGCTTTGCGCCATCCAGCAGGATCTCGCTGATCCGGATCAGGGTGAATTCCTGCCGGTGGCCGCGCTTGCGGCGCGAATTCTTGCGCCGGCGCTTCTTGAAGGCGATGACCTTCGGGCCGCGCTCCTGCGCGACGACTTCGGCCGCGACCGAAGCGCCCGAGACGGTCGGCGTGCCGAGCGTGACGGTGTCACCCCCGACCACCAGAACTTCGCCGAACTGGATGATCTCGCCGGGCTCGCCGGCGACCTTCTCCACCTTCAGCTTGTCCTCGGCGGCAACGCGATACTGCTTGCCGCCGGTTTTGATGACTGCGAACATTTTTTCCCTCGTGTTCGGTCCCGCGGCTCAGGGCGACCTGACAGGTCACTTGGCCCGGCTTTTTCTTCAGTCGGATTGTTTGATGTTTTGGCCGCTTTAGCGGCAAAAACGCACGCAAACGGGCCCGAAGGCCCGTCCCGCGCGATGCTTATGGCGGGACGGGTTTGCCCTGTCAAGGAATAGGCTGAATCTGGGCAAAACCGAGCAGATTTCGGCTCAAAACCGGCGGGATCGGCGCTCCGGCCCCGGCCATGAAACATTGAATGCCTTTGCACGTTATTCGGGTGGGTCAGGAGGGCATCTCATGTCCGATACAGTCACCACGCCGGCACTGGGCAAGCACGGGGCGACGACCCTGCCGGCCGTGGAGGTCGACAGCTACAATCTGGAACTCAAGGACGACGAGGGTTTTCTTGGCGATCGCGCCAGCCGCCAGGCATTTCACGCCATCCTGGAAAACTGGCGCAAGCCGCTGCGCAAGCTCGGCGCCGACCCGTTCGGCGACACGCAGTCGGACGATCTCAGCCGCTCGAAGCTCGACGTGATTCTGAAGGAGGGTGACCCCGAAGCCGCCGCCGTGATCCAGAGCGCGATCGAGGAGTACGCGCAGGAGCTTGCGATCGTTACGCGCCGCTTCCTCAAGGCGAAGGCCTGGGCCGGCACCGAACGCATCGCGATGGGCGGCGGATTCCGCGAGAGCCGGATCGGCGAGCTCGCGATCGCGCGCGCGAACCTGATTCTGAAGGCGGATGGCATCAAAGTGGACATGACGCTGATCCATCACGATCCGGACGAAGCCGCGCTGATCGGCAGCCTGTTCCTCGCGCCCGCGTGGATCTTCAAGGGCCATGACAGCATTCTGGCGGTCGACATCGGCGGCACAAACATGCGCGCCGGCGTGGTGCTTCCGAATGTCGCCAAGGCGGGAGACCTCACCAAGGCTTCGGTCTGGAAGTCCGAAAAATGGCGTCACGCCGACGAAGAGAAGCTCAACAGGGATCAGGCGGTCGAGGAGCTGCTCGGCATGCTCAAGGACCTGATGAAGCGCGCCAAGAAGGAGGGGCTCGATCTCGCGCCCTTCATCGGCATCGCGTGTCCGGGCAAGATCGAAGAGGACGGCTCAATCGCGAAAGGTGCGCAGAACCTGCCCGGCAACTGGGAAAGCTCACGCTTCAACCTGCCGGCGCGGCTCGCAGAAGCAATCCCTTCTATCGGCGGCCACGACGTGACGATCCTGATACACAACGATGCGGTGGTGCAGGGCCTGAGCGAGGTGCCGTTCATGCAGGACGTCAAGCGCTGGGGCGTGCTCACGATCGGTACCGGGCTCGGCAATGCGCGTTACACCAACCGGGCGAACGGGAAGGGTGCGAAGGAGGAATAAGGCCGCGCGAGTCCGGGCCGGACCGGCGCGACAGCGCCTCGCAGCTAAACCTTGTTTCAGCCAGCGCCCTTCGCTAAGACTGCGCCCGCGCCGCGGGGATTGCTCCCCGTCCTGCCCCGATGGAGAGGTGGCAGAGTGGTTGAATGCACCGCACTCGAAATGCGGCATACGGGCAACCGTATCGGGGGTTCGAATCCCTCCCTCTCCGCCATCGATGTTGCATAATAGATTGAAATTGTTGATGAATTAACGTCTCTTCTGACGCGTTCCCCACCTTTTTCCCCACCGCAGCTGCTCAAGAATAGAGAGGGGAAACCGATCAAATCGGTGAATGTTCGTGTTTGGGTCCTACGACTCGCGTTACTCATTTCCGCATGGCGAACGTTCGATCAGAACCTAACCCTGTTCAATTTCTGATCCTCCGGAGATTTCCATTTCTGGGGGTGAACGGTTCTTCGCGGACCCCCGGCGGCACACATGGGCCGGTGCTAGATGATCGTGACGTAGAAGACGCCATTGAGGCCTATCGGAAAGAACTGGCCGCACTTACGTCCGATGAACTCAATGCGAGATATGCCGAGGAGCGGGCGAAGGTCGCCGAGGAATTGCGCGTAAGGCGTGAGCGCGAAGAGCAAGCACTTTTCTTCCACCAACCCAGCGCGAACGCGGATTTTTCCCACTGGTCGAAAGCTGCGCACTGGACCCTAGACGAGTCAATCGCGCTCTCATTCGGGAAGGCGCCCGAACGAGTGACATGGGAGCACGTTAGGCCCCTCGTCGCGGTCTCGCCGTTTGCCAGCCAATACGCGCGTCGTCGCGATCTCGCGTTGCGTGCGGTGCCTTGGAAGCAATTGTTCGATCCGGTGTTGCCAGGGATTTTTCTCGCGTGGTGCAAACGCCTTGATCTTTCGGTCCCTGCTGAACTGACTGAGGCCGTGCAAGCACTCGGCGTTCAAATCGCGGATTGGCAGTCGCGATATGAAGAGATGAAAGCCTTGGTTGAAAAGGTTGGGAACGACTGGATGGAACAGGCGGCGAAGCAAGGTGAAGATTGGGCAAGGATTGTCGGTGAGAGAAATGAGCAGATTGCAACTCTTAGCGATCGAATAGCTGAATTAGAGAAGGCCCAAGCACTGGCGTCTGCTTCCGACAAGCCGCTGGGCGTGAGAGAGCGTGAAAGCTTGCTCAAGCTGGTGATCGGGATGGCAGTCGAGGGATATCGGTACGACGCAAGAATTGAACGCAGTCCGCACGTAGCAGAGATTGCGAGTGATCTGGAGAACGCCGGTGTCTCGCTTGATGTTGACACCGTTCGGAAGTGGCTGCGCGCTGCCGCTGAGTTGCTTCCCCCCAAGTAGTGGAAATTTCATCGAGCGAGCCCTGCTATCTGGAGAACGAGCCCGACCGATGCAGCATCGCCGCGCCCTTCCGCTGCTTTCATGGCAAGCTCTGCCACGTAGAGGGCGCGCGGTTGCGCTTGCGTCTCAGGCGGCAGCGCCAGCAGGAATTCGCTCACGTCAAGCAAGGTCCGCAGTTTGCGGCGACCGATACTTATCGACTCTGGCAGCTTTTGCGACCAATCGGCTCTAGGCATCGGCACGCTGCTGTAGGGTCGCGCGTTCTGCCCGAATGCTGCTGCGAAGCAGCGCATCCGCCTGCGCTTTGGTGCCGATGCGATCACAACCTTGAAGGCCTTCGGCAAGAATCCAAGCAAGGCCGTATTCGCCCGGTTCCCACGGGACAACGGATGCCTGCACGATCTTGCGAGTGTCGACACTCAACGCCACGACACGACTCCGGCTACACTGGCTTCGATTCATTCGGCGCGGAATCGTTCCCACGCCGGGATTTGCCGGGAATATCCGGGATCGCACGGTTCAAAGCCCTGCCGCATACATGCGAGACCCCGGCGTCCAAATTTGTATCGGTGTGGCGGAGCGTCGCCTATTGCTTCGACGGGTCGGGCTCGCCTGTCGTCGGCGTGTGATCTTCGGTCATGTAGATGATCTTGCATCCGTCGCATTCGAATGTGTGCTGATCCTCAGGCCGCTTGGGCTCGGCAATCAACGTCATCGGACGCCCACAATTCGGACAGTTCGGATTCTCCACGTAAGCCACCTATTTCTTGTTCCACATTTCAACAAGACCCTGCATCTGCAAACGTCCGCTGTCTCTGGCCTCTCGTTCCGTTGCGAATGAAGTTGGTGACGTTTGCAGTAGACCGTCAGCATCGTGGATTTCCCAACGATAGTGGCCAACCTGAGTGTCGCAGGGTCTGGTATTGAGGCGGTAAGGGTGTGGGGACATTTCGGTCATGTAGCAAACATGACACGGGGTTAGCCCGACGACGAGGCCGCCAACCCGTCCAGTTTGGCGAAAGGCGGGTTTGGTGTGCATCGCTGGCATGATAGCGACGGAACGAGGCTTGTGACCGGCGTTTCCGGGTGACGATCCAGCGTGCGCAGATCGACGCGCCCATACACCTGACAGGCGGGACAGTGGAACGTGAGGAACGGCCGCTCCGCCACGATGCAGGCCCCGATGGTCGGGACGAACAGGAGAGGCCCGCCACGCTCGCGGCGGGCATCCCATAGCGACAGAACGCGCGCCGCGAAGCGTGAGGCGCCACGACGCAGCGGTGCGGCCTTGAGGCCCGCGACGAATGCCGCAACCTCTTCCTTCATGCGGAGGTGGTGTTCGCTCGGGGCGCCCATACCCAGGATTCCGCGCCGGAGTCGGCTTTCATCCACGTCTTTGCGAGCCGGATCATCAGATCGCGATGCCCGAGTTGCCAGTCTCATCGGACCAGCGCAACCATCCAAAGCGAATAGACGCGCGATCGCCCGTCCCCGACTTGCGGTCACGGGTATGCAGGCTCAATACTGTGCAAGGGCAGCCGTGGTCCGCAAGGAAATGAGCTTATATGGCATCGAACGTCGTCGGGTTGGATGAGCTACTAGCAAAGCGGTCAGCTGTGGATGGGTCAGGCAACTGGCGCAGCCAAGATGTTGATGGCGTGAAGTACCGCCCGACACGCGCGGTGCCGCACGAGGACGGTCATGTGGCTGAAGTGGCACGAACTTCGTGGGATATCATCGAGAAGCCCATCGTCCAGGTGCACACTACAACCACGCTGCCCGGCCGTGTTCGAGCTTGGGGTCTGCATCAACTTGGCTCGGACCGACTCTTTGTTGTGAACGGACTTGTGAAGATTGTTATCTTCGACGGTCGGGCCGAATCGCGGACGTTCGGAAACGTTGCTGAGTTTCTGGTCAGCGAGCAAAACCCCGGCCTAGTTGTTATTGCGGCCAACCTTTATCACGGCTGGAAGAATATTGGCTCGACGATCGCGACAATCATAAACATGCCTGACCGCATGTACGACTACAATCAGCCGGATGCGCTTGATCTCCCATGGGACAGCCATGCGGCCACGCGGCTCATCCCGTATCAATGGTAGCCCAACGCCGATTGACAGGTGGTCGTTCTGATCGGCGCGCACGTTGAGAAGGGGGAACGGCCTATGGCGGCATCGGAGCGTAATTCCTCGCCTTAGCAGCCACGACATTTTGGGTTTCTCGGGCAAGTGCGCGAGAGCGCGGCGCCACCACCTGCCTCTCGTCTGCTTTGTCAGGTGACGCTGCCGACTGCCGTTGGTTCTACCCGAGGGGCTCGATGAGGATGTTACCCACCGGTATTCCAAGATGGCGGTGGTCGTTATTGCCGTACCGTTCGCTCGGGCGGAACATCATGGCCGGCGTGTTCAAGGTCAAGATCGTCTCTGCGGCCGTCTTGAGGTCGGTCTCGAAGACGAGCCAGCGGCTTCCGTCGCTTCCGGGTTGCACGACGTGGCGCACCTCCGTTGTACCGACATCTATCGACACGCCGAAGAGATCAGGAACAGCGGCATGAGCCACGACCTCGATTGCAAACCGCGCCCGCCCTCCGGTGTAGGAGATTAACATCTTCGGGCGCGGGTTGGGGCCAGACCAGCGATGACGGGCGTCGGGGGCGTCGCGGGGGTGCCAATCCAGCGCCCGGGATTCGTCCGTCTGCCCGATCACGATCCGGCCGCTCAGCGGTTGCAGCGGCGGTCGTCTGAGACCCTTGTTGCCGCGACTCTGCCTATAATGAAACCCGGGCTTGTGGATCGAGAAGTCCGGATATCGCATCGTCATGTACAGCCCGTGCCGCTTCGAGCGCGCGACGATGGAGTCGATCCATGTTTCGTCTTCTTGCTTCAATTGCTGAAGCATCGCGGTCTGTTCTGCACAGTCGGGGCGTAGATAAAACAGATACCGGTGGCCCGCCGCGAATTTGAGGACGGTGATCCGCCCGGTCGAAACGAAGCGAAGTCCGCGACAAGCGGCTCTGAGCATGAAGTCGCAATCGGCCGGTGCGCGAATTAAAGGCGGTGCGCGCCAGCGCCCGATGCGATCTACGGCGTCGCGGCGGTGGCCTATCGACGAGGGCGGAAAGATATGGTGGAATGCCGCCTCGGGTGTGTCGAACAGGCCGGTAACATGATCCGTGTCACTGTTCGGCGGCCCCCGCCAGATGCAGCCCCCGACGACAAAATCGGCTGCGGCATCGGCGTCGATCGCCTGCTTGAAATGCAAGAGATGATCGGGTCTCCACACGTCGTCGTGGCCGATATAACAGATCCATTTTCCGCGGGCCCGGCGAATGCCCTCATTGTTGGGTGCACTCTGCCCCCCGCTGTTCCTTTTCAGATTCCACCAGGAGATCTTGGAGCTGCGAAAGGCGCCGACGGCATGTTCGGTCTCATCGTCGCAACCGTCGCCGACGACGAGAAGCTCGAAGTCGGCGAAAGTCTGACCGAGGACAGATTCAATACTGGGACGAATAAAATGGCCACGATTGTAGGCAGCCATCACAACCGAGAAATAAGGGTCCGTCATTCGGGAATGCGCGGATTGTTAGAGGGGAGGCAGCACTTATCCGGCAAGTCGATGCGACGAGCAATCGTCGCAATATTGGTGAAATAGGCCGCCCGGGTTCCGTCTGTGTTGCTGTGGGCAGCGGGCACGCGAGGCTTTGTGGATGCATCCGCCACGAAAGTTTCAAGGCTGATATTTGGGGCCGGGATTTGTCGTGTTTGCACAAGCATGAGAACCACAGATGTTGGGAGCGTCTTCACTGGCACTCGCGGCGAGCGTCTCACTAGCAGGACAGAAACAGGTCTTTCGCAAGCTGCGAATTCAGTTGGTGCCACCGCTGTCGGGAACAAGCATGCGGATCATGCCGTCCTGTCGCGAGGTGAGGAACAGCTCGCCATCGCGATTGATGCTGATTTGGAGATCAGCCCGCGCCGCGGGCTTGCCTATAGCGTGATCGATCAGATCGCGAAACGACACGTCTACGCGCTTGCCACTGGCGTCGCGGACATCCCAGAGTGACAGAACGCGAGATGCGAAGCGCGAGGCCGCCCGCCGCAGAGACGCCTCCTTGAGGCCCGCGACGAACGCGGCAACCTCTTCCTTCATGCGAAGATGACTTTCGCTTGGACCGCCCATGCCGGGATTCCGCGCCGGAGTCGGCCGGATGGCAAGCCGCTAGGGATTGCGCCAGACGCTGGCTCCGCCAACAATAGGCCGTTGTGAGTGGAGTTCCTGCGTGCCGCGTTCTAAGGCCGATTGGTCGCGCCGACTGCCTAAGCCGATAGAAATAGGGCGTCGCAACCTTCGCACGCTGCACGACGTGCGGGCTCACATTCTGAAGCTACCGGCGGAACGGCAGGCGTTGCTCGGCTGTCCATAGAGAAGTCCCATCGAGTGCCGCACGGTAACTCAGGGACTCTTAATCAATAGGCAACGTGAAAAAGGGGCCGGCCCCGTTCTCAAAAGGGACCACTCGCGCCGAAATCGATCTTGTCGAGCGCGCCGGGCGAAAGCGTTGGGACAAATAGCTTGAGTGCCGTCCGTAGCCCGAACCGGGCTACGCTCGGTGATCGAGGGAGGGCTTTGGATGCTGAAATACATCGTCGCCGCGCTTCTGCTCGTGGTGTCGCTGGCGACCGGCAACGCGCAAGCTGTTGCGCAGGATCAGTCCTACGAAGTAGGAGCGGCGAAGAAGGTCAAGAAAGCGCCATGCTACAAAAGCCGAAACCCGAAAATGAAGGATAAGTGCCGATTCACGCCGGAGGCGCGAGGCGAAAAGGACTAGCGCCCTGCCATCGTTGCCGCAACGTTCTAGGACAATTTGTCTTGTGCGCCCGGCGTACACTCATGGAACGTTCGAGCATCAGGCATAGTCCGCGGGCCAAACATGGATGTCTTGTTCTCTTTATTGTTGATCCTGATTGTCGCGGGGATCGCCGGCTATGGCGCCTACCGGTCCATCAAGGGCGGTTTTGAACGCTCTCAATCCGAAAGACTGAACGGTTATGGAATTTTTGCAATTGTCCTGCTGCTCCTTGTCCTCGCCTGGATGGTGGCAGTTTTTTTCGAGTAAGTAGGGCTCGGTCCCATAACTGAGGGTCTGCGAGAAGAACGCCGAAATGACGAGCCCGCTAAACTAGGGCGCTTCGACCGGCCCCGCGTTCATGAGCGAGACGTGGTCGCGCGCTTCCAGCGCCACCATGTCGAGCAAGTAGGCCAATGCATCGAGGTGTGCCGCGCGGGCTTCCCGGGCTAGCGCGGTGATCTGTGACAGCGCCTTCCAAGAGACGGTGGCGCGCGCTCGGTCCAGTTCGTTGCCCGGCCTTTTCATCGGCTGTCCCCCGGTTCGGAAACGCGGGTGCAACCTACCGCAACCATGCTGGAAATGACGAGGCCGCCCGCAGCGATTCCCGGGACTGAGCACCGCGTCACTAACCGAATTCGGCTTGCGTCAAACCGAATTCGTCCTGCTCTCCAATCGCGCCACCTAGGACGGCTCCGCATTCTCTGAAACGGAGTCGTTCTATGTCGAATCACCTTGACGAAAAGAGCACCGGCTTTCTCCGGCTGTCCTCGGTGCTCGCGCCGCGCGGTCCTATCCCGGTCAGCAAATCGACGTGGTGGGCCGGTGTGAAGGCCGGGCGCTATCCGAAGCCGGTCAAGCTTGGCCCGCGCATCACCGCATGGCGCGTGGAGGACATTCGCACGCTGATCGCAAAGCCGCAGGAATGAACCGCCGGGCCGACTGGCGGCGAATTCGCACCCATCTCAGCTATACCTACGAGGAAGCCGCTCGGGCGCTCTCGGTTCACCGCATGACCGTTCGCCATTGGGTCAAACACAGCGGATTGCCGGTGCTGGCCGCGCGCCGTCCGCATCTCATTCTCGGGGCGGGCCTGATTGCATTCCTCAAGGCGCGCCGGGCGGAGCAGCAAAGAAAATGCGGCCCCGGTGAAATGTATTGCCTCAAGTGCCGCTCACCGCGAAAGCCGGTCGCCGGGGTGCTTGAGCATCGCGTCTATTCGGCATCTCGCGGCGCAATCGTAGGCTTCTGCATCGACTGCGGAACGCTCATGCACCGTTTCGTAGCAGCCCGCCGCGCGGCAGCCGTCGCGGCTGAATTCAACATGCAACTCCAACACCATCACGAGAGCCTAAGCAGTAGCGCCAATCCCTCTCTGAATTGTCACTCCGGCACATCGGTCCAGACATGACGAAAAGCAACGCAGAAAACGAGTACATCAAGCGCGCCTATTTCCAGCATTTGCGGGGTGCTCGCGGCCGGAGTCCGGACACCATCGCGATGGCGGCGGCGGCAATTCACCAATTCGAACGATCGACCGGCCACCGCTCATTCAAGAAATTCCACATCGAGCAGGCTTCCGCATTCGGCCGGATGCTCGGCGACCAACGGACTGCCCGCGACGGAAAGCCTCTCAGCAAAGCGACAATCTCGCAAACGCTCAACGCGGTGCGAAAATTCATTCTGTGGCTGGCGGAGCAGCCGGGTTATCGCAGCCGCGTCCGTTACAGCGATGCCGACTATTTCCGGCTAACGGAAAAGGACGAGAGGGCAGCACGCGCCTCGAATGACCGGCGGGTGCCTACGCCAGCGCAAATCGAAATAGTCCTCGAACGCCGGCCTACCGTAACGGTCCTTGATAGACGCAACCGGGCAATGATTGCGTTTACTTGGCTAACCGGCGTGAGGGATGGCGCGCTCGTAAGCCTGAAATTGAAGCACGTCGATGTTGCGCAGCAGCGCGTCAATCAAGACCCGCGCGAGGTTCAAACAAAGAACAGCAAGCACATTCGGACGACTTTCTTTCCGGTTGGTGGTGCGGCTCGTGACATCGTGGAGAAATGGATCTTGGAATTGCGCGAAACGCATCTGTGGGGCGCGGACGATCCTCTCTTTCCTGCGACGGCGCTCGAACAAGGCGAGGATCGGCAATTTCGGGCGCGCGGCATCGCGCGGAAGCACTGGACCACTGCCGACGCGGCACGAAAGATTTTCAAGCAATCGTTTGAGGCGATAGGCTTGCATGGCTTCAATCCGCACAGCTTTCGCCACGCGCTCGCAGTGCTCGGGGAACAGCGGTGCAAAACGCCGGAAGAATTCAAGGCCTGGAGCCAGAACCTCGGCCATGAGAACGTTGCGACGACGCTCTCAAGCTACGGCACGGTGCCCGAACATCGGCAGTCTGAGATAATCAAAGCGCTTGTGGTGCAAGAGATGGTTAGCGACGCTGCAAACTCGCTGGCCGCACGCGTTGCTGAACTAGTGAGAAAGGAGCTAGTTTGTCGGCAAGCAAAAGCAAGCTAGTCTTTTTGCGCTGGGGGCTACTGAATGTTTGATCGACAAGATCGCTTTGAGCAAAAGGCTGCTGAGCAACGTTTGCGCCACGACGCGTATTGTCTTGTCGAGGCGGACGCAGCTTCCATTACGAAGCGAGCGGCCGATTTGAAACTGATCTTAGACCCTGTCCAAAGGCGCAATGCTGCGCTTTCGCTTCTCGAACAGGCGCAAGCACAAGCAAACGCTTTACGGCAGGTTGCGAGGCAAAAGGGTTATCAGGTCTCGCAAGATGACGAGCCACTAGGGCCGGGTGACTATGCCACTCACTCGGGAGAGGCGCTTGTCAGCGTCGCCCGCGATTACACATGCCCACCGCAAAGTGTTTGGGCGGCACTCTCGGACCAGTTCCCGGATGTTCATTTCACCGTGGATTGGTTTGATCTTTCGTCGCTTATCGCTGCTGAAATCAGGTATTGGCGCATTGCAGGCATCATTCAAGGTCTAGACTTCGCAAGTCCGCCAACTAGAGCCTAGTTGTCTGCTCGAACAGGTAAGGGGATTGAAAGCCCCTTGCGACGATCGGCGCGCTGCTCGCGGGCCTCGCATATCTATGTCGGTAGTCGCCGCTGCTAAATCGTCATTGAAAATACACGTCTTCAATGGTTCCCCCCCAGCGAAGTGTAAACTGTCTCGTCTGTGGGGCCGATGTCTTCGATGACGCTTGTATTGTGAGGCGGTACTGAGCGGGCGGACTAACAGCTAATCGAAGTCTCTGGTCGGGATGGTGTGTTCGTGGAACGAGGACGTAACTCTCAGTTGGGATATTCCGCGATACTGAGAAAAGATTGGCCCGCTGCTCTTGATCGTCATTGATGTCGATCATTCGCTCGTTTGAGCCGGACCAGCCTGCATTCTGAGGATGGTTGTAAACGACTTCGGCCTTGTCACCGTCGACCTTTGCCACCTCCGTAAGCATGATCTGGCAGCCAGTCAGGTTGCCAATGGCGCGAACCGAAACTTGGACATACTTCGCGGGAAACAAACCTTCTTGAGATAATGCAAGCTCCGCGGACAATTCGATTTGGGATTGGCTGGCGTCTTTAGCGACCCGCCGCGATGGTCCTTCTGAGCGCGTCGCCAGCTTGTCAACGACTATGAATTCGCAGTTCCGAGAATCGAGCTTGATTGTCATTTCATCCGGCTCGCCGGTGTCTCCATAACCTCTGATCGTTGCCGAGTAGATTCCGTGCTCTAGCGTTATGTCCCAATCATTTGCATTCACGACTTGCAGGCCATCCTCCTTCGATTGGTCAATTCGGAAAATTGGCACCTCTTTCGATGCCGCTTGGTCCAAATAGAAGCGGCCCTGAACCTCTTTGTTTTCCTGTCCACGCGTTCGGAGACCAATATTTTTTTCAATCAACGCACCGAGTTCGTCGCGCAGTTCGACTATCTCGCATCGGCAGTTCTGAAGTTTGGTTGTGGCGCTTGTGTTCTCGACAGTTACAAAGGCTGTGTAATAGCCGAAATCACCTTCGGGGCCTTGCAGCTCTCGAACAAAAGCGAGCTTCCGTGCCGAATATTCGAGGTGGATATAGCGTTGGAGTAGCCAAACTACGATGATCGCAAGACCAAGCGTGGGCACGATCTCGACAAAGCCACCCATCAACGCCGCTGCAGCGCCCGGGCCGAAAGCCGCTTCGATGTACCTTGTAGTCCAAGCTTTGAACGCATCTTCGAAAATGGATTTGAAAAGCCACGTAAGGACGAACACCGCCCCCAGCAGAACGAGAGGGTATGCGTCGGAATGCCTTCGCATGGGTCTTGCTCCTGTTCACCCCTACGCCTGCCGCTTGTAGTCAGGTTTCCCCAGTCCTCGAAAACAGTCGAGTCCTAAGCGCTAGGCTCGCGTCGCTGCTGATCTTCCTGATATTGCACCCGCGCGCGCTCGCAGGGGATCGCGGGTAGTGCCATTAGATCGCGGGTGCGAATCCAGCATAAATCGCGGAGATGTGAGAACAAAAGAGCCATCCGGTAGCTTATCATTGCGACGGGCGATAACCGGAGATTCACCCCATGCGGACCCTCCCTCTACTCGGCGCGCTCGCTTTATTCGGCCTAGCCGTGTCGCCCGCGTCCGCTCAGATGTGCGGCGCTCCCGGTCAGCAGGCTCAAGCCTCAACACCCTCGCAGGGTGGGATGATGTGTGGCGGCATGGGTGCAGCGGCCGAAGACGATCCGATGGCCGACAAGCCCGCGCAGCCGCAACAGCGCATGGGCGGGATGTGCCCGTGCTGCCGCAACATGGCGATGATGCGCGGCGGCCAATCCGGATCGGGCGGCGGCGGGATGCAGCACGACAACATGCCGGGCATGTCACCGCGTCAGCAATGACGATCGCGCGACGTTCCGCACTGCAAGGACTCGCCGCGCTCGCGTGGATCGCGGGCGCGCGTTTCGGCTTCGCGGCCGAAGCATCCCCCATCGTCGTCAGCAAGGACCCCAGTTGCGGATGCTGCACCGGGTGGGTTGAGCACCTTCGGAAGGAAGGGTTTTCCGTCGAAGTGCGCGACGTTCCGGATGTGAACCGGGTGCGGGCGCGGCTTGGCGTTCCTGCCGACCTTGCCGGTTGCCACACCGCACAAGTCGCTGGCTATGTCATCGAAGGACACGTTCCTGCCGCTGCCCTCCGGCGGTTCCTGGGTGAGAAGCCCAATGCGAGGGGCTTGGCCGTTCCCGGAATGCCCGTTGGGTCACCCGGCATGGAAGTTCCGAACGTTCCGCCCGAAGAATATGAAGTGGTTTTGTTCGGATCACAGCGGCGCGTCTACGCGCGCTTCAAAGGCCCCGTTGAAATCTTGCGATGAAGGACCAACGAGGCAGAAGTTTGCAATGCGCGGGCGCCGGCATATGCTCGCGTGGCTACGGATCGAATCGGCGGCATTGCGTGACGTGATGTTGGTTAGGCTAGGCAAAGGAATGCGCTCGCGGGCGGCACTTGCTGCCGCAGCCTTCTATGCCTTCTGCGTGCTCGCGCCTTCTACCGCCGTCGCACTCGGCAGCGGCGGCCATTGTCTGACCGAAGACCGTCCGGTGGCGCACGTTCACAAGGCGAAGGCGGAAGTCGCTCCGCATACGCACGCCGACGGTACCGTACATCACCACAGCGGAACGCCATCGGCTGTTGATGATGCTACGGCCGATCCGTTCCAGCGTTCCAAGGCAGACGACAAGAACGGCAGTTGCTGCGGTCTGTTCTGCATCTCGGCAATCGCCACAGACTCCGCCCCGGCATTGCTTAAGCCGGTGTCGTTCGCTGCTGCACTTCCCGCACGGGTCGACGCGCTCACGGGGCGCGATCCCGGCCGCCTCCACCGGCCTCCAATACGCTGACGGATAGTGGCTTGCGCGCTCGGCGCGGCGGATGCCGCGCGTGCGCTCCCCTGTCAGCTTTGGAGGCTTCATGTTCGCGCATCGTTGTCTGCGCGCGTCCGCCCTGCGAGGGCGGCGC
>Ga0190272_10000802_pt1 | contig 15409 bp, 19 predicted proteins | sample Popmic504T_FD_133746 | JGI IMG/M metagenome (GOLD analysis project Ga0190272, IMG submission 133746) | Populus adjacent soil microbial communities from riparian zone of Shoshone River, Wyoming, USA - 504 T | ecosystem: Environmental > Terrestrial > Soil > Riparian zone | place: USA: Wyoming... | reverse complement strand
TGGCAAAATCTTATTCAAAAATACTTGCTGATTTAGTTCCATCAGAAAACCCCATTATAACATTGGTACCAAGTGCAGCAACTATAATGAGGCTTATCTACTAAATTCTAATGTATCAATTGGTAATACTTTTGAGCCAGTTTATGCAGTAGAGAATCAGATAAACTTTTTACTTAATGCTTATGTATCAGCATCAACTGAAACTTATCCAGAAATCACAATAAGAGTTACCTCTACACCTCCTACTGGCTCAACCATTACATTTTCAGCCAGCACAAATTTAGATGACTTTCCTACATACGTTATGACAGCAGCAGAGAAGCCAAAATTCAATGAATTTTATTCATCTGCAACCATTCCAACAAGATCAGCAGAAGATACAGCAGAAAGCATCGTAGGAGGGTTAAATGAAAATGCCTCATTTCGTGCCAGATTTTACGCCTCCCGAAACAGCGGAGATGTTATTATTAAGTCTTTGACTCCAGGAATGAGATTCAATATTGACTTTCATTCATCTGATGCAGGAATAACTTTACATTCAACATCTGACTCAATAGACCAGTATAGAGGAAAATCATTAAAAGATTATGCTGTACATTGTTCATTGTATATAAATTCTGCTGGAGATTTTGGCTCAACATTAGATCGTACCAATTCTACAAGAGTTGGTCAATTTGAAGACCTTTGGTCAAGTGATAATAATAATTATTTTGGAGTTAATGGTATATTAAAGAATTTTGTAACAACTCCTTTACCATCTGCAACTACAGAGGTCCAATTATTAACAGGTGCATTAGTTAATTTTTATTTAATCTTTGGTGACAAGTATGATGAATTCCGTAATAATTTCAACAGAAAATTCCTTGTTGGTCAATCCGCTATCTCATGGGCTATTAATTCATCATTAAATTATTTAACTGAAAATAATTTTGAACCTTATACCATAAATAATGATGATCTCCTAAATAATGGAACAACTACTGTACCTGGACCATTAACCACAGCTCCAAATCCAAAATTAACAAGACCAGATCAAAAGGAATTTATAACTATACTGTATCATAACTACCCATCAATAACAGATTTTGTATTTAACAGAAACTTCTATGCACAAGTCAGAGCAGAATATTGGGATGGAACAAATTCATCAGAGACTATGTACCTGGATACAGCAATATATTCAGGTGGAACTTATCTCTTTGACGTATCTCCTGCAAACATTGGAATAAATGTTTTAAACTTTTCTAAGAAAGTAAAAAAATATACTGTCAGGATTTGTGTTAACTCAAACCATTATTTAGGTGAGGTTCAGCTTTTTCAAAGAACTTATTTGTATGAACAAATATCTGAAAGCAAAAATCCTTATAACATAATCTTTTTAGAGAGTTTAGGCGGGTGGGCAAGCTGGTATTTTTTAGCTGAGTCAATTATTGACTCCAGCAGAAAAATAACAGAATTTACTTCTCCAGTTTCTTTTTCTCCTTCAATACAAGATGAGGTTTCAAGTATCAGCTCCATTGAATTAAATAAAGAATATAAAGCTAACTCAGGTTTTATAGATAAGGATCATTTAAACTGGTTAAAAACTGAAATAGACAAAAGTACTGATGTCAGAGTTATGAATTCCAATGGAGAATACGAAAGTATTATTATAATTAAATCAGAAGGAAAATATTTATCTGAACAAAATTTGTTTAATCTGGAAATTGAATTTAAGAAAACAGTACAGGAAAATTACATTAGAAAATAATTATGAGAGATATAAAGATTTATATTAATGATCAGTTAATAGATATAGGCTCTCAGAAAGACCTATCTTTAAAGCTAAACAGATCATTCTTAGATTTACAAAATGTAGATAGCAGATCAGGAGATTTTTCTTATTCTGTTAAATTGGTAAAAAGCAAAACAAACAACAGCATTTTTTCCAATATAAATACCATGCAATCCATAGATAAATTTGTCCGAACAGATGAATATAAGGCAAAGATTTATGTTGATGGTATACAGATTCTACAAGGCTATTTTAAATTAAACACCATAGATGATAAATTTTACAATGGTAATTTCATCAGTAATACTATATCATGGTCAAAGCAATTAGCAAGTAAAAACCTAAATGAAATAAAAAATGCAGATGGCTCTGACTGGAAAATACCTTTCTTTGGTTGCTTGTCAAGCAATACAGCTTATACTCTCTCTTGGTATGTTGATAACCCTGATTATAATAGAGATGTAGCTTTTCCATTTGTGAGTTATGGTAACTTCTTTGCAGAATCAAATTTTACTCCTAATAATGGGATTCAAACTTTATTATTTTCTGCTCAAAACTTTCCAGGTAGTTTTTACTATGGTCGCATTCTACAAAAAATCTTTGATGGAATAGGCTGGAGTTGTGACGGTTCTTTATTTTATGATCCTGAATTTCGTAAATTGGTTATACCTTATACAGCAGGAGATTTATTTAATTGGAATGAGACAACTTGGATTAAGGCTCAGAGTTCAGGCAGGACATCAGACATTTGGTCTCCATCAGTAACAAATAATTTAGCTACTGATTTTGCTGCATCAGCTACATTTGATTATGAAACCAATGATCAATTTACAGCAGGAAAGAGAGGTATCTCTGTTGTTCTTCCAATGAATAACGTTTTTCAGGAATTTTATAATAATTTAGAAACTTATTATGTTACTGACATTAGATTTTTTAAAAAGGCACGTACTCAATACATTGCTCCAATAACAGCTAATTATAATTTATCTGCCTGTTGTCGGTCACTATTCTATGAGTTGAAAGGTGCATTCAATTCATCTGCTCCTAATACTGGTTACATAACAGATACCACAGGATACAGTAATATTAAGGCAGGAGTATTATTATTATTAGATGATGGAACAGATTTGGATTTAGAAAATACAGTACTGACACATCTAAATACTTATTTATGGGATGTTTCTAATGCCACAATACCAACTCATCCAAATATTTTAACCTATCTGGATTTAGTTCAAAGTCTATCTACTCCAGCTCCCGTAATATATACAGGTTATTCAGCAGATGTACAAATTGATATAATCTATTCAGGCAATGTTCTTAATACTCCTGCACCTCCTGCTGATGGAGTAACACATACTTACACATTTACAGGAATTTTTGATTTTGATTTATCAATAAAAAATATTCCATTAGAGCAAAATGATAAGATAAAGATTTTATTTGTCTCTCCAGGAAGATCATTCTTAATACCTACAATAAATGAGGTTACAGATATATTTGTAGGAAATTTAACTCTTCCTGATGAGATGTTCTATTGGGATTTCAAATCAGCAGATGAGGAAGATTTTTCAATAAACATTACCAAAAACTTACCAGGAAGCAGCCAATTAGATTTTGTAAAGAATTTTATTACACAATTCAATTTATATTATACAACAGATCAGGATAAAAAATTAATCAGGTTTGATAAGTTTGATGATTTCTTTCTACCAAATACTCATGGCTATGACATCACGGATAAAGTGGACCTTAACTTTTTGGAGCCTCCAGCACGTCCTGTTGACTTACCAAGTAAATTAACAATTGGATACAGAAATGATACTTCTGATCCCTTCTTTATTGCTGATCCTACTTATGCTAATGTTGAATGTATTAATTCAAATGTTTTTGCGTCTCCTGAGAAAGAGATTAAACTAATTTTTTCAGCAACAAAATTAAGAAAGATGTTCCTGTATACTTATGTATACCTACCTTCTCAGGAAATAATGGTTCCAAGTATCGCAAATGAGGGAGCTGTTAATGAAGTTGATCTAACACAAGTGGAATGGAGTTATTCAAACTCACTGAGAGTTCTTAAATTAACTGATTATTATACAGATACTGGAGGCACTGTTTATTCTACCCTTGTGGATGGATATCCGACCAAATTACAACAGGCTGTATTTGAATCTGACTCTTACCTTAACTTAAAGTATGATGGGGAGAATGGGCTTTATAATCGGTTTTATGAAAGGTTCCTAAATGAGTTCGGAGATTCACACATTTTGACATTAGAATCTAATATTAATAGCTATGACTTTACACGTCTACAGCCTAATGTTCCTGTTATTATAAAAAACCAGGCTTACATCTTAAACTCCATTTCCTCATTTGATCCCATAAACGGAGACAAATGTAAGATAGAACTATTGAAGAAGTTCAGTAATTAATACTTTCTGTCAAAGTCATTTTTATCTATACAGACCTTCAAATAAGGCTGCTGAGATAAAAAGCTATGGCTGGTAAGGATATTATATTAAACTTCAAGATAAACGGTATTGAAAAAGGTACTGATCAGGTAGACAAGTTAAAAAACAAAATCACTGATCTAAATACTGAGTTTACTTCTGTAGAATCAGCTACAGAAGGTTTTCAGTTAGTAGATGAATCTACTCAATCTGTATCAACTTCTTTGACTGATCTAAATGAAAATGCAGAAGGAATAGGTCCTGCCTTTTCTGAGTCAACTCAAACTGCATCTGAGAATTTAGATAATCTAAAAACATCAATTGATGATGTTTCCAATACATCAATTACAAATTCCAATGTTAAGATTTCCAATTTTGGAACTGGTCTAAAATCTGCAACAGAGGGCGGTGAAAAAGCAATCAAGGGACTATCTAAAGGATTTGAATTATTGGGAGGTAATACAGAAAAAATATCTCTCATTGAAGAAGGTCTCAATGCTGTTAATGCTGTATTGAAAGGACAAGCTGCATTAACAAAAGCTGCATTTGATGACACATCTATTTTGGGTCAAATTAAAGCATTAGGTCAATTAGGTATAGCTAAGATAAAAGATTTATTTGTTACAAAATCTCAGACAGTAGCTACAGAACAACAGGCAGCAGCTACAGTACAGGCAGGAGTAGCGGCTGATGGATTAAAAGCTAAACTTCTATCTACTGGTTTAGGTGCGCTTGTGGTACTTGTTGGAAGTTTGGTCACTGCCTTTTTACTCTTCAAAGAATCTGCTATTGATGTATCCAAAGTCATGGAGGGCAGAATGAAAACTGCTGCTGATCAGTTAGCTAATTCTCTTTCACTTCTACAGGCAAAGTTATCATTAAAAGTATCTGGCTTAGATGCAACTATTACAAAATTAGAAAAGCAATTAGAGTTAACAAAAGAAACAGGTGGCTCATTAGATAAGCAAGCTAAAATAGAAAAGCAGCTTATTGAATTAAAGGAGGATAAACTTTCTCTTCAATTACAAGAAGCTACTGATGCACGCGAAGCAAATGAGAAAGCAATTGCAAAAAATAATCTACAAATTCAGGAGGTTGAAAGTAAATTAAAATTAGCAAAACTTTCTAAGGAAGAGTTAGATGTCTTGAAACAGCAAGGGCAAACTTTAATAACTAATTCTAATAGAGAAGAAGGAGGGGTTAAAATTAAATATACAAATCTTTCTTTACTTAAAAAGCATGAGGAAGCAGTTAAGAATTTGAATATAAATGAGGAACTTAATCTCAAACTTCAATTAAAGCATGAAGAGCTAACAGGTAAAGTAACAAAGAATATTAATGATCAGGTTGCTCTAAGTGCTGAATTAACTGCCTCACAGGAGTATAGTCTCCCTTTACTTAATGCAGCCACAATTTCGGAGAAAGAAAAATTACGTATTCAAAAAGAAAGCAAGATTGAGGAGTTACGCCAGAAAAATCAACAGGTGCAGGACCTTATCTCTGACTTAAATAGAGCTACTTCTACAATTGAAAGGCAGAATATAATTGAAAAGTTAAAACTCCTGGATACAGAAGATAGCAAAATTCAGGCAATAAGAAAGCAGCAGCAATTAAATAATGATCTAAATGAGGATGGTCTCAATAAGCAAAGGGAATCTTTAATACAAAATCAGGAGTCCATAATTCAATCTATTGAATCAACTGAAACAAAATCATTAGAACAAAGAATAGAAAAAGAAAATAAATTAAAATCTCAAAAGGAAAAAAATGAAATTGAATTACAAAATTTCAATGAAGCTGCATTAAAGAATCAGTTAACTTTTGAGGTTAAGTCTGAGTCAGATGCACAAAAAGAAATTACACAGGTTGTAAAGGATGCCATTAAACAAAGAGCTGATCTTTCCAATGCAAAAGCAAAAGGTAAAATAGATGATTTAGTTGATGAAGAAAAAAAGCTACAAGACGAATTTACAAAAGTTCTTCAACAAGGTAATATAATCAGAGCATTTGAAATTCATAAACATCTAAATCAAATTAATGCTGATAAAAGAAGGGCAGCAGCAGAGGCATTAATTGATCTGGAAAAAAGTGAAAAAGAAGAGCTTGCAAAAGAAACTGATCCTGTTAAGAGACAGAAAATAATTGATTTTTATAAAAAGTTAAAAAAAGAAATTGATGGAATTATGTCAGGAGATGGAGACTCTGGTCCTGATGCTGATCCTACTGGCGGTGCTGTAGGTAGATTACAGGAGATAGCAGGAAAAATAAATGAATTTATTCAGGTTTGGGGAGGTGCATTCACTTCCATTATGGATAGTTTATTTGCTGCTCAGGATCAACTAGCAGATAGACAACAAGAGAGAATAGATGCTGATTTAGAGGCATTCCAAAATTATTTGGATACACAGAATGATTTATTGGAAGATCAATTAGATGAAAAAGAAAGAATGATTTCTGATTCTAATTCACGCATTGAAGAGTTACAAAATATTTTACAAAATTCATCAGGCAAGAGGCATGAATTTATACAGAAACAAATTGATGAGGAGCAGCGCAAATTAAAAAAAGCAACTGCTGAAAAAATTGCTTTACAAAATCAAATTGATCTTAATAAAAGATTATCAGAAGCAAAAGAAGAAGAAGCCAAAGCAAAAGGAGAAAAGCTTGACCTGGAAAGAAAGAAAAGAGAAAGAGACTCAGCTCTGGTTCATGCGATCATTAATACAGCATTAGGAGTTACTCAGGCACTGGCTACTATCCCTCCGCCTTATAGTTATGTAGTAGCTGCAATAACAGCATTAGCCGGAGCTGCTGAGATAGCAGTTATATCAAACCAGAAATTTAAAGAAGGTGGATTATTAGATGAGGCAAATGAAAAATTAAATAGAAAAGTTGTTACCTCAGATGATCTAAAAAAAGGAACTTTAATTAAAAATGGCTCATCCCATGAAGATGGAGGTACAATTATAGCCCCTGGCAAGGAAGCTGAGAAAGGAGAATTTGTTGTCAGAAAAGAAGCTGTAGAAAATAATTTGGAGGTAATAGAATATATTAACAAAAATCCAGCACAGAAATTACGTATAATTAAAACTATTCCATCAACAGATAACACATCTGGTAATAGATCATCTGGAGATAATACATTTTCATCTGGAGAAAAAACTAATTCATCATCATCATCAGAAACAGGAACAAAAGAAAATGTTTATTCCAGATTAGATAAAATTGATCATGATAGATTAAAAAAATTAATTGAAAGTGATATTCAAAGGAAAAAACAGATCAAAGATATTGATACCAATTTGAATAAGGTACAAAATCAAATTAAAAATATTGATGGCAGTCATTATTTCACAGGGGTATGGCACAGATTAATAGCTGGTCCTGTCTCTCCTTTGGCTGATTCTACTCCCCCTTCTTCAGTGGATGCGGTAAATGAACCGTTACGAATTACACCTCTATCTTTTACTGATGATTCTACTACTATAGAACAATTTAAAGAAGGTGGTTTACTTGGAGGTAACTCATTTTCCTTTGTTGATACATTGGGACAATTAAATTTACATAATGATAATGGCTTTGACACAAATACTTATTTTGACAATTCATCATTGTTTAATCCTGCAAACTTGGTCTTTCCAGATTTCAACAAAATTCAATCTGTTGTAAATAATAATAATACAGCAAATCAGAATATTGATCTGACTCCTATAGTGGATGCTATAAGAGAGATAGAGATTATATTGTCAGTAGAAGAGTTTAACAGAGTGAACCAGAGAATAGTCAGAGTCAAAGAGGAGGCGAAAGTTTAAGCTTTGACTCCAGTCTCACTACGATCATCGTTATCATCATCTAATCTTTTGAGTAGAGCTTTCAAATATTTTACATCCTCCTTTCTTCTCCTACTTAATTCAGCAAATATTTCCTTTGCCTGTTTATCAACCATTTCATACTCTTGTAAAAGAATGGTAATATAAATGTTTGTTATTTGTCGCTGCGTTAATCCAGCTCTTTTTAATTTTCTAACTGCTGCTAATAAAGATTTATGAGCAGGGGAGGGTTTTTTTGCCATTGCTTTTTTTCTGCAATATAGCAATAAAAATAATAACCCCCTGATAACTCACTTACCAGGGGGCGCACTGTTCACTATAAGATAGGTATTAAACTACAACTTAATTTCTTACTCCAGTATATTTTTTTATAGGCTGTAATGTCTCAGCCATAACGTGACAGTCTGATAATTTGTTGAGTCCTTCTATAATGTTATCCAGTGGTAACGGGCTTTCAAACTCAAACTCCAGATCATTCAAGTAATCGCTTTTCTGAATTTTGTAGATGAATATTTGATATACTGACATAAACTCAATTACATCATCTAAACATTCAGCCCGGCATTTATAGCGGATCATCTTTTTTCTAAGCTCAATATCCTCTCCTGTTAATACTTCCATTGGTATTAAATTACCATTGCCGAAATCCATAATTGCGCCTCCTGGAACCTCAAACCGTTCTTCCCAATATTCATTTGGTAAACCTTCTACGTATTTATATTTTTTCATTTTGTAACTATTTTGATATACCCTTTAAACGAATTGATATATTTGAATGTTGCATTTATTTTTTCTTCTCAGGGTCTACCGGGCATTCTGTCATAGTGAACATTAATATTTTTTTTAAGTAATTTACTAAAACACAACCATTGCTTGTTTTCTGGTAAATCGTTTTTTAAAATATTTGATCTAAAATAATCAGTCAAATCTTCGTAATATTTAATTTGTTGCAATGCTGATCTATTCTGTAAAATGTAGGCTTCAATTTCAAACACTTTTTTCTGCATTAAATTCTTTTTGATAGGCTTTTCAGTTTGTTGTTTATACCCTAATACCTTTTCTTCATCAGCCTTTGAAATTAAATTTCGTAAAATAGGCTTTCTATAACCAGGCATACCGTCAAATCCAATACAACATTTAACTGAATCAACATTAATTTTTTTTAGTTGACTTACTGATAACATCGTGGTTACAAATCCGTCTGGTATAAATTTTACACAATCTACATTACCATACGTATTAACGGTTAATTCATCTACTTTCATTTTATCTTATTTTAATTTTGTTTAACAATTCCATTACGGATTTATATATAAGATAAATAGTACTTCATTTTAATTTTACAAAGGTAGATTAGTCATAAACCATAATCAAATAGGGAGGGATGCGGGACATACCCTTTTTAGTCGGGTATTTGTAAGTATCTGATTATTAATCTATATATAATTTAATTATAGTTATTAACAAAATTTGGTATTGTTATATATAATTTGTATACTAATATATCATTAGAATATATATTAGAAATGTGATTCTAATGAGAATTCTAATGAGAAATTATGTAGACCAGATACAGAGCCATCTTTACAAAATTATTTTTACATAATTTTCTTTTTTGTGATGCTACTTTTCTCATTTTACGTTCATCCATAAAACGTAATTATTGACGTATTCTGTCTGGTTATACTTTTTGCATACTGTCCTATATTCTACAGAGAGCTTATCCCCTATCTTTACATAATGCTTTTTTAGAAGGTATGCCTTATTAAAAAACTGTAACATAATCTTCTCTCCATCTGAGAGGGTTAGCTCTACCTGTTGATTAGAGGCGCAATTGGGAAACTCCTTTAATGGATATATTGCTGATACTGTTCCTTTGACTTTCATTGTATGTATGTTTATTTGTTAGTTCTTCATTAAAAGAATTATGTAAATTTATTTCTTATGTTAGTATGGACCTTTATAATCATAATTATCTATTGAATCAAAGTCAATAATATCATAATCATTTTCTTCTTTACTCACTTGGTTTGTATGTACAGAAGAAGAAGGGGATTTATCTTTTTCTTTGAGAAGAGAATTATGTAAATTTATATTCATCTCTTTTTTTAGATCAGGGTAATGTCTTTTTACTGATCTCTCAGTAAATCCATTTAGAATAATTTCCTTCTGACTGATTATTCTACCTTCTTCTATTAGCCTGGAGACACATTCTCTTATTCTGGTTTGAATATCCTTTTTATAAAAAGTACCATTTATCCCATCATTAGTATTAACATTTAGTGTGACGGGATTTTTGGCACTTTTTTCAGAAAGAAGATTCTCAGCTCTTTTTACTGAGACTTTTAGTAATGGAGCTATATACTCTGCTATGTGCTTTTGAGAGGTAACTTGTCCATTATCATTTATGTACTGATCAATAAGACTATTAATAATATTGGGGCGAAATTCAGCCTCTAATAGCCTAATCTGCTTTATTACCTGGATACCTAAACTCTTTCTCTGTTTATAGGTAAATTCAGAAAGCCAGTCCTTTGTCCAAATACTCTTCCTGGTATCAGCTTTTAACTTTAGCTTACCAGCATTATTATAAATATTCTTACAGATGTTCAACAGAATCTCATCTGATAAAGGAGCTTTTCCTAATGGTCCCTCACATCTGAGATTTAAAACAAGAGCAGCATTATATAAATTCTTGGGAGAAAGATCATGGAGCTTTAAAAACTTCTTCATAAGAAAATACTGTAGGAGTATCCTCTTAAGAGTTTTTGCCTTATTACCCTTAATAGGGTCATTTGATTTAATTCTAAGTTTGAAGCAGTAAAACCCATTGGTAGAATAAGCAAATTGATTATCCTGCCGTCTCTTTGGAAAACGGGCTATGATATCTGGGGTAAAGTTTCTGCTGGTTTTATGTACCTCTGGGTCAAAGACAATTTTCTTATTCTTTGTTGCCTCAATCGGTACTCCTTTATGATCTGTTAGAATAGCAGACCATTGAAAGTTTTTAAATAAATTGATGTAATTGTTAAACTCAATATCATCATAAAAATAGGGACTTGCACTCTGTACTTCATTGTTCATTGTCTTGGACATTAACTTGGACAATTATTATTTTTAAAGTTAAGGAGGGTACAACGTCCAAGTTAAACTCCCCTCCTCAACTATCCAGTATAGACCCTTAGCTATAAGGTAATACACTGTTCATTTTCTTTTAGGCTGCAAATGATTCAGCCTTGTACATAAATAGTATAATTTTTTTTAAAGTGAATATTTATTAAACTTTAATATACGACAATTCCTCCTTTAAGCTGGTAAGTAACTGGCACACGTTCAATAATTATATCAGAGTATAATCCTGATGTTACATCATTAACACCAAGTTGATAGGCGGTTGCCTGAGCTATAGTATTAAAGTATGCCTTCTTCAAAAACTGATATTCAGAATTATCATTCACTATAGCCTCTATACCTTGCTGTCTGACTAAATCAGACTCTCCATGATTAGTTATTATTCTAACTACATAAGCTTTCTTTTTCTTGATTCTTTCCATTGCATAAATATTATATATACAAAATTATGGCTCTGACTCCAGATTTGGTAATTTATTTTCAATAAATAGGAAAAAAGTTTATTCCTATTTAGGATTTACTTTTTTTTTAAACTATTTATAATTGGAAGTAAGATGAAAAAATGTAGCAGATGTAAGCAGGATTTTCCTAAACTAAACTTTGGAGCAAACAAGTATACAAAGGATGGACTGAATTACTATTGCATGACTTGCAAAAAAGAGTATGATAATGAATACCATAAGCTCAATCCAAGAAAATATATTGCTGGTAAGCTTAAACCGTATTCAAAAACTCATCCTGAAAAATGGAGATTGTATTACAGTAAAAAACAAAAGGAATATAAATTAAACCCTGTTTACAAACTTAAACAGAGCATAAGTAAAACGATTATATACAATAAAGCTCATTATGGATTTGTACCTCCATCTGCCTGTACAAATTGTGGAGCTTCTGATAAAAAGATCAAAGGTTTTATTCCTAAATCAGATATTGAAAAACTTATTAAAGAGGAAAAGAAATTTGTCTTTAAGGACCAATACAAAATAATTCAATGGCTTTGCCCTCAGTGCTTATATAAAAACCGTAATATAAAATGAATAAGAAAAAAACAGAAAGCTTAGAACAGATCAAAGCCAGAATCAGCAAAGAGTATAATGTTACTGGTCACATTGAGATTTTGGAGATGATGATTATGGAGCTTTATAAAAAGGTCATAGCCAAAAAGCGGAGGTATAATAGAAGGTCTGCAAAAAACTTTAGGAAAAGAAATCCTAATTACTGGAAAGAATGGGCGAAAAAGAATAAATCCAAACTTAAAGCTAAAGTTAAAGCTTATAGAAAAAAGAATGAGGAGGCGTACAAAGAATATCAGAGAAAGTACAGACAGAAAAATAAAGAAGCTGCTGCTGATTATAGAAGAAATTATGTTAAGGAAAATCGAGAGAAAATTAAAAAGCATCAAGAGAAATACTATAAAGAGAACAGAGAATCTATCAAAGCTTACTACAGAGAGTATTATAAAAATAACCCTGAGAAATATCAAAGAAATTAAACTTAATAAATAAATAAAATGGAAAACGAAATAAAAGTAATCGACAAACAACAAATGATTCAGGACTTATACAACTTGTATAATGATTTTGTAAAAGAAAAAGAAATCGCACAGGCTCAAATGACTTTGGTCCTCTTGAATACATTGTTACCAGCAGAAGATAAAATTTATAGCTAATCATGGAGACACAAACTAAAAACGATTGCTACGAAATTCTTTTTATTAGCTCTGATTTTTCTTCCTTAAAAGGAGAAGAACATTATATTAAAGAAGTATTAGGATTGGACTGTTTTGAAATAGAAGAAATTAATGATCCTGCTAAAGGAATTATGTATTATCAATTTATTGTTACTACTCATGAGTTCTCTGATAAATTTAAAGAATGTTTAGAAGATAGAAATTCTAAAAATCATTTTGTAAGAAACTCCTACAGGTTAAAGCCTTATGAGGCTACCTATCTTGAAAGAGCAATTAGAAAAATAGATAAAGATATTGCAAGTATGCAGGCTCAAAAGAATGAATTACTTTATAAACTACAAGACTGTGAAAGGAAATATTATGGAAAATAAAAAACAGGAAAAAACTTTAGAAGACAAACCAAATGAAGATGCTGAATTAATCAGATTGGAAAAGCGATTAGAAAAATGGATTAACAGAAGAAAACTTTTAAAGGAAAAATATAATGAATCTGATCTAAATATTTTCAGAGAAATATTTTTTATTAGCGAAGATGTCAAAGACATACAGCAAGAAGTCAAAGCCATAAATCAAAAGTTAGAAGACGGAACTTGTAAAAAGCCAGAAGATAACAAAAGCTGCTGCAAGTCTGATTCAGCTTCAAAACAGACTTCAAAACAAAGTTCCGATGACTCTGACAAAATTACTTTACACAATTTAGAACCAGTTTTATTTAAAATGAATCTGATAGGACTTAGACAAATTGACTTTGACAGTGTATTTAATAAGATTCAATATTATCTACCAAACAAATATTTTGTAATTGATGATAAAGGAAATCTTTATTCATCTGATAAAATCATAAACAGCCTTTAAACCAAACACAACAAAATTAAACACCAATGATGAACATTTTTAAAAGCAAATTAGAGTTACAAAACACAATTGATAAATTAACATTAGAGTTGGATAATTTTAGGATTGAAAATAAAAAGTTAATAAATGACTTAGAAGCACGAAGACAATATAATAATTATGAAAACTTTCTGAAAATTAGTCAAGGTCAAGAAATTGATTCTCTAAAACTTGAAGGTAGAAGACTTGATTTAAAAGTAAAAGAAGTAGAAAAAGAAAATATTGATTTAAGAATTAAGATTATCGAGTTACTAAACCAAATTGAAAATAAATAATTATGTCAAAGACAATAGAGGAATTAAAAACAGAAGCAGCCCGAAAGCTTTTAAGTGGTCTACTAAACAAAACACCAATAGAAAAGAATAATGTAAGTGGAACAGCAATGGAAGATTATTATTATATCTCAAAAGAAGAAGTCAAAGCCATACTTAACGCATTACAAAAATAAAAATATTATGTCAAAGAAAATAATAAATTTCAACCTTACAGAAGAAGAAATGTTTAGACGAAAATTAACAGAAGAAGAAAGGTCAGAGTTAATAAATAAGTTACAAAAAGAATTAATTAATCTAAATGAAGGTAGGGAAATGTCTTTGACCATTGATAATATCTTAACAGAAGCAAAGCGAAGCACTTAAAAAATAAAGGAAATGGAAGATTATAAATATAAAATAGAATACGCTGGTAAGTGTAACTATTATTCAGATGAAACTTTGAATAATTTAATTCAAAGACTATACAACGGACTAAAACAATGTATAGTAAAAGAAGATTATGAATCTTGTTCTGATATTCAGACAATGATTGAAAATTTAAAAGCAGCAAAAAATATAGAAACGAAATGAATATAAACAAACAGTTCTCATCAAGAAAATTAATGCTGCCAAGTTTTCAAATTCTTGGTGAGGCTGTTTAGGAAAATAAAATTATGATTTACGTAGTAGAAGACACCAAATACCATTTCAGTTATACAGAGCTTAAAGAGGACTATATCAGATACTGTTCAATGGCTGATGAGGTATTCTTAAAGAATATTCCTGCTGCTCTTCATTGTGCCTGTTTCATCTGCTATTTTAAAGAAGTATCTACAGAAGCTTGTCTCTCTGACAAAGGAATCATTCATGAGCTTATACATCTTAATCATCTTGGTTTTACTAATAACCAGGAGTTAGCTCAGATCAGAAAGCTTTTTGAAACTGTATGCAAATTGGACTAATGGCTAAGAATGTTAAAATCTGTCGTAAATGTCAAGTTCCAAAGCTTGTTACAGAGTTTCCTGTTTATGAGCAAACCATGAATAAAAATATAATTGTTTATGAACGGTACTGTAACCAATGCCAGAATATTAAGGAGCTGCATGAGCCAGAAATTAAGCCTATTAATAAAAAATGTATCTGGAAATATTTTTTAAATGGAATTGAGTATGAGTTACCTTATCCTGTACTCTATACCAAACGAAATTTTTTTCACAAATATTTAATAAATGATAAGGGAGAAAAATTATGTAAAAACTGTAATAAGTCAAAGCATGGTAATGATTTTGATAAAGATAATACAGGAGATAATCCAGATGGATTAAATTTGAATTGCAAACATTGTGTAAAAAAAGGTGAAATAAAACTAAATCATAAATTTTGTC
>Ga0190272_10000801_pt1 | contig 15419 bp, 8 predicted proteins | sample Popmic504T_FD_133746 | JGI IMG/M metagenome (GOLD analysis project Ga0190272, IMG submission 133746) | Populus adjacent soil microbial communities from riparian zone of Shoshone River, Wyoming, USA - 504 T | ecosystem: Environmental > Terrestrial > Soil > Riparian zone | place: USA: Wyoming... | reverse complement strand
GTAGGCCAGCTCGCCGTCCGCGGTGCGCCGCACGAGGTCGCCGGTCGCGTACAGACGCCGGCCCGTGAGCCATGGGTCCGGCACGAACCGCTCGGCGGTGAGCGCCGGGTCCAGGTAGCCGCGGGCGAGGCCGTCGCCACCCGCGTACAACTGCCCGATCTCACCTGTGGGGACGGGCTCCATGCCGGCGTCGAGCACCAGCACCCGCGTGCGGGCCAGCGGCCGCCCGATCGGGACCGGCGCGGTCTCCTGCTCGTCCGCGCGCACCTCGTGAAACGTCGTGAACGTGGTGCCCTCGGTGGGACCGTAGCCGTTCACCAGCCGGCAGTCGGGCAGCGCCCGCACGAGGCGGTGGGCATGCCGCGCGGACAGCACGTCACCGCCGACCACCACCTGCCGAACGCCGGCGAGGTCCCCGAGGCGTTCGTCCACCATGAGGTGAAACAGGCCGGTGGGGAAGAAGGCCGTGGTGACGGCGTGCGCGCGCAACAGCGCGCCGATCTCCAGCACCGACAGCCGCCCCGGCGGTGCGACGACGAGCCGTCCGCCGTTGGCCAGCGCACCCCAGACGTCGAACGTGGCCGCGTCGAACGACGGGGACGACAGGTGCAGCACCACGTCGGTGTCGCTCAGCCGCACGCACCCGGGATCGCTGACCAGCCGCACGACCCCGCGGTGCCGGATCGCCACACCCTTGGGCACACCGGTCGAGCCGGAGGTGAACATCGTGTAGGCGAGGTCGTCCGGGTGCACATCGACCACCGGGGCCGGCAGGTCGGCGTGTGGTTCCCCCAGGCGCAACACCGGTCCGGAGCGCGCCGGCAGCCGTGGCCCGAATCGGCCGTCGGTCACGATCACCGGGGCCCCTACCGCGTCGAGCATGAGGGCCAGCCGCGGTGCCGGGTACTCCGGGTCGAGCGGTACGTAGTGTCCGCCGGCCCGCAGGATCGCCAGCATGGCGACCACGAACTCGGCGGACCGCGGCAGGAAGACGCCGACGGCGGCGCCACGCGTGACGCCATGGGCGGCCAACCGGCCAGCCAGCCGGTCCGCGCGGACCGTCAGCTCCCGGTAGGTGAGCGTCGTGCTCCCGGCGACCACCGCGACCCGGTCCGGGTGCGCGACGGTTCGTGCGGCGACCAGCTCGTGCACCGTGTCAGGCATCGGGGGCGTCGTCCTCGATCGGTGGGATGTCGGTGATCACGTCGTCGGTCAGCCAGTCCAGGCTGTCGCCGCGCAGCCAGCTCTCGCTCGTTCCGGTGTAGTCCGGCTCCTCGGCGCCGGTGAGCTGCGGCCACAGACCCGCCAGCCGCAGGCGCGTGTCCGCGCAGGCGATGTCGGCCAGGTCGAGGGCGGAGGTCCTGCCCCGTTCGGCGAGGTGCGCCGCGCGGGCCAGCACGACCGCCATGCCGAGCAGCGCATTGCCGACCTGCCCGATCAGGATCACTGTGTGCTCCTTGCGCATCAGCTCTTCCTGCGTGTGCTCGCGGGTGAGCCGTTCGCACAGCGCGCCGAATGCCGTGGCCTCGGTGGTCAGGTACCGCAGGTGGTCGCGGCAGCGCGGGGACAGCGCGGCGTCCTGCGTCAGGTCGGGGTGGTCAGCCGAGTCGGGCCGGACCGGGTAGTACCCGGCCAGGCCCGACTCGCCTGACCAGAAGTCCTGCAGAAAGTCGACGCCGCCGGCGATCCGCAGGCCGCGGGCGTCGCGCAGGAACCGCTCGACCGGCAGCGCGACGGCGCCCCGCCGGGCCTTGCTGCGCGCGGTCTCGAAGCCCTCGCCGCCGAGCAGCGCCATCGTCCGGTCGATGGCTCGCCAGCAGGTGACGCTGGTGAGGTTCTTCGCCGACGTCAGGTCGGGCTGGGTGTCGGTCCGGTCCTGTGCGAGCAGGCCCCACTCGATGATGCTCTCGATGGTGAAGACGTCGGCGGCGGTCTGCGCGACCGTCCGCTGGATCTCCTCGTACTCGCCGAGCGGTCTGCCGTCCATCGTGCGGCGGTTGACGAAGTCGCGCGACCACATCAGGCACAGCTTGGCGATGGCGAGCGACGGCGACGCGATGATGAGCAGGCGGGCCAGCGTGGCGAGGCGGGCGATCTCCGGCGCGTAGCGCCATTCGTCGGCCGACGCGGGCAGCAGCCGTTCGGCGGGCACCCGCACGTCGTCGAACCGCAGCACGCCGAACGGCGAGCCCTTGAGGCCCATGAACTCGTGGTGGCCGAGCACGGAGCACCCGGGGGTGGCGGTGTCCACGAAGAACAGCCAGATCCGCTCGACGCCGTCTGTGGTGACGGTGGCCGACACGTCGATCAGCTCGGCGAGCGGCCCGTTGCCGATGAAGATCTTCTCGCCGTTGATCAGGTACGCGGTGCCGCCGTCGACGGGGGTCGCCGTGGCATGGCGGCGGTGGTTCGCCGCGCCGTTGGCCTCGGTGTCGGCGCCGCCGGACACGATGCCGGACCGGACCCTGGCCGTGATCAGGTCGCGCAGCGGGCCGTCTTCCACGATCGGCAGGTACGCGCCGGAACCGAGGCCGTTCCCGATCGCCAGGCTCCAGGCGATCGCGGGTGACCAGCTTGCCGCCGCTTCGACGACGCGCAGCGTGTTGAGCGGTGACAGCGCGAGCCCACCGAGCTCCGGATCGAGCAGCAGCCGGTAGAAGCCGCCGTCCTGCAGGGCGTCGGTCAGGCCGTCCGGCAGCTGCGCGGTCTCGTCGACCCGGGTCGGGTCCACGCGGGTGCGCAGCAGATCCATGATCGCGGACACCGTCTTGTCGCCCGCCGCTCGGTCCGCGGGCTCCTGCGTCGGGAACGGTCGGAGCAGGTCCCAGCGGACCCGGCCGAGGTACAGCTCATCGAGGAAGCCCCGCGAGGTCGGCAGCGAGGAAACGGAGGACGTCATGGTGCTGCTCCCGGAAGTAGAAGTGGTCTCCTTCGAAGATCCGGAGCCCGAACGCTCCGGTGGTGTACCGGTCCCACGCGGCCAGATCGGGCTCGGTCACGAAGTCCTCGGTGCCACCCATCACCGTGATCGCGCAGTCCAGCGGCGCGCTCGGCGTGTGGCGGTAGGTCGCGACGATCTCCAGATCGGCCCGGAGCGCCCCGAGGATCAGTCCGCGCCACTCGGCGTCCTCGTGGATCTCCTGCGGCAGCGACCCGTACTGCTCCTCGACGGCCGTGATCAGCGACGGTTCGTCCAGCACGTGCAGCGGGCCGACGGGCCGCCGCCGGTGAGGGGCCTCGTGGGAGGACAGGTAGAGCCGTCGCGGTCCGTCGAGTCCGCGGCCGCGCAGGGCGACCGCCAGCTCGTAGGCGACCGCGGCGCCGAGGCTGTGTCCGAAGAACGCGCAGGGGCCGGTGAACCGCACCTGGTCGGCGAGAGCGTCGACCAGGTCGGCCATCCTGATCGGCGGGTCCTCGCCGAGCCGGCTGCCGCGGCCGGGTGTCTGCACGCCGAGGACCTCGACGTCGGGCAGGTCGTCCGACCAGCGCAGGTATTCGCCCACCGACCCACCGCTGTGCGGGAAGAGATAGAGGCGCAGCGGTGCCTCTGGCCGTCGGTGCCTGCGCAGCAGCCATCGCGGGGTGCTCACGCGCCCTCCTCGTCGATGAGTCGGGCCAGCGCGGCGACGGTGGGCCTGCGGAAGATCGACCGCACGCTGACCCGGGCGCCGAGGTCGCGTCGGATCAGCCCGGCGATCCTGGCCGCGAGAATCGAGTCGCCGCCCAGTTCGAAGAAGTCGTCGGCAACGCCGACCTCGCGCAGGCCGAGGATCGTGGCGAACGCCGCGGCGACGGCGGCCTCGGTCGGCGTGGTCGACGCAACGAAGTCGCCGTCCAGCTCCGGCCGGTCGAAGTCGGTGTCGTCGCCGGCCGCGTCCAGTCGGAACCGCCGTGTTTCGAACGGGTACGTCGGCAGCGGGCTGCGGTGGCGCCGCTCGCCGGCGTGCACCGCCTCCCAGTCGATCGCGACCCCGGCCTGCCACAGACAACCGACCGCGGCCATCAGCACCTGCGTGTCCGACGTGCCGTCCGCGGGGTGCGGCATGGTGGGGACCGCGGGCCGGTTGACGTGGCGCGCCGGATGCTGCCTGGCCAGCCCGGTCAGCGTTCGACCTGGACCGACCTCCAGCAGCGCGCTGTCATCGTTGCGCAGCAGGGTGTCCAACGTGTCGGCGAACCGGACCGTGTCGCGCAGGTGGGTGCTCCAGAACGCCGGATCGGTCGCGTCCTCGGGCGTGACGAACGCACCGGTGCGGTCGGAGATCCACGGGATCTCCGGTGCGTGCAGCCGGACCTCGGCGACCCGCTTCTCGAAGCCGGTCAGCACCGGTTCGACCAACGAGGAGTGCGCGGCCGTGCTGATCCGCAGCAACCGGACCTCGACGCCATCCGCGAGCAGCTTCTCCCGCAGGTCGTCCACCTCGGCCACCGGGCCCGCGACGACGCACTGATGCGGGCCGTTGACGGCGGCCAACGACAGCTCGGTGCCGAGCAGCGGCGTGACCTCGTCCTCCGGCAACGGGATCGCCATCATCGCGCCGGCGGACCCGCTGTCCAGCAGCATCCCGCGCTCCAGCACCAACGCCGTCGCGTCGGGCAGCGACAGCACCCCGGCGATGGTGGCGGCCGCGTACGCGCCGAGGCTGTGCCCGGCCACGACAACGGGCCGCACGCCCCAGGACATCCACAGCCTGGCCAGCGCGTACTCCACCGAGAACACCGCGGGCTGGCCGACGGCCATGGTGGACAGCTGCGCCGCTCCCGCTTCGGTGTCCTGGCCGAACAGCACCGTGCGCAGGTCCACCCCCAGGTGCGGTGCGACCAGCTCGGCGCAGCGGTCGAACTCGGCGCGGAACACCGGCTCGTGCTCGTGCAGCCCACGCGCCATGCCGACGTGCTGCCCGCCCTGGCCGGGGAACAGGAACGCCACCGTCTTCTCGCCAACGGCGGCTCGGGACGTGCGCACGTTGTCCAGCGCCCCCAGGATGCTGTCCCGGTCGGTACCCACCGCGAACCCGCGGTGTCCGAACGCGCGCCGGCCCACCTGCAAGGTCCAGGCGATGTCGGCGAGTGGCGTGTCCTGGTCCTCGCGCAGGTGCGCGGCCAGCCTCCTCGCCGTGGCTTCGAGGGCGGTGGCGCTGCGCGCGGACAACGGCAGCACCTGGTAAGGGCGACCGCGGTCCGGTGTGGGCGGCAGGGGCGCCTCCTGCAGCACGACGTGCACGTTGGTGCCGCCGATGCCCAGCGAGTTGACCCCCGCTCGCCGAGGTTCGGAACCGCGCGGCCACGGTGTCGCGGTGCCGCGCACCTCGAACGGGCTCGCCGCGAAGTCGATGAGCGGGTTGGGCGCACGGTAGTGCGCGGTTGCCGGGATCAGCTCGTTCTCCAGCGCCAGGACGGTCTTGATCAGCCCGATGACCCCCGCCGCCGCGTCGGTGTGGCCGATGTTGGCCTTGACCGAGCCGAGCAGGCAGAACCCGGTGTCGGTGGTGCCGAACGCCTTGGTGAGCGCGCGCACCTCGATGGGGTCGCCGACCGGCGTGCCGGTGCCGTGGGCCTCGACGTAGCCGATGCTGCGCGCGTCGATGCCCGAGACCAGGTGGGCCGCGCGGATGGCGGCGGCCTGCCCGTCGACGCCAGGAGCGGTGAAGCCGACCTTGCCCGCCCCGTCGTTGTTCACCGCCGAGCCGAGGATCACCGCGTGCACGCGGTCGCCGTCCGCGATCGCGTCGTCGAGCCGTTTCAGGGCGACGATGCCGGCGCCGTCGCTGGCGATCGTGCCGCGCGTGTCGGCGTCGAACGCCCTGCAGTACCCGTCCGGGGAGATGATCCCGTCCTCGGCGACCTCGTCGACCGGGAACGGCACGTGCAGCGTGATGCCGCCCGCCAGCGCGAGATCGCACTCACCGGCGAGCAACGCCTGCCCCGCCGAATGCACCGCGACCAGCGACGTCGAGCAGGCGGTCTGCACGGTGACGGCCGGTCCGGTGAGGCCGAGTTTGTAGGACACCCGGCTGGTCAGGAAGTCCGCACCCGCCGCGATCCGCAACTGCAGTTCCGAGACGTCCGGGAACCGCGACCGGTGCTGCCGCAGCGTTTCCGGGTATCCGGTGTCGCCGCTGCCGCCGTAGACGCCGATCACACCGGGGTAGGTCTGCGGGTCGTACCCGGCGTGCTCCAGCGCTTCCCAGGCGCACTGCAGGAACACCCGGTGCTGCGGGTCGACCAGCAGCGCCTCGCTCGGTGCGTAGCCGAAGAACGCGGCGTCGAACCGATCGCCGTCGACGACGAGCCCACGTGCTGGCCCGTCGCCGCGGGTCAGCGAGTCGACCCCGTCGACGAGGTGGGCCCAGAACCCGGCCAGGTCCGTCGAGCCGGGGAACCGGCCAGCCATCCCGACCACGGCGAGGTGACCCTCCTCCCCGGTCATGACGTCACCTGCGACTGGACCTCTGCCGTCGGGTTGGACATCAGCGTGCGGACGGGGGAGAACAGTGGGGGCACGACCGAGAGGGCGCAGACCCCGGCCGCGATCCACAGCACGGTGCGCAGCCCGAGCGGCGCGACGAGGAGACCACCCACGGCCGCGCCGAGTGGGAGCGTGCCCCACTCGATGAAGCGCAGAGTGGCGTTCATCCTGCCCAGCAGCCGCTCCGGCGTGGCGAGTTGACGCAGCGTCGTGCCGATCACGTTGTAGACCACGACGCCGAGGTAGACCACGAACAGACCGAACCCGAAGCCGGTCGCGCCGGTCGACAGCGGCAGGAGTGCCGCGCCCACGCTGAACAACAGGATCGAGGCGATCAGCAGCGGACCCGGCGGGAACCGGTTGCTCAGCGGTCCGCTGACCAGCGCGCCGACCAGGCCGCCCGCGTTGCCGACCGCGAGCACGACCCCGATCATCGTCGCGCTCAGGTGCAGGTCGTCGGCCGCGTACACGATCTGCAGTGCCAGCACCGCGGCGAAGGCAAGGTTGGCCGCCGCGTCGCACAGCGCCAACGGCCGCAGCAGTGGATGGGACACCACGAAACGCAGGCCCTCACCGATCTCCTTGCCCAGCCCCCGCCGGTCCGCCGCCGGCGTCGAGATGTCCCGGCCCCTGACGAACAGCAGGAGCACGAACGACGCCAGGTAGCTCAGCGCGTCGAGCAGGATCGCCACCGGCGCGGTGAGGAACTGCACCAGGACACCGCCCAGCGTGGGTCCGGCGAGCTGGCTGCCAGAGCGGGACACCTCGATCTTGGCGTTGGCGTCCGCCAACTGCTCCTCCGAGACGATCGCGGGCAGGTAGGAACCCTGGGCCACGTCGAAGAACAGCGTGCCGAGCCCGACCACGAAAGCCACGGCGAACAGCAGCGGCAGGCTCAGCGCGTCGAAGGCGTAGGCGATCGGCACCACCGCCAGCGCGACCGCACGGGCGCCGTCGGCGACCAGCAGAACCAGTCGCTTGCGCATCCGCTCCACCCACGCACCGGCGGGCAGTCCGAGCAACAGGATCGGCACGAACTCCACCGCGTACAACATGCTCACGTCGAGCGCGGTGGCGTCGAGCAGCAGCAGCGCCAGGAGCGGGAACGCCAGCAGCGTCACCTGGGTGCCGACGAGGCTGAAGGTCTGCGCCAGCCACAGGTTGCGGAAGTTCGCGAGCCGCCACAGGCTCGTTGGGCCGCTCATCCGCCGTGCCGTTCACGCAGGCTCAGCGGTCGCAGGTCGGTCCACACCTCGCGGACGTGGTCCAGGCACTCGGCCTTCGTCCCTGTGGTGCCGACCGCCGCCCATCCCGGTGGCAGTTCGCGGTCGACCGGCCAGATCGAGTACTGCTCCTCGTCGTTGCGCACAACGGCGTACTGCCGGTCGTCGTCCTCGAACATCTCGGTGCTCCCTTCCCCAGCGGTCATCGGCGGGTACGGCGTTCGCCGGTGAGCCGCGCGCGGCCGGCCAGCAGCCGATCGGCCCGCCGGTGGGTGTCCGCCTGGTTGTCGGCCGTCCTCCGGTTGTCGGCTCGGTCGGAGGTCACGTGCCGGGCGAGCGCTGCGATGGTGGGGAACTCGTAGAGCGCGACCATCGGCAGCGCCTGGCCCAGTTCCTCGCGCAGTCGCGAGTGCACGGACGCGAGCGTGAGCGAACTGCCGCCCAGCTCGAAGAAGTTGTCGTGCACGCCCACCTGCTCCAGGCCGAGCACTCGCTGCCAGATCTCGGCCAGCCGGCGTTCCACGTCGGTGCTCGCGGGTACCGACGTGGGTACGACTGCCGCGGGTTCGGGCAGCGCCTTCTGATCGACCTTCCCGTTGGGGTTGAGCGGGATCACGTCCAGGCCGACGAACGCGGCCGGTACGAGGTGCACCGGGAGCCGGCCCGCCAGGTGGTCGCGCAGGTCCCAGGGCACGCCGCGCGGCACGACGTAGCCGATCAGGCGCTCGTCGCCGTCGCGGGTCCGGCGTGCCACGACCACGGCGTCGGTGACGTCGGGGTGGCTGCGCAGCGCGGCCTCGACGTGGCCGGGTTCGATCCGCTGGCCGCGAACCTTGATCTGTTCGTCCAGCCGGCCCAGCACCTCGAGCTGTCCGGTGGGAAGCCACCGGGCGCGGTCGCCGGAGCGGTGGAGCCGGGTGCCGTCGCCGAACGGGTCGGGCACGAACCGGTCGGCGGTCAGGTCCGCACGGCCGAGGTAGCCGCGGGCCAGGCAGTCGCCACCCAGGTACAGCTGGCCGGGCACCCCCACCGGTGTCGGCTCCAGCTCGGTGTCCAGCACGTAGACCCGGACGCCGTCGAGCGGCACGCCGATCGGCACCGGACCGTCGAGGGCCGCCCCGTCGAGCCGGATCGCGGTCGCGTTGACGGTCGTCTCGGTCAGGCCGTAGATGTTGACGAGCGGCACGCCGACGTCGCGCTGCCACCGCCGCAGCGTCTCCTGGTCGACCGGTTCGGCGCCGATCGACACCAGCCGAACCGTCTCGGGCGGGTCCACCCCGTCCACCCAGGCCCTGGTCGCCCACCGCCGCCAGCAGCTCGACGTGAGGATGGCGAACGTGACCCGCTCCGCGTGCATCAACTCGGTCAGCTCTTCGGGGCCGGGCGGCGGATCGGGGGTCAGCACGACGCACCCGCCGGTCGCCCACGTCGGGTAGAGCTCTTCGGCGTGGATGTCGAAGCCGACGTTCGCGAACTGCAGTACCCGGTCGGCGGCGGTGAGGCCGTAGTAGTCGGCCATGGTCGTGGCGAGGTTGGCCAGCGCCCGATGCGTGACGGCCACGCCCTTCGGCTCGCCGGTCGAGCCGGAGGTGAACAGCACGTAGGCCAGGTCGTCCGGGGCAGCACGCCGTGGCGGCGCGGGCTCTGTGACCGCGGGCAGGTCGGCCGGGCCGACCACCGCCACGCCCGTCCCGTCGAGCCTGCCGGCCAGCGCCGGGTCGGCCACGACGTGCCTGCTCCGGGCGCCGGCCAGGACACGGGCCAGGTAGCCCGGCGGGTGGGTCGGGCTCAGCGGCAGGTACGCGGCGTCGGCCATGAGGATCGCCAGCAGCGTCGTGACCAGGTCGATGCCGCGGGGGAGCAGGACGCCAACGACCTCGTTCGGACCCACCCCTCGGGACCGCAGGTGTGCGGCGAGGCGGTCGACCCGCTCGTCCAGTTCGGCGTAGCTGAGTTCCCCGCCGTCCAGGCTGATCGCCGGCGCGTTCGGCGTTCTGGCGGCCTGGCGGGCGAACAGCTCGTGCACGAACAGCTCGGCGGGCCGCCCCGGCGCGGTCTCGTGCCAGCCGTCGAGCAGGGCGGCCCGCTCGACGGCGCCGAGCAGCGGCAGCGCCCACAGCGGGGTGTCCGGCTCGGTCACCCCCGCCGTGAGCAGCCGGACGAACTGCGCGGCGAACCGCTCGACCGTGGCGGCGTCGAACAGCTCGGTGCTGTAGGTCAGCACCCCCAGTAGGCCGCCGCCGTCCGGGGCGGGCTGGACGGTGAGGTCGAGGTCGAACTTCGCCGTGGTCGGCAGCGGCAGCCGGAGCCGGCTGTCCAGCCCGGCCAGGCGCGGTGATGCGAACGGCTCCAGCTCCGCGCTGAAGGCACTCTGGACGAGCGGCGTGTGGCTCGGGCTCCGGTCCGGCCGCACCTCCTCCACCAGTCGGTCGAACGGTACGCCCGGATGAGACAGGACGCCGAGCACCGACCCGCGTATCCGGTGCACCACGTCGGCGAAGGTCGGGTTACCGGTCAGGTCCACCCGCACCGGCACGGTGTCCACGAACAGGCCGATCAGCTGCTCGAACTCAGGCAGGGCCCGGCCGGAGACGGGGGTGCCGACCAGCAGGTCCCGGACGTCCGCGAGCCTGCCGAGCAGGGCCGAGTACGCGGCCAGCAGCACCATGTACGGGCTGGTGCGGCGGCGTCCGGCCATCGTCACGAGGTCGGACACGAGCGCCGGCGACAGGTCGAACACGTGGGTCGCGCCCGCCGTGCCCCGGACCGCGGGCCGTGGGCGGTCGGTCGGTGGTGTCAGCACGTCCGGCGCACCTGCGAGGTAACCGCGCCACCACCCGACGTGGTCCACCTCGGTGGCCTGCGCGCGCTGCCAGTCCACATAGTCGCGGTACCGCACCGGCAGCGGCGGCGGTTCCACGCTCGCGGCGTACAGGCCGGCGAGCTCGTCGAACAGCACGCGCACCGACTGGCCGTCGCACACGATGTGGTGCATCGCCAGGCCGAACAGGTGGTCCTCGTCGCGGAGCCGGACGACCATGGCCCGCAGCAGCGGACCCACTGCGAGGTCGAACGGCTCCTCCGCCCATGCGTCGACCAGCCCGGTCGCCCGTGCGAGCCGGTGGTCCTCGGGGATCGCGCCGAGATCGGTCAGCGGCAGGGGAACGGCCATGCCGGCCGCGATGTGCTGCTGCGGTCCGTCATGGTGGGTCGGGAACGTGGTGCGTAGCGGCTCGTGCCGGGCCACGATCCGTTCCAGGGCCCGACGCAGCGCGGCGAGGTCCAGCGGTCCGGTCAGTCGCACCGAGCAGAACACGTTGTAGACGGAACTGTCCGGAGACAGCTCGTTGATGAGCCACAGCCCCCGTTGGGCGGACGACATGGGCGCTGTTGCCCTCACTCGTGGATTCCTTTCGATTCGCATTCCCTGGGTCGGTACCTTCTTCTGCTTTCCGTCCGCCGGGAATCCGGGCAGCCCGGAGTGACCGGGATTGCATCGCGGGAGTTGATCTGGTACGGCCGTCCGGTCACTGATCATGCGCCGCCGGGCGCACCGGATCCGCCGGTATGAGTACATCTGCCCATAGCCACTGGGTGGGGTGAGGTGAACGATCGGCACGATGCCCACCGGATCCGGGTACCGGGCTCGTATCGCGTGCCGATGTGGGGAGAGTGACCTTCGGTGCTAACCATTCAGGGGCCGGCCGAACGCGGCCGGAATCCGCAACGGGTGGACATTCGGGAAGGCCAGAGTGGAAGGTTCGGCGTGTGTCGATGCGGTTCGTGCGATCTGGACATCAGAATTGACCGCGGCGCGTTGCCCTACTTCCGTGGTGAGATAACGGCGGAGCTGTCCGTGTGGTGGATCGCCAATTTGTCGGATCGGGACCTGCTGTTCGTGGCCGACGTCGACCGCCCGGCCGACCCGATCGCGATCCGGCCAGGCGGGCGGCTGCCGTTCGGGTTGGACATGGCGGTCGTGACCCCGCAGCGGCAGGCAGGCGCCGTGTCCGTCACGGTGTTCGCCCCCCTGGTAGAGCCGGCGCGGCCGCCGGTCCGCCGCTGCCCGGCGATCGCACCCCCGCGCTGTCCGGAACTGGACCCCGGCGCGCGGTACTTCGCCGTGCTCGCCGAGCTGTGCGTCGCCGACGTCGACGCACTGGTGCCGACCAGCGCCGACATCGCGGCCAGGCTCGACCTGACCCCCCGAGCCGTGGACGCCCACATCGACTACCTGGTCAAGAAGCTCCGTCTCCCGCCGCCCGCCATGCGCCGCACCGGGTGGAAGCGCACCGCGCTGATCGCGCACGTGCGCGGCAGGCACCCGGTCGGCGCGCCGTGAACCCAGATCTGATCCACGAGGCGGTCCGGGCCAGGGCGGCCGAGCACCCCGATGCCCTCGCGCTCGTGCACCGCGACGTGCTCATCACCTACGGGACGCTCGACGCGCTGTCGGACCGACTCGCGGCCTCGTTCGGCGCGGCGGGCATCGGGTGCGGCGCCGTCGTGCCGGTCCTGCTGCCGCCGTCGCCGCGACTCGTCATCGTGCTGCTGGCGATTCTGAAGTGCGGTGCGGCCTACGCGGCGCTCGACCCGTCGTGGCCGGCCGATCGGCTGCACCGGATCGACGCGCTGCTGGCGGGGCAGGTCGCGGTCACCGGGCCGGAACAGCAGGTCTTCGCCCGGCGGCTGGTCGTCGACGGCTACACCGTCGTCGGGTCGACCGTCGTCACGCCACCGCCCGCGGTCACCGCCGGCGACGCCGCCATGGTGTTCTTCACCTCCGGCAGCACCGGCGAAGCCAAGGCCGTGCTCTCCCCGCACCGCGGCACCACGCGACTGTTCCACGACTGCACCTTCGGGCGGTTCGACCGCACGACAGTGATGTCGCAGTCGGCGGCGGTGCCGTGGGACGCGTTCGCGTTGGAGCTGTGGGGAGTCCTGCTCACCGGCGGCACCTCGGTGCTGGTCGACGAGCGGCCGCTGACACCGGCCGGGCTGCGCGAGGTGATCACCCGGTACGGCGTGAACACGGTGTTCCTGACGACCTCGCTGTGCCATCTGGTGGTCGAGGAAGATCTCGGCGCGTTCGCCGGGCTGCGCACCGTGATGGCCGGCGGCGAGAAATTGTCGGCGTGGCACGCGGGACAGCTGCTCGCGGCACACCCGCACGTGCGGCTGGTCAACGGCTACGGACCGGTGGAGGGCACCGTGTTCGCGCTGACGCACGACGTCCGACCGGCCGACACCGCCGGGGACATTCCGCTCGGTGTGCCCGTCCCGCGTACCGAGGTCGTCGTGCTGGAGGGCGGGCGGAGGTGTGCGCCGGGAGAGGTGGGGGAGTTGTGCGTCGCGGGGGACGGGCTGGCGCTCGGCTACCTCGGCGATCCGGTGCTCACTGCCGAGAGGTTCGTCGTGCTGGACCTCGACGGCGTGCCGACCCGGCTGTACCGGACCGGCGACCTCGGCAGCGTCGGGGCCGACGGGGTCTTCTGGTTCCACGGCAGGGCGGACCGCCAGGTGAAGGTGCGCGGGCACCGGATCGAGCCCTCTGGCATCGAACACGTCGCAGCGGGCCTGCCCGGCGTGCGCCGCTGCGTGGTCGTGCCGGTGCCCGACGCGGCCGGGTACTGCGAGTCGCTCGCACTGTTCTTCACCGGCACCTCGCCGCGGCTCGTCGAGCAGCTGAGCGCGGTGCTGCCCGCCTACTCGGTTCCCTACCACGTCGTCCCGGTGGACGCCTTTCCCCTGACCGGCAACGGGAAACTGGACACCACGACGCTGCTCGAGCTGCTGCCGCCGTCGGCCGACGTTGCGGAGCCGCCCGGCGGTGGCGACGAGGACGCGGTGGCCGCCGAGTTCGGCGCGCTGCTCGGACTGGCCGAGGTCGACCGCTCGGAGTCGTTCTTCGCGCTGGGTGGCACTTCGCTGACCGCGGTCCGGTTGTGCGGCAGGCTCGGCGCCCGGTTCGGGCAGCCGATCCCGGTGTCGCGCCTGGTGCGGACGCCGACCGTCAGCGCCATCACGGAGTGGTTGGTGGCGCGGTCTGTTCCTGTGGTGTCCCGTGGACCGGACACCAGTACGCCGCTGACGGCCATGCAGCACTCGTTCCTGGTGCGGCACCTGGTGTCCGGCGCCGATCCGGAGAACCATTGCCTGCTGGCCTGGACCATCACCGGTGCCCTGGATGTCGACGCGTTGATGGCCGCCGTGCGGGCCGTGCACGCCCGGCACGGTTACCTGCACGCGCGCTACCAGGCCGACGAGGACGCTGTCGCCATCGCCTCCGACCGGCCGGCGGAGTTCGTGCACCTCGTCGCGGACGAGCTCGACGACGCGGTCGCGGTGCTCGACATCGAGCTGCACAAGCCGTTCCGGCTCGGCGACGGGCCGCCGTGGCGGGCGGTGCTCGTGCGGTTCGGAAGCCGCTGGCTGTTCGGCATCGCGGCTCACCACATCGCCTTCGACGGTTGGTCGCAGCACCTGCTCGCGGATGACCTCTCGGCGGCCTACGCGGCCGGTGGTCCCTGGTCCGCCGTGCCGACACCCGCGGACACCATGCGAATACTTCGGGAACTCGACGAGGTGGCCGATCTGCCGGCCCAGCGCGAGTACTGGCCCCGCGCACTGGCCGGTATGCCGCCGTTGGCGCTGCCGGTGCCATCGACACCTCGTGCGGGGCCGCGATCGGTGACGTCGCGGATCGACGAGGCTGCGCTGGCCGGCATCGACCGGCGTGCCCACGAGCATCGGACCGGCCGCCTGGCGGTGCTGCTCGCGGCCGTGGCGTCCACGCTGGCCGAGCACACCGGGCAGGCGGACTTCGGCATCGGAGTACCGGTGACGCGCCGCGGAACAGACCTGCTCCAACGGCCGGTGGGCTGCCTCGTCGACACCGTCTGCGTGCGTCTGCGACCCACCGTCGACATCCTCCCCAGGACCGCCGTCGCGGTTCGCGAGGCGTTGGCGAACGCCGACGTGCCGTTCGCCGAGGTCGCTCGGTCGGCTGGAGGCTGCCGCACCGGACGTCATCCGCTGTATCAGGTGATCGTGGCGGTGCAGGACTCGCCCACGCCCGTGCTCCGGCTCGGCGGTTGTCGGGTGGAGCCGCGTGACGGCCACGACCTCGGGTGGCCCATGGCAGAACTTCTCGTCGAGCTGCTCGCGGCTCCCGGAGCGCCCGCAGGACTGAGGGTCAGTCGCGATCCGGCTCGGGTCGACGCCGACACGGTGCACACGGTGCTGGACCAGGTCCTCGCCCGGCTGGGCCAGGGCTCTTCGTAGCCAGGCCAGGGTGACCCGCTCACCTTCAGGGCACTTCAGCGGGCGGGTCCGGTGAGACACCGCGTTCCAGCGCGCCTGTCGTCGCCAAACTTTCCTGTCGGCAACGGGCGGCCTGGCGCGTCAGGTGGTCGCGCTCGGCGAGGTTGGGCGCCTTGTGGGCCGCCTCGGCGTACAGCCGTGCCGCCGTCGCCAGGTCGCCGTCGCGCTCGTGAAGGTACGCCGCCACCGCGGCGTGGCGGGGCAGTGAGTCGTTCAGCGCCGCGAGCGCCGCCAGCCCGGCGCGCGGTCCGTCGGCCTCGCCGACGGCCACCGCACGGTTGAGCCGGACGATCGGGCTGTCGGTCAGGCGCGCGAGCTCGTCGTACCACTCGACGATCTGCACCCAGTCGGTCTCCTCGGCGGTGGGCGCGTCGGCGTGGAGTGCCGCGATGGCGGCCTGGGCC
>Ga0190272_10000800_pt1 | contig 15434 bp, 13 predicted proteins | sample Popmic504T_FD_133746 | JGI IMG/M metagenome (GOLD analysis project Ga0190272, IMG submission 133746) | Populus adjacent soil microbial communities from riparian zone of Shoshone River, Wyoming, USA - 504 T | ecosystem: Environmental > Terrestrial > Soil > Riparian zone | place: USA: Wyoming... | reverse complement strand
CCGCTTCGGCCAGCCTTATCAAGTGCGGCAAATCGTGCGCGACTCCACTGGAGCCACTATTGACAGTGCGGCCACGGCACTTACCTTCGACAGACTTCGCGATGGTTTGCCGAAGTTCTCGCATCTGACTCTCACCAACGCAGTGGGCGAAATCGTCAAAACGCGAGACGAAGATTTCTGCCCCAACTCCTACCTGCCACAACGCGTTAACGACAAAGGTCCAGAGAATCCCACGTACCCCGAAATCTGCTATCCCAACCCGTTCACCAGTGGAATGGTGTGGGGTATTGACCGAGGTTGGGCAGCACCACTGGGACAGTCGCTGCAGAGCCGGAATCGGCTACCTACTGGCTTGTACACCTTGACCGTGGAAATCACGCCGTACTACCAACAGGCGCTGGGGCTGTCCGCTGAAACTTCGACAGCGACTCTCGACGTCTCCATCACGAACAAGTCCGACGTCGAACCTCATCACCGCGTCAACACCAGTCATGTCAATGCCACGGGTGGTGACCAGAGCCCGACGAATGCCGAGCCCAGCCAAACGTCATTGACGAAAGCTGTCCGTCGTGTCCCTGGCGACCAAGCGCGGCCCGATCTGGTTGCCCTGCCTGCGTGGGGGATGGACGTGCGCAACAGGCGCGACGGCCGCTCCTTCCTACGGTTCGGCGCCACCGTTTGGAATGCCGGGCCTTCACCTCTTGTGGTCGAGGGCTTCCGGGAAACCGACGGTGACACGGCAACCGACACAATGAAGGCCTACCAATACTTCTACGAAGACGGCGTCAAAGTGGGTCGTGCGTTTTCCGGCCGTTTAGAGTATGACAACCACGATGGCCATGACCATTGGCACTTCCGCGACTTCGCTGCGTACTCATTGCTCAACGAGAACAAAGAGCACGTGGTTCCCAGTGGCAAAGAGGCGTTCTGCTTGGCGCCTACCGATCTCATCGACCTTACGATTCCGGGTGCGGAGTTCCGCCCGTTCTTGACGGGTTTGGCTACCGCTTGCGGAGAGAGTGACTCGCTTTGGATCCGAGAGGTGTTGGCTGCCGGCTGGGGCGACACTTATGCGCAGTACCGCCCTGGCCAGTCTTTCAACATCACCCGACTTCCTAACGGCAAGTATTTCGTCAAGGTCTTGGCAAATCCCGATGACCGGCTCTATGAGACCACCCAAACCAACAACGTTGCGTTGCGGAGAATCTTCATCAAGGGACCGAAAGGTGAGCGGCGCGTGGTCGTTCCGCCTTTCCGGGGCATCGACACCGAACACAGCGGTTGCGGCAAGTTCTGTTAGCCCTCGACAAGCGGATGGCCCGATTCAGATTTGGCAGCCGCCGAACCTGAATCGGGCCATTCCCCCGAGCCCCTATAAGGGACCCACGTCGGTTCTACCAACGGGCGGCTCCGCGCCAACATCAGGCGTTCGGCCAGTCCGCAGTGGGCCTGATGGGATTCTCGTCCCACCCGTCACTTTGATCACACAGTTCCCACCCCACGTGGTTTACCGTGAACAAGCGCGCGGCTGAGCGGTTGGCGACCTCAAGAATCGATGGTGATGGTGACCAGTGAGCACCCATTACTTCAGCGACGACCACCTCGCGCTGCAACAGTTGGTGCGCGAGTTCGCAGCGACGGAGATCGCTCCGCACGTAGCCGACTGGGACCGGCGTCACTACTTCCCGAGCGAGCTGATCCCCCGGCTCGGCGACCTTGGCCTGTTCGGGCTTGTTGCGCCTCCGGAGTTCGGCGGGTCCGGCGCAGACTTCACCTCGCTGTGCATCGCCATCGAAGAACTTGGTCGCGTCGACCAGTCCATCGGCATCACCTTGTCCGCCGCTGTGGGGCTGGGGATTAACCCCATCCTGTCGTTCGGAACCAGCGCACAGAAGGAACGCTGGCTGCCTGATCTCATTACGGGCAGAGCGCTGGCTGCGTTTGGGCTGACCGAACCCGAAGCGGGCAGCGACGCCGGCGCGACTCGAACCCGTGCGGAACTCGTGGGCGATGAATGGGTGATTAACGGGGCAAAGTCATTTATCACCAACTCCGGCACGCCCTTGACCACTTGCGTCACTATTACTGCCCGCACCGGTGACCGGCCAAGTGACCGTCCAGATCCGCAGCACAGCAAGGCGGAGATCTCCACCATCATTGTTCCGTCGGGCACGCCTGGGTTCGAGGTGGCACCTCCCTACGACAAGCTCGGTTGGCATGCGTCAGACACCCACGGTCTTTCCTTTGAAAACTGTCATGTGCCAGCCGACGCGCTGTTGGGCGAGCGCGGGGCCGGCCTTCGTCAGTTGCTCTCGATTCTCGACGACGGACGCATCGCGATCGCTGCCTTGGCCGTCGGGCTCGCGCAGGCATGCCTTGACGAGTCCGTCCAGTATGCGAAGGAGCGCACATCGTTCGGGAAACCCATTGGCTCGCGACAAGCGGTGGCGTTCTCTCTTAGTGATCTTGCCGTGGACGTCGAGGCGGCACGTGCGCTTACCTACCAGGCCGCCTACGCGAAAGACCACGGCGTGGGAGGCCCAGCACTAGCCACCTCGGCTGCCATCGCCAAACTCTTTGCGACCGAAGCGGCCGTACGCGCCGCTCGCACCGCCACTCAGGTTTTTGGCGGCTACGGATTCATGGAGGAGTACCCCGTCGCCCGGTTCTATCGCGATGCGAAGGTGCTGGAGATCGGAGAGGGCACCTCGGAGATCCAGCGCTTGGTCATCGCTCGCCGCCTGGGCCTGCCCGTCGACTAGCCCGGCCGCCGAAGCCCGTTCTCTCAGGGGGTTCCGCTGACTGTCAGAGGCACCACTTAAGGTCGCGCCCATGACTATTGCCGTTGAGGCCAAGGGCCTCGTCAAGACATTCTCCAGTCGTTCGGGCACGGTAGAAGCCGTCCGTGGTGTCGATCTCGCCGTGCATTCTGGCGAGATCTTTGGCTTCCTCGGGCCCAACGGAGCAGGTAAATCCACCACCGTCCGAATGCTCACCACGCTGACCACCATCACGGCCGGGACAGCTCGGATCGCTGGTTGTGACGTCGCAGATGACCCCGATGAAACACGCCGCAAAATCGGGGTGGCGCTGCAAGAGGCTGGCCTCGATCCACGTCAGACCGGGCGCGAGTTGCTCGTGCTGCAAGCTCGCCTCTTCGGCATGACGCGTGCGCAAGCGTCCGAACGCGCCGTAGAGCTGCTCGAACTGGTCGACCTCGTCGACGCAGCCGATCGCCTCACGAAGGGCTACTCGGGCGGCATGAAGCGCCGCCTCGACCTCGCATCGGCGCTGGTTCATCAACCCGAGGTGCTGTTTCTCGATGAACCGACCACCGGCCTCGACCCAGTCAGCCGCCTGGTCGTCTGGGACGAGGTTCGTCGCATCAACACCCAAGGAACCACGGTCTTCCTCACCACGCAGTACCTCGAGGAGGCCGATGCGCTCTGTGACCGCTTGGCCATCATCGACGACGGCAAGATTGTCTGTGAAGGCACGCCGCAAGAGTTGAAGGACGACCTGACCAAGCGTCGCGGACTCACTGCGGAACCAAGCCTCGACGATGTCTTTATCGATGTCACCGGACGTCAACGAGAACCCGTCGAAGGCGAAGTGCGGGAGGTGCACGCATGAGTCAGGTCCTCGTCCTCGGAGAACGTGCCCTGCGTGAAGCCAAGCGAACGCCCGACGCCGTGCTACCCACGCTCTTCATTCCCATCTTCTTCCTTGCCGTCAATGTCGGTCAGGCCGCCAAGATCTTCCCTTCAGGTGAAACCGCATTCCTCGAGGGCCAGAACTACGCAGCCTTCCAACTGCCCGCCACGCTGCTGCTCGCCGCGTCCTTCGGCACCTCCGCCCTCTACCTCGTGGAAGAGATTGAGGGCGGCTACTTCGATAAGTTGCGCGCAACGCCGGTGGCTCGCTCCTCACTTGTCATGGGTCGCATGGTGAGCGAGTTCGTGAAGCTGGTGCTGATGACCATCGTGATCGTGCTGTTGGCGGTCCCCTTCGGCATCCGCATCGATAGCGGGCCCATCGGCTTCCTGTTGCTGATACTCCTCACTGCGCTGTGGGCAGTCGGGTATTCGGGCTTCCTGCAGTTCGTGGCGCTCAAGACGCGGAGTGCGGCAGCGACCAACTCCGCAGGGTTAGTCTTTTTCCCGCTCCTGTTCTTGACACCCAACTTCGTCCCGCGCGAACTGCTCACCCGTCCCATGGAGATTGCGGCGACCTTCAATCCGGTCACCTACGTCATGGAAGCGATGCGTTCACTCATCCTGCAAGACTTCAACTGGTCGGTCATCGGCAAAGGATTTCTGGCGACCGGGATATTCGTTGTGGGGATGATTGCCCTCAACATTCATACGATTCGCAAGTACGACTAGTCGCTTCAGGTAACTCCGATTGACTTCGTTGACTCAGGCCACGCCAGCCGGCGTGGCCTGAGTCATTTCTTCGAAAATCAGCAGCGTCCTGGTGCTGGTGATCCCCGGAATACTCTGCAACTCATCCAGGATCACCGTGCGCAGGCTGGTGTTGTCTTCGGTGCGTACCAACACGAGCGCGTCAAAATCACCACCCAGTAAGGCAACGTGCTGAACCGCCGGGATCTCCGCAAGAGCGGTACGCACCGAGCGCCAAGAGTTCTGCTCCATGCTGACTTCGACATACGCTGACGTGTGCAGCCCCAGCGCCGCGTAGTCGACGGTGGCGGTGAAGCCGCTTATAGCCCCCGATTCAACGAGCCGGTTGAAACGGGCGTAGGCGTTCGCGCGAGAAATCTGCAACAACTCAGCCAGCCCCCGCAGCGAGAGCCGACCATCTTGCTGGAGGGCGGCGATCATGGCCCGGTCGATGGAATCCACTGAACCGGCCATCTGTCTGCCGCCTTCGCCTCAGGGTCACTAGTCGTATACATTCTGGCACTATTTTCACGCTGAATCTGCCATACGTCTCCTATTTTTGTTACTACTCGTAATTTTGGTCGAATTGGCGCATCCTGCTAAGACCAATCGAGTGAGGAGAGTCGTGATGTTTGAGGAGGGCCAGCTCTACTCACCCGTTCGACAGGACGCTGAGGGAAACTTCGTGGTCGAACTCGGCAGCGACCATCCTGGCGTCGCCGATCCGCACTACCGGCAGCGACGCAATGCCATCGCAGCCGCGGCCGCTCGTTGGCAGCTCGGTGAGCCGCTGCCCGTAGTTGAGTACACCGACGAGGAGCACGCTGTGTGGCGCACAGTCTGCCGCGAGCTCGAGCCACTGCACCGCGAACTTGCCTGTAACGAGTTCCTCGCTGCTCAACGACAGCTGGGCTTGACGCGTGAGTACATTCCGCAGCTTTCTGAAGTCAGCGCGCTTGTCAGTGCCTATACCGGCTTCACATACTTCCCAGCGGCCGGGCTCGTCCCTCTGCGTGAGTTCTACGGCTCGTTAGCCGACGGCACCTTCCATTCCACGCAGTACATTCGCCACCACTCCGTGCCGCTGTACACCCCAGAACCAGACGTGATTCATGAAGTGATTGGTCATGGCAACGGCCTTGCATCCGATCGCTTTGCCACGCTCTACCGAGCAGCCGGAGAGGCCGCTCGCCGAGTCGAGAGCGAGCAGGCACTGGAGTTCATCTCCAAAGTCTTCTGGTTCAGCCTTGAGTTCGGAGTGCTGCACGAAGACGGACGAGTGAAGGCCTACGGCGCTGGCCTGTTGTCGTCCTACGGCGAGATCCAACAGATCGCGCAAGCCGACCTACGACCACTCGACATTGCCCGGATGGGCACTCAGACCTACGACATCACCCACTACCAGCCCATTCTCTTCTGCGCGGACGGCTTGGCAGAGGTGGAGGACATCGTCGGTGACTTCTTTACCACCGCCACCGACGACTCCATCGCTGCGTTTCTCCAGCCCGTCGGCTAAGCGCTCCGATCAACCACGTTTAGTAACCATCCAGCCTAATTTAAGGTTCCGCACCGCAGCACCCCGCGCGCGGCTACCCTTGCGCTCAATACACATTGTGTCCTTAGACAAGGAGTGACGATGTCGACCGTTGCCACGCGGCTTGCCACCCGAGGGGTGGTGGGCATCGCAGCCTTCGGGCTCACGTTGATGCCGCTCGCGGCCCAAGCCGACCATCTGCCCGAGTCAAACGCGAAGGCACTGGAGATTTTGGCTGACTACTACCCTGGATATTGGTGGGACCACACGGACATCACGGTTGCCGTTCAGGCCGCCCCGAACGTCAAGCCAAAGCAACTGCGGGCGATCCACCGAGCGATCGACACCTGGGATCTCACTCTCAGAGAAGAGTTCGACGACCTGATCACGCTGACTGACATCACCGAAGAGGTGACTTCCAAACACAAAGCAGACATTGTCGTGCACTACGTGCCGCACGCGGGAGGAGTTGTGTTTGCCGGCTACGCGATTTGTGGCGACCACAAGTGCCCAAACATCATCGTGGCATCGGACTTTCCGGTTGGGAAGGACACTCCCCCCTACACACCGGAGTACCTCGGCTGGGTGACACTGCACGAGCTGGGTCACGCCCTGGGACTAGGACATGCGACTAACTTGCTGAAGAGCACCGACCTGATGGGCTACGGATGGCCCGATCGAGGGGACCCGGTGCTGTCCCGATGCGATCTCGACGCTATTCGCTACATCTTCGCGTGGGCATTCGACGACTCAAACCCAACGCCACCGCCCGTGAACGGCCCGTTCGACTGCACCCCTTAACTAACCGACAGACTCCAACAGAGTGCGCACTCGGTTGCAAGGGTTCCGCTTAAGTGCGCACTCTGTTGCTTAGTTCTGCGCCTTTATTTCCTTCTCGAGGTCTTTGAAGGCGACGTCAACGTCACGCTTGGTTTGACGCACCGCCCGCAGCTCAGCCTTTTCGATTGCCTTGCTCATCGTCACATCGCCGACGACGACTAGCGCGGCTTCGCCTGAGTCAATGACGTCGCCCAACTCCTTAACGTCGCTGCGGGACATGCCCTTCCAAAGGTGCCCACCAACAGCACCGACAACGCCACCAACTGCCGCAGCCCCAAGAATGGCCGGAGGGAAGAGCAACCCGACGACGGCACCGACGCCAACCCCGCCCCAACCGCCCGCGCGTGTCGCCGTCTCGTCCTTGGCTACATGGACCTTCCCATTCGTGTCCTTGGTGACGACGGCAGCATCAAAACTGCCGACTGCGTCGACGGCGTGCAAGGCCTTGACCACGTCGTAGTCCGCCTGAGCGGACGCCTCATCTGGATAAGTGCCAACAAAGATGAATGCGCCGTCTGCCTTGCTCATTTCTCACACTCCCGGGGGAATGGGTCCCTTTGGGACCGCGGTATTACCGGACGCTAGCACTCAGGGAGATACTGAGGCCGTGGCCGAGCAGCCGGACCCTGTCCCGTACCCCAAGCGCTGGAAAGAAGCGCTCTGGCGTGGCGAGACTGCCCCAATCCCGGTGGTTCGGGCCCCGACTCGGGCGGTCTATCCGCGACGTGGGCCTAGTAGTGACGACCACGTCGCCGATATCGCGAACGCATCTCAGATTGCCCTCAGAATCGGCACCCTGCTGCTTGCTGGTGGCGCACCCACAGAGGACGTCGAGGCAGCCATCTTCGCGGTTGGCACCGCGCTGGGCTTACCGAGTTTTGAAGTCGACATCACCTACAACTCCATCATCATCAGCATCGCCCCAAATGCCGGCCAGCCCGGGCTCAGCGATATGCGCGTGGTGCGGGGACGTTCAACGCATTACGCACGTGTGGCGGCAGCTCACCAACTTGTCCTCGACCTTTCTGACGGACTCGTGCCTGTCTCGGAACTGGAAGGCAGAATTACCGAAGTCGAACGGCTTCGCAAACCTTTCCAGCAATGGATCAGCGTCCCCGCATCCGGCGCCCTGTCTGCGGCCATCACTGTAGGTCTCGGAGGAGACGCGCTGACAGCTGCGGTTGCGTTCGCCACTGCCTCATTCAGTGGGTTTCTCGGCGAACGGATGTCGCGACGCGGTTGGCCAACCTTCTTCGTTAACATCACGTTGGCCTTGTTTGCCACGCTGGTCGCCGTCGCACTCACTGCTTCCGATATCGAGGTCACCTCGTCTCTTGTCGTGGTCGGCGGGATCATCGCCTTGCTACCTGGCATGAGCCTGATGGTCGCCGCGCAAGAGGCCATAAGTCTGTTCGCCGTCACCGCTGCCGCACGTGTTGTGGAGCTCACGATGGCAACGGTCGGAATTGTTGTTGGCGTGCTCTTTGGGTTGGTGATTGCCGACGAGTACAGCGTCAACATGCAAGTCATCGTGGGCTCGCGCGGCACGTCCGTGACACTCGGGGTGGCATTGCTCGCAGCCGCCGTTGCCGCCTTCGCCGCTGCACTGACGTACCAGTCACCGAGAAGATTGGCGTTGGTCGCAGGGCTCATGGGAAGCCTGGGAATTCTCGTTCTTACTGGAGTCGAGCAATTCATCTCAAACCCCGGAGCAGCAACCGCCGTGCCAGCCATTGTGATTGGCATGGCCAGCCGCCTTATCGGTACACGCCTACGAGTACCCGCGGTCTTGGTGACAGTCCCAGCAATCGTGCCTCTGCTTCCTGGCTTGGCCCTCTACCAGGGGCTGTACTTCATTACGCAGGGCGACATTACGCAGGGCGACCAATCGCGCGGCATCGCCTCGCTCGTCGAGGCTTTTTCGGTCGCCTTGGCCTTGGCTGCCGGAGTACTACTCGGGCAGATCATCGGCGGGCTCCGTTTCCGTCGCAGTTAGTCGACACACTTCGCTCATGGATGGAGGTGCAAAGTGCCACGAATAGACGTAAGTGACAGCCTGCTGCTAGTCATCGACGCCCAGGATGGGTTCTATCCCCCATCGCGAACGGACGTCGACCAAGCCGCCAAAGATGCCGCCCTCAGCGTGGTTGCCTGGCTCTGCGGCATCGCGCGGGTGGCGGAGGTTCCCGTCATCGTGACCGAGGAGGACGCGTTATCCAACGGACCCACGGCAAAAGGAATCCTCGACCAACTCAGCGCTGGAACTCCTATGCACGACAAAGGGGCCTTTGGCGCGACTGACAACCCTGATATTTGGCAAGAGATACTGACCTGTAATCGTGCAACGGTTGTGGTTGTCGGCATGGAGACCGATGTCTGTGTCTCGCAGTCCGCCCTGGGGGTCCAGGAGCGCGGACTTCGCCCGGTGGTGGTTCACAACGCAGTCTTCTCCGCCGGTGAGGCGCACGCCCACGGGCTCACTCGGCTACGTCAAGAGCGAGTGGAACTGCTCTCCGCGAAAGAGCTCTTCTACGACTGGTTCAGAGACCTTGCCTCAGTAGTCACCTTTGGTGACGAGCACCCAGACCTGCACAACCCGCCAGGCTTCTGCCTCTAGCCCTCGCATCTGCCTTAGGACACCGCCCTTATGCCAACTCTCCTCGTCGTTCAACACACGCCCTCGATCGCTATGCAAGAAATGCTGGAAGCCGTTCTGGGCGGAGCCCATAACCCCGAACTAGGGGGAATCAACGTGGAGGTTCGGGCTGCACTTTCTTGCGGTCCGGTTGAGGTCCTCGCTGCCGACGCCGTGATTCTTGGCACGCCAGCAAATATTGGATACATGTCCGGGGCGCTCAAACACTTTCTCGACCAGGTGTACTACCCGTGTATGGAGGTGACCCAAGGGCTGCCGTACGGAGTCTTCGTTCACGGCAACAACGACACCACGGGTGCACTGCGTGCGATTCACTCCATTGTTGGTGGGATGAAATGGAAGAAAGCCGCGGCCGATGTCTCCGTGCTCGGGCCGCCCACAAGTGGCGATCTGGACGCATGCGAAGAACTGGGCGCTCTCATCGGCGTCAGCGCCGTTGCCTGACATCGAACATTCCGACCAGTTGCTCGCAGGAGGTCTACCCGGACGTGGGGACCCCTACGTCGTGCTGGGCCAATGAATGTCGGTCTGCAGTGATGAGGAACACGGACACCACAGCTGCTACGCCTAGGACGGCTGCAGATACGGCGAATGCAATCGTGAACCCGTGCACGACGCCCGCCTGCGTCGCCGCCCTCCCATTTTCCACGATGTACGAAGCCGTGGCCGAAGCGGCGATGGTGTTCATCACTGCGATACCCAGGGATCCACCTATCTGCTGGGTGGTATTCAACAGGCCAGAAGCGACGCCAGCGTCGTGATGTGAAACTCCGAACAAGGCGGTGGCCGACAATGAGACAAACACAAACCCGAGCCCCATGCTCATGAGAACTTCCGCGGGCAAAACAATGGTGGCAAATTCCGCACTAGTCTCGAGTTGGGTAAGCCAGAACATGCCGAGTGTGGCCGCGACCAAGCCACCGGAGGCGAGCGGGCGGGGGCCGAACCTCGGAAGCATCTGACTGGCCAGTCCTGCGCTGACAATAACTCCGATAGAGAATGGCAGGAATGCAAAGCCCGACTTCAACGCGGAGTAACCGAGGACTTCCTGGAAGTAGTAACTCAACAACAGGAACATGACGAAGAGGCCAGCAGCTGTCAAAAACATCGTGAGGAATGACCCGCCTCGATTGCGCTCCTCCACGACGCGCAGCGGCAGGAGCGGGTTGCGCGTTCGCGACTCGATGACCACGAATGCTACGAGCAAGACGAGTGCTACGCCGAAACAACCGAGGGTGACAGGATCAGCCCATCCGTCGGTTCCCGCTTTGGTGATTCCGTACACCAAAGTGACCAATCCAACGGTCGCCGCGATGGCTCCTGGAATGTCGTAGCTGGTATCACCTTTTGCACGGCTCTCATGCACGTAAGGGATAGCCAAAGCCATGGCAATCAAGGCGAACGGGACATTGACCAGTAAGCACCAACGCCAGGAAGCGTACTCGGTGAGGACGCCGCCGACGATAAGCCCGATGGCCGCGCCCCCGCCCGAAATCGCACCGTAGACGCCGAAGGCCTTAGCCCGCTCTTTACTCTCGGTGAAAGTAACTGTGATGAGGGATAGCGCTGCAGGCGCCAGGAGTGCAGCGAACACACCCTGGAGGGCGCGTGCTCCAAAAAGTGCCGCGGCATTTGGTGCGAGACCGCCAAGCGCCGAAGCCAACGCGAAGCCAAGCAGACCGAGAACGAATGTGCGCTTGCGTCCCCAGTAATCCGCGATCCGGCCCCCCAGGAGCAGCAATCCACCGAAAGCGAGCGTGTACGCAGTGACCACCCACTGCCGGTCCGAGTCAGTAATACCCAAGTCAGCCTGCGCAGAAGGAAGCGCGATGTTCACAATGGATGCATCGAGGATGACCATCAACTGCGCCATAGCGATGACGAAAAGTGCTCGCCACCGCTTGGGATCTGGCGTTTCGGACGTCGGTGCGGAGTTGGTATCGGGCTGAGACGATGACACGTGAGGTCTCCTGATGAACGTGACAACGGATAGGCAACTCAAGAAACAGGGGGTTCGACAACCTTGACAAGGCCTTAGTGCCGGGGCAACGACCCCAGACCCGCCAACCTAACCGTCACCGGACAGCCAGTCCATAGGGCGCTTTGTCCAGGCAAACACGGATCTGATCGAGACCGTAGCTTTCCATTGAGCCTCTTCGATCGCCGTTACATTGCGTAGCGAGGTATAACCCCCACGTAACCCAGGCGAGAACGACGATCTGATCCCGTGACTTGATATTGCCTGTGGGCTAAGTTTGGCAACTTGCCTTGAGTTGTTGCGCCAGGGGGATTGATGGTTTCCAGATTTCCATTTCGCCTTTGTCTAATTTTGATCGTCACCTTCGCTGCCGTCATCGCCAGCCTAGGCACTGCCAGCCCGGAGCAGGCAAGGGCAGAGCGTCGATGTCACGTCGACGTCAAAAGGCTGTCATTGCAGAGCAAGCAGGCATTCTCCGGGCACAACATGTTGAAGCGCTACGCAGCCAGTGTCGATTACCCAGTTGGGACCACATACGACCAGAGCGCCAAGATTGTGTTGGGCGTCTATTCGCGCAACGTGTACCCGACACTGCTCCGATCCAAGATTGGTACGCGAACCAAGACAGGTGTGTTGGCCAAGCAACAAACACCGCATGCCTTCTCGGCTATAAACGGAGACTTCTTCCTGACGCCGAAGATCCGCGGCAGGACTCTTGAGGTCGCACGCGGGCCAATGGTCAGAAATGGTCGCATTATTAGAGCCGATCGCGATCGCCAGCGCGTTGTCGGCGTCGACAAGAAGTTCCGGCCCTTCGCAGGAGTGTTCGGCATTAAGGGAGGCGTTCGCCGCGGCAGCCACAAGGCGGTCGACATCGTGGGCGTCAACTGGCACCGCGTTCAGCGACATGGCGCGACTATTTACACCCATGACTGGAAGGCAAGCCAAGCGACCCCACGTCCGGCAGGTCGAGTCGAGTGGGTGCTGAACGGAAACGACAGAATCGTGCAGCTTCGCTCACTAGACAGAAACGCGAACAAACGTGGAAATCCGGTTGCTGACGGACGGCGAGTCATTGCCTTTTCGAGGTCCGACGCGTCGGCCGCCCGTAGGGCGAAGGTTGGCAATCGCGTCCACGTGAATCTTCGGCAGAGCACAAACAACGGCCGCACACTTCAGACGGGGATCGGCCGTGGCCTGCCGCTGATTAAGCGAGGGGTGGCTGCTCCCCTGGGCTGCGCCGCATACGAATCCAAGGCAGCTCGACCCCGGACAATCGTTGGCTGGAACAAGGCAGGGGCATGGAGAACCTTCATTGTCCCGGGAAAGTACTTCTCAGGTCCGGGCCTCCGCCAAGGCGGCTTTGGGCTCGCGATGTCGGCCGCAATCGCTAAGAAGCTTGGTTTGTGGCAGGCGTACGAACTTGACGGCGGCGGTTCTACGACCATGTATACGCAAAACACGTCCGGAAAATGGACTCGGCGGGATCTCTACGGCTTCGACACTAGTACCGGAGCCTACGAACGCGAGATGCCAAACGGGCTCGCCTTCAAACACCGATAATGCAACCGGTTGGGAACTGCGGATCCCGTACGGAAGTCGTGGCTGACGCGCATTGGGGCGAGCGACCGAGGCCGTACTAAGGTCGCCGGATGATGGAGTTTCCGTACGGAACGTGGTCTTCACCCATCTCCGCCGCTGATGTGGCAGCGGGTGGAGTCGGTCTTTACTTCCCGGGGCTGGTTCCCACCTCAGTGGGACTCGAAACGTGGTGGCTGGAGGAGCGTCAGTCGCATGATGGTCGCCACGCCCTGGTGAAGCGTCTCGGCGACGGCGAGTTGCACGATGTGATCGGACCTCAATGGAGTCCTCGCAGCCGCATCATGGAGTACGGGGCGCTCCCCTGGTGCAACGTGGAAAATATCGGAACAGTTTTCTGTTTCTGGGACGACCAGCGGTTGTATCTGATGGGCGAAGACTCGTCGACACCGACTCCTCTCACCCCCGCGGGTGATGAGCACACTTCGCACATGTACGGCGAGCCGATCGTTGGCCCAGTAGGATTTGTCATCGCCATCCGCGAGTCACATCAGGCCGGTGTAGTAACACGGAACCTCGTGATGGTGCCGCTCGACGGGAGTGCGGCATCGGACGATTCACAGATCAAGGTCCTCAACGACGAGCACCATTTCTACGCTTGGCCGCGACTGTCTCCCAACGGCCATCGAGTGTCCTACGTCGCCTGGGACCACCCCGCCATGCCATGGGACAGCACAGTCATTGCCGTGGTTGACATAGCCGATACTTCGCAGCGCGAGGTGAAGCTCGCGGGTGGTAGGGACGAGTCACTCCTGCAGCCGGAGTGGGTAGACGACGACACGCTGTACTGCCTGTCCGACCGTAGCGGCTGGTGGAACCTCCATTCCCTGACAGTTTCATCGGCCGTTCTCACTCCCCTGTGCCCGCGGGAGGAGGAGTTCGGGCTGCCATTGTGGGAGCTCGGCGAGACGAACTACGCCGTGCTGGCAGATGGACGGCTCGCCGTCGCGCATGGCCGTGGCGAGTCGCGTCTTTCACTGTTCGATCCCTCTACCGGAGACCTGACCACATCCGGGCTGAAAGTCGGCATCCACTACAGCATCCTCAGCAGTGACAGCACCGTTGTTGCGATCGCACGTTCAGACGAGATGCCGACATCCGTTGTCAGCATCGACCTAGGCGACGCAACTCCAACGGTCAACGTTGCTCGGTGTTCCATTGACAATCTGCCGGACGCCGCCTACCTGCCGCATGCAGAGCCGCGAACGTTCACCGGCACAAACGGCCTCGACATTCACGCTTTCATCTATCCGCCGAAACATCCGGACGCAAGAGCTCCCGCAGGCGAACGGCCGCCGTACCTCGTATTCGTGCACGGTGGTCCGACGGCGCACGTCAGCCCCGAACTGGCACTTGAGAAAGCCTACTTCACCAGCCGAGGCATCGGTGTCATCGACGTGAACTATGGCGGATCGACAGGGTACGGGCGTGAGTACCGCGAGCGACTGCGTGGCAAGTGGGGTGTCGTGGACGTCGAGGACTGCGTCGCTGCGGTGAGGGCTCTGGCAGACGCAGGAGAAGCCGACGAGCGTCGACTCGGGATCCGAGGCGGTTCCGCCGGTGGCTGGACGACGCTAGCCTGCCTTGTCCAATCTGACGCATTCGCCGCCGGAGCTGCATACTTTCCTGTCGCAGACCTGCTGCCGTTTGCACAGGACACACATGACTTTGAGTCGCGCTATCTCGACGGCCTCATCGGCCCCTTGCCCGACGCTCATGACCTCTATGTCGAGCGGTCGCCTCTCACACACCTTGACCAGTTGCGGACTCCAGTGCTGCTCCTTCAGGGCGACGATGACAAGGTTGTGCCGCCATCACAACCTCAGGCAGTACACGACGCATTGGCCGGCAGCGGCATTCCGCACGCTTACCTGCTCTTCGCCGGAGAGCAGCACGGCTTCCGCAAAGCGGAGTCTCAGATAAGAGCGCTGGAGAGCGAGCTGTCGTTCTATGGCCAGGTGTTCGGCTTCGAGCCACGGAACGTGCCTACGCTAAAGCTCGAGTACTGAAGGCTCGCGCACAGAGGACGGTTGTGCCGCGCACCATCACGGTTCCTTGCCGCGTCGGCGGAATCGCAATATCAATCCCGTCCCTGCGGGTCATTTCCTCGATGTCTTTCTGCCCAAAAACGGGCGAGTGTTCACGCGATAGTGACTCTCGTAGAACCTTCAGAGTTTACCGGCCGAACGGCAAACAGTCCTCACCAACTTTCCGCCCACTCGTCCAATGTCATCTAGCCTCCTTGTAACAGGGAGCAATCAAGTGGGGTGGGTGGGGCTCGAACCCACGACCGACGGATTATGAGGTCGCTATCTACGTTTCGTTGACCTGCAACAATTCGAGGAACCCTAGGAAACACAGTGCATTCTGGTTCGGGGTGGTGCCGCCTAAATCTGTCTAGTTCTGCCTGTCTTGCGGACTTTT
>Ga0190272_10000799_pt1 | contig 15436 bp, 16 predicted proteins | sample Popmic504T_FD_133746 | JGI IMG/M metagenome (GOLD analysis project Ga0190272, IMG submission 133746) | Populus adjacent soil microbial communities from riparian zone of Shoshone River, Wyoming, USA - 504 T | ecosystem: Environmental > Terrestrial > Soil > Riparian zone | place: USA: Wyoming... | reverse complement strand
GATCCATAGACTACTTGGTCTCACGCTCGGCCTCCGTCTCCGCCACGATGTAGCTCGGCCGCTTTCGCGTCTCGCGCAAAATCCACCCGACATATTCGCCGATGATGCCGAGCACAAGCAGTTGCGCCGCGCCGAGGATCGCGATCACGGCGACGATCGACGACCAGCCGGCGACCGTGTGCTGCACGAACAGGAAGCTGATCAGCGCATAGATCACGAACAGAAATCCGAGCGCCGCGAAGCCGAGCGCGAGCCAGATCGCGAAGCGCAACGGCCGCACGCTGTGCGCCGCGATGCCGGTGAGCGCAAGCTCCACCATGCGGGCTGCCGAGAACGAGCTTTCGCCGTGCTGGCGTTCGCCGCGCGTGTACGGAATGGTCACCAGCGGGAAGCCGAGCCAGCGCACCAGCCCGCGCAGGAAGATGTCGTGGTCCTCGATGCCGTTGACGACATCGACCACGGCGCGGTCGAGCAGCATGTAATCGGCGCTGCCCGGTTCGATGCGAACGTCGCCAATCGCATCGAGCACGCGGTAGTAAAGCCGCGAGGAGAGCCGCTTGGCCGCAGGCACGCCTTCGTCGTCGCGCCGCGTCGCGACGATCCTGGCGCCGCCGCGCCACGCCGCGACCAGCTTCGGGATCAGTTCGGGCGGGTGCTCGAAGTCCGCGTCCATCAGGATCACGGCGCGGCCGCGCGCATGGTGGAGCCCTGCGCGCAGCGCCGCCTGATGGCCGAAATTGCGCGTGAACGAGAGATAGCGGATGCCGGGATCGCGCGCGGCCGCGCGGATCGCCGCGAGCGTCCCGTCGGTCGAGCCGTCATCGACGAAAATGATCTCGTAACTGCCGAGCAGCGCCATCGCCTGCGCGATCGCTGCCGCGATCGGCGCGATATTGCCGGCCTCGTTATGGGCCGGCAGCACGATCGATATTTCGGGCACTGCCACGCCCATGCATGACCTTCCGGTAATGGTTTTGCTCTTGACGCCAGCCAGACGCCAGCCATTGACGCCAGCCGCCCGCCCGGTCTCTCATCCCCAACGGCGACGCAATCTAGGCCGATCCCCTTGGCCCGCACAACGGAGCAGGCATGACCGACGGCGCCGCCTCCCCGTCGCGGCTTGCGGCCTTGGTGGATTTTGCGCGGCGCGAGCCCGGCCAATGCCTCGCCGCGGTGCTGGCGCTGCATCTGCTGGTCTGGACGTTGCTGCCGCTGCTGCTATCGCACAACCTGCAGCTCGATCTGGTCGAGGACCTGGCGCTCGGGCGCGAATGGCAGCTCGGCTACTGGAAACATCCGCCGCTGCCGTGGTGGGCGGCCGACGCGATCTACCGGCTGACCGGCAGCGTGAACGCCGTGTACCTGCTCGGGCCCTTATCGGCGGTCGCCTGCATGGCCGTGGTGTGGCTGCTCGGCCGCGATATCGCGGGCGGCTTCCAGGCGCTGATTGCGGTGCTGGCGCTGGAAGGCATTCATTTTTTCAATTTTTCGGTGCCGAAATTCGCGCACGACCAGATGCAGCTTCCTTTCTGGGCGCTGACCGGTCTCTTTCTCTACCGCGCGCTCACGCGCGAACGCATCTTCGACTGGCTCGCCGCGGGGGCCGCGCTGGCGCTGTGCTTCTGGTCCAAGTATGCCGCCTTCGCGCTCGCCGGCAGCATCGCGCTGTTCATGCTGTTCGATCCCGCGGCGCGGCGCACCTTGCGCACGCCCGGGCCGTGGCTGATGGCGCTCGCATTTCTCGTGGTCATTGCGCCCAATCTCAAATGGCTGGCCGAGACCGGCTTCATGCCGCTGCGCTATGTCGATGCGCGCGCCAGGATGGCGACGCAATGGTATCACGTGCTCACGTTTCCGCTGCAGTGGACCGCGAGCCAGCTGTTCTTCCTGGCGCCCGCCATCGGCCTGATGGCGCTCGCGCTGGCCGGCGGCGTGCGTGCTCCCGTGCAGGCGGACGCGAACACGGCGTTCGCGCGGCGTTATCTCGCCATGCTGGCGCTCGGGCCGTTCGCCATCACCACGCTGATCGCGCTGGTGGCCGGCCGCCTGCCGGTCGCCATGTGGGGTTATCCGCTCTGGTCGTTCGCGCCGCTCGCGGCGATTGTCTGGTTCGGGCCGGTGAGCGCGCCGCAACAGGTGCGCCGCTTCGCCGTCGGGTTCGTTGCGATCTTTCTCGCGATGCCGCTCGCCTACGCGATGGTCGAAGGGCTCGAGCCCGCGTTGCGCGACCGGCCCAAGGCGACGCAGTTTCCCGGCCGCCTGCTGGCCGAGACCATCACGCAGCGCTGGCGCGAAAAATTCGGCAGCGCGCTGCCCTATGTGGGCGGCGGCGAATTCGCCACCAACAATATCGCGGTCTATTCGCCCGACCGGCCGCGCGTGATCGTGCATGCCGATCGCGACAAGAGCCCCTGGGTCGATCGCGACGCGCTGAGGCGCCGCGGCGCCGTGCTGGTGTGGGAAGACGGCCAGATCGACGCGGCGGCGCTCGCGCGGCTGCGCATCGGCTATCCCGGCCTCGACGTGCAGCCGCCGCTCACGCTGCCGCGCCAAAGTTTTGTGGCGCGCGACAGCCTGCGGCCGGTGCGGGTGCACTACGCCATTGTGCCGCCGCGGCCTTAGCGGACGAAATCAGCCCGCCGCCACGGCCTCGCCCTCGATTTCGACTTTGAGATCCGGCCCCGCAAGGCCCGCGATCACCAGATAGGTGGAAGACGGATTGGTGTCGCCGAGCTTGCGCGCGCGAATCTCGCGCGATAATTTTAACGCCTCCGGCGAGCTATCGGTGGTGAAATAGGTGATCTTGACGAGATCGCCCGGCACCATCCCTTCGGACGCCAGCACGGCGAGCAGATTGTCGTAGGCCTGCTCGATCTGCGCGCCGAGGTCGCCGGCCAGCGTCCCGTCCGGCTCAATGCCGACCTGCCCCGCCATCACGAGCCGCTTCAAGCCGTTGCCGAGCGGATGCACGGTCGCGTGGTGATACTTGCCGAGCGGCGGATGCACGGTCGGCGGATTGTGACGGCGTAGCGATGAGGTGGGCATGGGCGTCTCCCGATTTCGATGCGGGAGTGTAGCCCAGATCGCGCGGAGCGAAATCCCGGGCTTGGCGCCGTCTACTGGACCGGCGTGCTGCTGGAAGTCGGCACGCTGCCCGGCGTCATGATCGGGACGTTGTTCAACGCCGGCGGCGCGCGATAGCTGGCGGTGGTGTAGCGCGTGCTGGCGGTATTGAAGATGAACAAGCCGCCGCAAATGATGATGACACCTACCAGCATGGCGATCAGGGTGAGATCGCGCTGCTCCTCGGCTGCGGGACCGGCCGTCTCGTTGCCATCGTCGACCATGACGCACCTCCTTCAGAGCGAAGGATAACGGCCGATCGCCTGCGGAGTTCCCGACGGCGCCACGTGCCGCCCCCGCGCGCCATGCAGCCGAAAACGGCCCGGTCCCGCAGGACCGAGCCGTTTCGACGCGACGGAAGGCGAAGTTACTTTTTGGTCTCGGCCGGCGGCGTACCGGTCGGGGCCTGGGCCGGCGTCGAGCTATCCTTGCTCTGCGCGGTGCCGGACACCGGGGCGGTGGTCATCCCCTTCTTGTCGGCCGTGCCGGATTTCGCCTGACCTGCCGGAGTCGTTGCGTCCGTGCTGCCTGCCCGCGGGCTCGCGCCCGGGCTCGACGGATTCGTGTCGGCGCCCTTGTTGATGCGATCCGGGTTCGTGTCCGCGCCGGCGGCGCCGCCGCTCGCCTGGGCCATCGCTACCGTGGCGCTGCCCGCGATGAAGGCCGCGGCCAAAACTGTCTTGAGAGTTTTCATGTCGCCTACTCCTCATTATGAACGCGCTGGGACGCGTCATGAAGGAAACGACTGAGCGGCGCCTGCGTTCCGAAGTTCCAAACCTGTTCCCGTGCCACATGGAACACGGAACCAGCAGTCACACGCTCTCGTTGGCGAGCCTCAGGCCCTGCTGGCGAATGATGCTACGGTTACTCTGAAAAACACGGGATGGAGATTTTGTGGGATGGCGAAGCTCGTCTTCGGAATGAACCTGTCCCTGGACGGCTACGTCGACCACGAGGCGTTTGCGCCGGGTCCCGCGCTCTTTCGTCACTGGATAGAGCAAGTGCGCGACGCGACCGGCAGCGTGTACGGCCGCGGCATGTACGAGGTCATGCGTTATTGGGACGAAGACCATCCTGAGTGGGGCGCGGAGGAACGCGACTTCGCGGCGGCGTGGCGGAACCAACCGAAGTGGGTCGTGTCGCGCTCGTTGAAGTCAGTCGGCCCCAACGCCACACTTGTCGCGGATGACGTCGAGGCGCTGATACGCGGGCTGAAGGCCCAGCGCGTCGGGGAGATCCATGTTAGCGGACCGGACCTGGCAGGAAGCCTGACCGGCCTTGGGCTTATCGATGAGTATCGACTCTACTTCCGCCCGGTCGTGCTTGGTCGCGGCAAGCCATTCTTCGCCGGCCCCCGGCCGCCGCTCCGCCTTGTGGCCAGCGATTTGATCGGCGAGGACGCGATCAGGTTGACGTACGTTCCTGCCTGATCACGCAAGTCGCCCGACGTATCAGCCCGACGCGTGCGCTGGTTGCTACCATGAAACACGCCCCAGGTTCGAGGGACATCGCTCCCGGAGTCGTCTCCATACGATCCTCACCGATCTTTTCGTCATTCTCGATGCGGTCTATATCGCGAGCGAGACCCGCCTTGAAACTAACGCCAGCAGAACCGCTTTCCGACGCAGTCTTGCGATGGCGTCTAGTCGATCCCCCTTACACGTTGTCGTGCCAATTGCAGGACCGTTTTACTTGGCCGTCAAAAATGACCAGCGAGAAAGAACTTATCAAGTTACCTACAAGGCCGCTGAGCCAGAGCCAGAACGTTCACACTTCGGAGCAACTTCGCACTGTCGTACACACGGTATTCTCCGCGTTCTTTGTGATCTTCTACGAAAGGTATCGCCCGTTTCTCCAAGTCGAGCTTGGTTGGTTGCCGCGAAACGAGCGGGACTCGCCGTCGCGCTTCGGGATATCTTTCAGCGGCGTAGGAGGCTCGCTGAATGCCCCACGCAGGACGGCTGCTACGCGTTGCTTCTGGAGTGTAGTTCTCAGGTTCTTTGGCCATGACTTCTAGAGTCTACCACAAGACGATGCTGGTTACCGAGAGAGGGCATCGCCTCCATAACGATATGAACAGGCTATGTATCTTGGTCGAGTCGATTTCCGTCGCCATTCAGATGAACCTAGGAAAGTCCTACGATTTCAAACAAGGCGATAGCACGGCGTTTGCGTCCAGCGTTTTTGATCAAGTGATCAACATGCCCCTTTTTGGGCCGGTTCTTTTTGCGCTCACTAATCGAACACCTGATCGCATCGAATTCGAACTCGCTCATTATGCCGGCATGCCGGAAAGCATCCCACCAGGGCAAAAATTGGTCACGGGCCTCCAGAAGGTCATACCGATGGCCTTCAGCCCGGTATTTGTCGAGTTTTTTGAGCGTCATCGACCTTGGCTTGAGAATGACCGCCCCAGTCGATGGGATTGGTCTCCAATGATGAACTTTGCCAGCGTGGTCCGGAATGCGCTTTCGCATGACGGAAAGATAAAAATCAAAGGCAAAAATCCGGCACCGGCCCAGTGGTATCACCTGAGTTATGGTGCGTCAGACGACGGCAAAGAGATCATCAGTGTCGATATCGAACCCGCCGACCTCGTGCTGCTGATGTTCGAAATGAGTGATGAACTCGATAAGCTAGGGTGCCCTATCTCGCCGTGAGGCTCTTGACCCGCGCCATAGCACCATAGATTTCGCTGACTACCCGGACGGCAAAAGCATTCGACGAAAGGTTCACTAGGTCCGGGTAATACCCCTCAGCAGCACTCAGCCCCGCCTCGACCATCTCGGGCGTGATCTCGATCTCAGTTTCGGGCGCGCCAGCCTCCGAACGAGAAACGGCGGGGGCGGCTCCACCTCTAATTCTGAATATTTTCTATGATAGTTGATTATAATCTTATGGACGATACTCCTCAAACCTCGTCCCTTCGAGGGGCGCTTCATGAGGCGTCGTGAGGCGGGACGAATTGAAGGAGGCGCCGGAGAACAGGCGCGTCCTTCGGCAGCCGGCGCCCGGCAATTCCGGGCCTTGGCTGGTGCGGCGCCCGCGCTGCCGGCTCGCAACCGGCACCCGGGCGGCGTCGGGGCTCCGCCCGGGGACACAACGATCCCCTGCCAGGAGCTGGCTGACGGCGGCGCTTGGCGCCGCTGAAAGGCGGCCCGGCGCCGCAAGGAAAACGCCGCAGCAGAGCGCCGAAAGGCGCGCCGGCCTACGTCACTGGCCGGTGATCTCCGGCGATCCGGAGATCGACCCCAACCGCGAGGCGGGTCATGGGGTGCGGCGTTCCGCACCAGCGCCTGTCGGCGCTCTGCTCCCCTCCTTTTTTCGGGGAGCGGAAAACGGACAAGGGGGTACCCGCCCCCTTCCAAGCGGGCGGCGGAGCTTTGGCTGTTTGAAACGGAGCGTGAGCATGAACGATGGGGCACGCAGCGCGCGCGGTGCGCCCTCTCCCCCGCTTGCGGGGGAGAGTTGGAGAGGGGGAATGAATGCTCAGCGCAAACCCGCCCCCTCCCTACCCCTCCCCCGCAAGCGGGGGAGGGACAGACCGAGCGCGCGGCGCGCTTCGCACCGCGCGTCATGAGACGCTTGCGCGAATACCGGCGCTCATGGACATTCGGCTTGGCGGACGTGGATAACGATTCGCGCGTCATCTTTTCGGCAGGTTGCCGTGCAAGTCTTGACGCTGGCCGCGCGGACTGGGCCGGGCCTGAGGGGCAGACATGGGGCGCCTGAGCGCCATCTTCATTGCGTTCTGCATGGTGATGATCGCCGGTTCCGTCGGCGTCATGACTTGGCTTTCGTTCGGCTTCACCGGCATGGAGGCATGCGTCGTCACCATCGCGGTGCTGACCGCGCTGGTGATGGTCAACTCGGTCACCGGCCGGCAGCGCGACCGCTCCGACATCGGCGGCCAGATCGCGGACCTCTCGCGCGGCACCGCGGACATCGCCCGTCAGGTCTCCGAGCTTGACCGCCGCATCGTCGGACTGGAGGGCGAAGTCGCAGCCGCCGTGGACCACAGCCGCGCCGCGACCGAGCCGCTCGCGTCCGAGATCGACGAGCTTGGGCAACTGGTGAAGGAACTGGCCGACGCAGTCGCTGCGCATGAGCAGATGCTCGAAAGCGCGATCCACAACGCGACGCCGGCACGCCCGACCGCGGTCCATGCCCCGGCGCTCGCGCCCGAGCCCGCGCGCGCCGAGCGCCCCGACGCGATCGACCGCGCCGAACTCGGCGAGCCCGAAAAGCCCGCCGCCCGTGCGACCAGCGGGCATTTCAAGGGCATGGAGCAGTCGGCGATCGTCGCCGAGATTGCGCGGGCGATCGAAGCCAATCGCGTCGACCTGTTCCTCCAGCCGATCGTCACGCTGCCGCAGCGCAAGGTGCGCTACTACGAGGCGCTGACGCGGCTGCGCGCCGACGATGGCACGCTGCTCACCCCCGACGACTTCCTGAGCTACGCCGAGAACAGCGGCCTGATGCCGGCGATCGACAATCTGCTGGTGTTCCGCAGCGTGCAGGTGGTGCGGCGGCTCTCGACCAAGAACCGCGAGGTCGGGCTGTTCTGCAACATTTCCGCTTCGACGCTCGCGAACGCGATGGTGTTCCAGGAGATCACGGATTTCCTCGAAGCCAACCGCGTGCTCGCACCCTATCTGGTGTTCGAGTTCTCCCAGTTCGCCATGCGCGCCATGGGCCCGATCGAGCAGGAATGTCTGGCGGCGCTGGCCGAACTCGGTTTCCGTTTCTCGATGGATCACGTCGCCGACCTGCGCGTCGAGCCGCGCGAACTCGCCGAGCGCGGCTTCCGCTTCATCAAGGTGCCGTCGGCACTGCTGCTCAGCCGCACGGCCGCGACCGGCGACATCCATCCGGCGGACTTCTCCGACCTGCTCGGCCGCTTCGGCATCGACCTGATCGCCGAGCGGATCGAGGGCGAGAGCACTGTCGTCGACCTGCTCGACTACGATGTGCGCTTCGGCCAGGGCTTCCTGTTCTCGCCGCCGCGTCCGGTGCGCGCCGAAGTGCTGCAAGGTCTCGCCGAGCGCCAGCAGGCGCACCATGCGCCCGCGCCGCTGCGCGCGGCCGAACGGCCCGCGCCAACGGCCCCCGGCGTGGCACCCGTGGAGCCGCCGCGCCCCGAGGCCGCGCCCCGCGCAACCGCGCTGGCCCAGATCGCGCGCGGCATCGTGCGCCGCGCGCAAGGCTAGCCTCATCGCGTTCGATCGTCTAAACGATCCGCCCGCCTTTCAAGGTCTTTCATGACTGCGCCGATCCTCACCGACCATTTCGCAACGCTTGCGCCGAATTACGACGCGATCCTCTCCGACGTGTGGGGCGTGATCCACAACGGCATTGCGGCGACGCCGCCTGCCTGCGACGCGCTCACGCGCTTCCGCGACAAGGGCGGCAGTGTGGTGCTGATCTCCAACGCCCCCCGGCCGGGCGAAGGCGTGATCCGTTTCCTCGATCACCTGAAGGTGCCGCGTTCGGTGTACGACGGCATCGTGACGTCAGGCGATGTGACGCGCAGCGTGGTCTCGCAGCGCGCGAGCCAGAGTCTGTTTCTCATTGGGCCCGAGCGCGACCATTCGATCTTCACCGGCCTCGACGCGCCGTTCACCACCGTTGAGAAGGCCGCCTACGTGGTGTGCACTGGCCTGTTCGACGACGAAGTCGAAACCCCGGACGACTACCGCGACCTGCTCGCTCAACTGCGCGCGCGAAATTTGTTCATGCTCTGCGGCAATCCGGACGTGGTGGTCGAGCGCGGCGACCGGCTGGTCTATTGCGCGGGCGCGATCGCGGACCTTTACGCCGAACTGGGCGGCGAGGTGTTCTATGCCGGCAAGCCGTACCGGCCGCTGTACGATCTCGCTCTCGCGGAAACCGCCAAGGCGCGCGCGGCGCGTTCGCTTGTCCCGCAGGTGCCGCTCAACCGCGTGCTGGCGATCGGAGACTCGGTGCGCACGGATCTCAACGGTGCGCACAATCTTGGCGTCGACTGCCTGTTCGTCACCGCCGGCATCCATGCCGAGGAGCTCGGCCACCGCGACGACCCCGATCCCGAGGCGCTCAAGACGATGTTCGCCGCCGCCGGTCAAATGCCGAAGGCCGTGACGCGAAGGCTGGTGTGGTGAGCCGCATGATCCCGAAAAGTGGGAACCGGTTTTCGGAATCAGATCATGCGCAAAGGATCACGAAACATCTCGTCGACCTTGGCCTGGTCGACGCCGCCGCCTGAGAGCTGCGGCCCGTGCAGCAGGAACTTCACCCTGCGTTCGGCGCGCTCGCGTTCGCTTTCGTTGAGAAAGCCGTCGATATCCTTGGCCTGCATCACATCGGCAAAGCGCGACACGCGCTCCTCGATGTGCTGCAAGGTCTCGACCACCTTGGCGATGCGCTGGCCGGTGATGTCCTGAAACGAGCACGCCTCGAATATCACCATCATCTTCTCATCGACCAACGCCTTGTAGGCCGCCGGATCGCTCGCGTCGGCGCCCATCACGGCCTCGGCGCATTCCATGATGGTGTTGGTCGCGGCTTCAGTCGCCTGCACGATCGCGCCGAGCTCTTCGCCGGCCAAGGGGATGCGCGTGTTCTTCAGGTCGTTGACCTGCAGCGCGCCGATTTCGTGGCGCATGGTCTCGATATAGCCGGCAATCTCGCGCAGCTCGCCGTAGACCTTGGCGTCCATCGCCTGGAAGAAGCTCTGCAGCGACTGTGCGGACACTTCGGCAAGCGCGATGATGTCGTGGAAAGTGACGTTCTCGCGCTTCTGTTTCAGAAAGTCGACGAGACGATCGAAATGGCTCGCGTCCGCGATCGCCATGGCTCAACTCCTGCCTTGCCCCGCAAGACGCGGGCCGCTCCCACCGCAAAGCCCGCTCGCAATTTTTTCATTCTGCGCGGGCGGAGAACTATTCGGCGAACACCGCCTCGATCTTGGTCTTGAGCGTCTGCGCGTTGAACGGCTTGACGATGTAGTTGTTCACGCCGGCCTTCTTCGCCGCGATGACGTTCTCGGTCTTGGACTCGGCCGTCACCATGATGAAGGGCGTCTTCGTCAGCCCCGGATCGGCGCGGACTTCCTTGAGCAGCTCGTAGCCGGTCATCGGCTCCATGTTCCAGTCGGAGATCACCAGGCCGTATTTCTTCTCGCGCAGCTTGGAGAGCGCGGCCGAACCGTCGGAGGCATCGTCGATGTCTTCGAAGCCGAGCTGCTTCAACAGATTGCGAATGATGCGGATCATCGTGTTGTAGTCGTCAACGACGAGTACCGGCATCGACATATCGACAGCCATGTCCTGCTCCCCGTACGCATGCGGGCGCTTGGCCAGCGCCCGGCACCTCTGAACAATCGGAATCGAGGGCGTGTTCCCCAAGCCGGCGGAACCGTAGCAGCGGCGATTGAATATCCGGTTAATCCAAGCGATTTTCGGGAGTTAGAGCCTTCCAAGGGGGCAGGAAAGCGCGCGCGCTCGGCCGGTAGCCGCCGAAAGTGCTATTGTGCGCGTGCCCGGAATGGCGCCCTGTCGGGCGCGTTAACAATTGATCAAGTTATCCACCATGGCCACACAGCCGGTCGATCCGCGCATGCTTCGCATCCTCGGTTTCGAGGACCTGCACGTCGGCATGCGCGAGAGCCTGATGAAGTCCGTGATGGATTCCGACGTGGTCGGCTTCGCGCGGTTGTCCGGCGACGACAATCCGCTGCATCTCTGCGACGTCTATGCGGCAGACACCCGGTTCGGCCAGCGCATCGCCCACGGGCTCTATACGGCGAGCCTGATTTCCGCCGTGCTGGGCACCCGGCTACCCGGCCCGGGCGCGGTCTACCGCTCGCAGACGCTCAACTTCCATGGCCCGGTGAAGATCGGCGACGTGGTGGAAGTGACGGTCGAGGTGGTGGAACTGGTGGAGAAAGGCCGCGTCGTCCGCCTGCAATGCGACGCGCGCGTCGATGGCAGACTGGTGCTCGACGGCGAGGCCGTCGTCTCGGTGCCGGCAAAGCGGCCGCCAGCGCCGACGCCTTGACTTGGCGGTGCCGGGGGCCGCAGGTTCGCGCGCGCCCCGCGACAAGCATCCTGCCAATGACCGTGCCCTCCAAACCAACCGAACCTTTTATCGTGGTGCGCGATGACGCGCCGCAGGTCGCGCGCTTCAACGGCGCGGTGGCGGCGATCGGCAATTTCGACGGCGTGCATCGCGGGCATCGGGCGGTGATCGACGCGGCCATGGCCCGCGCACAAGCGATCGGGAGCGCGGCGATCGCAGTCACGTTCGAGCCCCACCCGCGCAAGATCCTGCGCCCGTCCGACCCCGTGTTCCGTCTCACCGGCGAAACCTCGAAGCTGCGCCTGCTCGCCAGGACCGGCCTCGACGGTGCGCTGGTGCTCACCTTCGATGCCGCATTCGCGGCGCTCACAGCCGAACAGTTCGTCACCCGCATTCTGGTCGGACGGCTCGGCATCCGCGGCGCGACCATTGGGTTCGATTTTCATTTCGGCCATCGGCGGGGCGGCTCGCCGGCATTCCTCGCCGAGCAGGGCGAACGTTACGGCTTCACGGTCGAGACCGCGCCGCCGCTCGAGGACGAGGGCCGGCCGGTGTCGTCGTCCTCGATCCGCGCGGCGCTGGCCGAAGGCCGCGTCGTTGAGGCGGCCGAACTGCTCGGCTATCCGTGGTTCGCGGCAGGCACCGTCGTCAAAGGGGATCAGCGCGGGCGCGATCTCGGCTTTCCCACCGCCAATGTGGCGCTCGATCCGGACTGCGGGTTGAAGCACGGCATCTATGCGGTGCGCGTCGGCATCGGCGGCATGATCCGCGACGGCGTCGCGAGCTTTGGGACGCGGCCGACCTTCGACGATGGCGCGCCGCTGCTCGAAGTGCATGTGTTCGATTTTTCCGGCGACCTCTATGGCGCGCCGATCGATGTCGCGTTCATCGGCTGGATCAGGGCGGAAGCGAAATTCGATTCGGTTGACGCGCTCGTGCGGCGCATGGACGACGACGCGCGGCTCGCGCGCGCCGCGCTGGCGCGGACGCCGGACGCGTTTCCGCCGCTGGGAGAAATCGGCTCCTGAGCCTCAGCGGCGGATCAGCACAAAGCAGATCAGCGCCAGCACCGCGAACGCCGCCGCGACTCCGAGCGCAACCGGATCGGAGGTGCGCTCCGCCACCGCCGCGATTACCACGGGTGCCACCGCGGTGATCACCAGCGCCGGCCGCGCGATGCGGCCGATGATGCGGCCGTAGCCGACCGCCCCGAACAGCGCGAGCGGCACCGCGCCGCGCGCGATGGTGATCAGCCCGTTGGCAACGCCGAACATCACGGCGAACAGCACCGCTGCCGGCGTGGAAAATCCGAACAGCCACAACAGCGCAAAGGACGCGACGAGCATGCCGACCGCGAAGCGCGCCATCGCCAACGGATGGATGTTGCGCGCGAAAATGAATTCGCACAGCCGCGCGGCGACCTGCGAGGGGCCGAACAGCATGCCGACGAGCACGACGACATGCGGTTCGAGGCCTGCACGCTGAAAGATTGCGAGCAGATGCGCCGATAGCCCCGATGGCACGAACGAGTAAGCGGCGAAGGCCGCGACGACCAGCAGAAAGGCCATGCCCGTTGTGGGGCGTACCGGCGGCGGCACTGCGCCTTCGGCGTGCACGACGTCGTGCGTGGCGCGCGTGCGCGGCAAGGCAAACGCATGCAGCGGCGCCGCCACGAAGGCCAGCAGTGCCGCATACACGAGATACGTGCCCTGCCAGCCGAGCGGCTGGAGCAGCGCGTAGGTTGCCGGCCAACTCACCGTCGAGGCGAAGCCGCCCGCAAGGGTGAGCACCGTGATCGGCTGGCGCGCCTTGGCGCCGAAGATGCGCCCGAGCGTCGCGAACGCCGGATCGTAGAGCGAGGCCGCCATCGCGGCGCCGAGCAGCGTCCACACGGCGAAATAGGCGACCGGGTGGCTCGCGACCGTGAGCCCCACAAGTCCGGCTGCGCCGGCGAGCGAGCCGAACGGCATCACGCGATGGCCGCCGTAGCGATCGATCAGGCCGCCGACGGTCGGCGACACGAATCCCGCGGTCAGCAACCCGGCCGAGAAGCCGCCCATCGCGAAGGTGAAGGAAAATCCACGCTCCGCCGCGATCAGCGGCACCGTCATGACGGGGGGATAGAACACCGCGCCCCACGCCAGGATCTGCGTGACGCCGAGCACGGCGACCGCGCGCCAGGGGCCGACGATGAATTCGCGGAGGGAAGGCATTTGCGCGGCGGGCATCCTCGAATCCGCGACGCTAGCACGGTCTGGAACCGTTGCCTTCATGCGTGACACCTTTGCGCGGGACGCTGCAAAAACAATTGCGCAACAGGCATCGCTCCATTGCGGGTTGTGATCGCGGCACAAACCCACACAGCACCGCACGCTTCAAGGTTCCAGCTTATCCCGCCTTAACCAGCGGATGCGGAACCTGCTGGCGGAAAATCCTCATTAAGAGCGACGCATCATACGTAGTCTCCCGTGTTCCTCGATGAGGAAAGCGCCCGTGTCGACGGAACTTTTCGAACGCCGCTCGGTCGATGTGCGCCTCGGTGGCCGCTATAGCCTCGCGAACCGGCGCGACATGCAGGGCAACCGGCGCGAGTTCGCCTGCCGCACCAGCCGCGTCTCGCCGTTCCAGATGATGATTTCCGTGCCGGTGCTCGGCGCCATCGGCGAGCGTGTCGTCTCCTATTTCGGTGAGTTCGGAAAACTCGACGGCTGGGTGAGCCAGCATGTCGAAGGCGGATTTCTCATCGACCTCGCCGTCCCGAAGGAAAAGCGCGCGCAGCTCGCCGGCAAATTGTCGTGGCTCGAGAAACGGCAGAAAGAGACCGTCATCGATGCCCGCACGCAGGAGCGCATCATCCCGGAGAACCCGCACTCGACTTTGATCTTCGCGGACGGCTCGACGCTCGGCTGCTTCGTCATCGATATGTCGGTGACGGGCGCTGCCGTCTCGGCCGACGTGCAGCCCGCGATCGGCGCGCCGCTCGCGGTCGGCCGCAGCGTCGGGCGCGTGGTCCGGCATTTCGCCGAAGGCTTTGCGGTGAAGTTCGAGCGGCCGGTCGACCGCGATTACCTCGAGCATCTCATCATCAAGACCTGAGCGGATTTTGCTCGGCCGGCGCCCGTCCCGGGGGCGAACGTCAAAACAAAGTCGAACGTCGCGGCCCCGAGCACCGGGCAATGGCAATTCGCCACGGTTGGTATCCATTTCCCACAGAAACCCGCTCAACACTGCGACGTTTTATTCCGTTCCGACGCCCTCAATTGAAATAAATCCCCTTCCGCACAATTACTTCTGGTCAATATGCTTGAATTGCATGGATGCGGTATATTTTCTACTTGCAACTTGTGCGGTTTCCCTGCGTTTAGCGACATCGTTGACGATGGGGAAGACGCGATGCCGAACGACCGAAGAATCCCAAGGGCGCGCGACCGCACCCGAATAAACGCAAGCGAAGAATCAGAAGTCGAATATTGGGCAAGAGCCCTGGGGGTCTCCCGGGAACGGCTGATCGAGGCGATAAAGAAGGTCGGCGATTCCGTGCAAGGCGTTCGCACGGAATTGTCAAATACCCGCTAGCCGCGGCCGCTGCTGCGGCAGAATCCGGAGCACGCAGCCGCGAGATGCGGGCTTAAGTTTTCTTGCTGGACTTGGCGGCCTTCGGGCGTGGCGCGGTCTCGGCGCCGCAGCGCACGTATACGCTGGTGCCATAGCGGCCCGAGACTTCCGGATCGGTGAAGCGCGTCACCAGCACGCGGCCGTCGAAGCCGACGATCTCGCGGTCGCGCGGGCCGCCGGCCGGCTCCTCGCCGGGGCCGATATAGTTCTTGCCGTCCGGCCCGCCCTTGAGGCTAAGCTCGGTCGGCTGCGCCTGATCGGGCAGATGCATGATGACGCCGCCGCGCGGCCCGCGGCTGATGTTGTACGGCTGCTTGCACTGGCCGCGCGCAGCTGCCTCGGTGCGCGCGCGGTCTTCGTCCTTGTGGTAGGCGGCCAGCCCCCAGCGCCCAACCAGGTCCTGCGCCGGATTGCTCGCCGGGAGCGGCGCCGCGGACACGGGCGGAGGTTCGGGCGCCGGCGAGGTGCCAAGCGAGAACTGCTGCGAGGCGCACCCGGACAGCATCAGGGCGGCCAACGCGGCCGGCATCGCGGCCCACGGACGCAACAGAATGGACATGGCGGCCCTCCTTGGATTGCTCGATCGCAGTTTGCACGCGCCCATCGGGGCAAGCAAAGCTACGTGCGAGGCGACCGGTGG
>Ga0190272_10000798_pt1 | contig 15446 bp, 11 predicted proteins | sample Popmic504T_FD_133746 | JGI IMG/M metagenome (GOLD analysis project Ga0190272, IMG submission 133746) | Populus adjacent soil microbial communities from riparian zone of Shoshone River, Wyoming, USA - 504 T | ecosystem: Environmental > Terrestrial > Soil > Riparian zone | place: USA: Wyoming... | reverse complement strand
TGAGCGGACTGGTACGCGGACTGCTGGTCGGAGACGCGACGCAGCAGGGCGCCGCGGTTGTCGGTGCGGAGTGCCACCCGGAAGCTCACCTGGCCCGCGGTGGCGCGCACGTCGTCGGCCACCAGGGTGTCGTCGTGGTCGCCCTCGAACACCGAGCTCACCGAGTACGCCGCCGCGGCGCCGGACTCGGTGTAGGCGTGCGCCGATCGGCTCGCCGCGTCGCCGACGTCGATCGCGTCGGTGCGGGCGGTGTCCACTGTGGACTGGGTGTAGAGGTACGCGGTGCTGCCGTAGGTCGCGTCGTGGTCGTTCTGCGGCCCGTGTTCGATGCCGAAGCGCAGCCCGCCGCCGTAGCCGACCGGGTCGGAGATCATCAGCCGGTACGTCGCGTCGCACTCGACCGCGCAGCCGTCCGCGCGCACCTCGTGCTTCGTGTTGCCGGTGAACGGCGCGCTGAAGGTGCCGCGGTTGAAGTACCAGCCGGCCTCGTAGAAGTCCTCGCTCCCGGTGCCGTGCAACGCGGGTGTCGCGGCGCCGTCGACGTACACCCGCTCGTCACCCTCCAGGTACCCGCGCGTGTTTCCCTGCGGCACGAGGCCCTCGCTGGTCTGCGTGACGCCGACGAACTTGCCGCGCCCCGCGACGTCGGCGAACAGCCAGTCCGCGCCTGGCGTGGTGGCGCCGCGCCGGGCGATCGCGGTGAAGTGGCCGGCGGTGCCGGACGGGGCCAGCGCCGTCGTCCACCGCGGCTCCGGGGCGCTGGTCAGCGCGGTCTCGACGCCGGTGATCGTGGCGCCGGTGCGGTTCACCAGCGACACGGATGCCTGCTGCCGCAACGGCATCGGCCACCAGGCGCTGTACCAGCCGGTGGCCGGGTCCATGGCGAACATGAGCGAGCGCACCGCGGCCTGGCCGAGCCCGCTGCCGAAGAACTCGCCGACCGGGGCGTCCACCGTGGTGCGGCCGTCGAACGTGGCCACCACCCGCAGCCCGGCGAGCACCGCGTCGGTGCGCTGGGCCACGGGCAGCCGCAGCCGCAGCGCGGTGATCGTCGCCGGGCCGGTCACGGTGCCGAGGCTTGCCTGTCCGCCGGCCGGCACGCTCACGGTCGCGGTGCGGGTGGTGGCGTCCGGCCTGGCCGGCTTGGGGTCGCGGGTGCCGGCGGCGCGCAGGACGGTGAGCACATCGTCGGCGCGGTCGGCCGGGTCGAACGTGGACACCCCGGTGGCGTCCGGGAAGTGCCGGTAGCCGACGTGGTGGAACAGCGGGTTGTTGCGCACGGTCACCCGCATCGACGCCCGGTACGGCATCGGCACCTTGAGGTAGACGCCCCCGGACGCCTGGTCCGCGTTGGCCACCAACGGATACAGGAACGGGGCGCCGAGCGCGCCGTTCACCACGTCCTGCAGCGGGGCGTTCACCACGGCCCGGCCGTCCAGCTCGACGAGGATCGTGCCGGTGGCGGTGACGTTGCCGCCGTCGCGGGTGAACCAGATGGAGTTGATCTCGCCGGCGCCCTGGTCCTCGGCGATCACGCACCCGGCCGATGTGGTGCGCAGGCACGAGAACGTGCCGCCGAACCCGTCGTTGTTGCTGCCGTCGCGGGCGAAGCTGGAGAACTGGCGGGCCTGGACTCCCGGCGTCTCCAGCAGCGGCAGGTCGTCCAGCCGGCGCAGGGACTCCCACCCGACCGCGGTGGTGCCCGGCTGGGCGGTCGCGGGGGTCGCCCCCAGCCCGGTGGCGGCCACCGCCAGCACGAACGAGCCGCAGACCAGCCGTGTCCAGGAGCTCCGCATCAGAAGCCGCCTCCCCAGGTACGTGGCTTGGTAATCGATTACCCACCACCTCAGGTCAGTGTGCGATCACCCACCGGAACCGTCAATCTGCCGTTCGGCCCAAACGGCTGTCATCGAGCCGCCGCGTGTTGTTGCGCGGCCAGGAAGTGCGCGATGTCCGCCGTCGCCGGGTACAGCTCGCGGTACCTGGCGTAGAACTCGTCGTACACCGCCGCGTTCGCCGGATCGACGGACACCGTGGCGTCGACCGGATTCCACGCGTCGGCGTCGACGGAGAGCCCGAGCGCGGTGGCGGCGAGCATCGCGTCGCCCAGCGCCGCGCCGATGGTGTGCCGCGGCACCTGCTGCTCGGCGCGCACGACGTCGCTGACGATCCGCGTCCACAGCGAGCCGCGGGTGCCGCCGCCGACTGCGACGAGCCGACCGGCGTGCCCACCGGCGGCGCGCATCACCTCGAGGTTGTGCCGCACCCCGTAGGCCACGCCCTCCAGCGCCGCCCGGTACAGCTCGGCCCTGCCGTGCGCCAGCGTCAGCCCGGCGACGACGCCGCGCGCGTCCGGGTCGAACAGGGGGGTGCGCTCGCCCGCGAAGTACGGCAGCAGCAACAGACCCCGGCTGCCGGCGGGTACGGCCGCCGCCTCGGACACGAGCGTGTCGAAGTCGCCGCCGACGAGCCGACGCAGCCAGTCCGTCACCGCGCCCGACGTGGCCATCCCGGCCGCCAGGCAGTACGTGCCGGGCAGCACCCCGCGGGTGGTCCACAGCCCCGGATGCGGCCGTGGGTCGGCCAGCACCTGCACCAGGAACATGGTGGTGCCGTACATGACCATGGTGTCGCCCGGCTCGTCCACGCCGACGCTCGCCGCCTCGGCCCAGGCGTCGACCGTGCCGGCGGTCACCGGCAGTCCGGCGGGCAGCCCGGTCTCCCGCGCCGCGTGCGCGGTGACGGCGCCGACCACCTCGGTCGGCCAGGCCAGCGACGGCAGGGTGAGTCCCGGCGCCACCCGCGAGGCCCAGTCGGGCGCCCATCCGGCCGCGCGCAGGTCGTACATCGGGTCGCACTGGCTGGCCGAGTGGTGGTCGAGCACGTACCGCCCGGTGAGCCGGTGCACCAGGTACGAGCTCGCCATGAAGAACAGCTCGGTCCGCTTCCACACGTCCGGCTCGTGCTCGGCGAGCCAGCGGAACTTGGGCCCGACGGCCTGGCTGGACAACGGGGTGCCGGCGCGGGCCAGGATGGCGTCGGCGCCGAACTCCGCGGTGAGGTCGGCGATCTGGCGGGTCGCGCGGGTGTCCACCCCGTACAGGATCGCCGGGCGCAGCGGCCGGCCGGCGCCGTCGGCCGGGAGCAGACACGGCCCGATCCCGCTGACCGCGAGCGCCTCCGGTGGTGCGTCGGTCGCGTCCAAGGCGTCCAGCAGCGACCGGGTGATGGCCACGAAGTCGTTCCACCACACGGCATCCGCGTCGTGCTCGACCCACCCGGGGAGCGGGGTGGACACCTCGTGCGGCCGGGTCGCGGTGGCCACCACCGTCCCCGACCGGTCCACCAGCACGCCCTTCGACGCGGACGTGCCGATGTCGACACCGAGCAGCATTCCTCAACCCCGGGTGAACTCGTCGATGGTCACGTCGAGCAGCCCGCACACCGCGCGCAGCTCGGCCCGCCGGTCGCCGGGGATCGCGTGGATGTGGTTGGCGCCGAACCGGGACAGGAACACGTCGGCCGGGGCGTCCAGCCTGGCGAACGCGTGCGGCCACTCCGGGGTGGACTGCTTCGTCAGTGCCGCGGTCGTGGCGTCGTCGTAGTTCTCGAACTCGCCCAGCATGAGCTGCATCCGGTAGGCGCCGTCGAGGCGGGTGAGCCGGGCCAGGGTCATCTCGCCCGGCGCCGCGATGTGCTGCACGGACGCGCCGCCCGCCGGGAAGAAGAACACCTCCGGGTACAGGTTGACCCTCGCCAGGTTCTCCGCCGGGTCGTCGCTGCGCGCCGCGTACCAGGTGGCGTGCTGGCCGGAGTTGCACAGGTCCCAGATGTCGCGGTCACCGTGGTAGTGCCGCACGTCGGCGAAGAGCACCGGCGTGCCCGAGATGTGCTTCATCAGCTGCATGGTCAGCGCGCCGTCCATGTCCGCCTCGGTGGCGCACACGTGCGGCTCCTTCGGCCCGTTCCAGTCGTACGGGTCGTTGAGGAACGCCTCGGCCACGTCCATCGTCGCGAAGTGCTGGGTGAGCTCGGGCTGCCCCTTGATGCCGGAGAAGTCCAGGTGCCACTCGTCGATCAGCTCGCGCATCGCCAGGTATGAGCCGATCTGGCGCTCCAGCAGCTCCGGGGTGAGCTTGGCGCCGTCGTAGTGCACGGTGGCGTGGCGCTCCAGCCACTCGCGGGCGTGCGTCTTCTCCTTGGCATCGGCCAACTCCGCGCGGCGCACGATCTCCCACTGATCGATCTCCTCGACGTCGACGCCGAACTGCCGCTGCCACTGGTCGGTGTTGGCGACGGCCGTGTTCATGCCCATGGGCCGCCCGCCGATCCGGCCGAACGTCGACCCGCGCAGCGCCGCCACCGCCCCGGCCGCGGCGCCGAGGGTGCCGAGCCGGGCGACGACGGCCGCATCGTCCGGGCCACCCCACAGCCGGGTGTGGGCGCGGCCGATCTGGTCGAGCGCGCCGCCGGCGGCGAGCATCCCGACCATGCCGGGCTGCACCGGGTCGGTGTTGGCGAGCAGGACCAGCGGCCCGGGCAGCGCCCCGGCCGCGAGCATCGTGAAGTGCGGGAAGGCCCAGACGGAATAGTGCAGGACGGTGAGGTCGACCCCGGCGGCGTGCACCTCACGGGCCACCGAGGTCGCCAGGACGTTGGACGCCACCACATCCCGGCCGCGCACCACCTCGTGCCCCGCCGTGGTCAGCGCGGCGACCAGCTTGTCCTCGTTGCGTCCGATGAAGTCGGCGATGCCGGCGTGGACGTAGTCCCGACCGTCGGAAATGTTGATCACGCCGATACGCGCCACGAGTCCTCCTGGGGTCGACGGCCGTCGCAGCTCTGGGTCCCCGGTAGCTCTGGGTACCCGGGTCGATCGAGTGGGTAATCGTTTTCTCAGAAGCTATTCTTGGCCCGGATCGGTGTCAAGAGACCGCAGAGCGGAGGATCCACCCGTGCCGACGATCAGCGACGTGGCCGCCATGGCAGGCGTGTCGACCGCGACGGTCTCCCGTGCCCTGAACGGCAAGTCGACGGTGGCGCCCGACCTGGTGGTCCGGGTGACCGATGCCGCGAAGGCGCTCGGCTACCAGCCCAACGGGCCTGCCAGGAACCTCCGGCGCCAGGAGACCGCCGTCCTCGCCCTGATCATCTCCGACGTGGAGAACCCCTTCTTCACCGCGATCGCGCGCGGCGTCGAGGACGTGGCCCACGGCAAGGGCTACTCGGTCGTGCTGTGCAACTCCGACGAGAACGCCGAGAAGGAACGCCGCTACATCGACGTCGCCCTGCAGGAACGCGCCGCCGGGGTGATCCTGTCGCCCACCGGCACCGCCACCAATGTGGACGTGCTGCTGAGCAGCGGCACCCCCGTCGTCGCTGTCGACCGTCCGCTGCCCGACCGGCCGAGCGACACCGTTCTGGTGGACACCCGCCGGGCCGCCTGCGCCGCCACCGAGCACCTCATCGCCCAGGACTACCACCGCATCGGCATCGTCACCGGGCCGCCCGGGGTGCGGACCGCGGACGACCGCCTCGACGGTTACCGCGACGCGCTGCGGGCCGCCCGGCGCCGCGCCCCGCAGCGCCTGGTGCGGCGCAGCGAGTACAAGGGCACCGGCGCGCGCGAGGCCACCCTCGACCTGTTCGCCCAGCCCGAGCCGCCGGACGCGGTGCTGGTGGCCAACAGCGCCATGGCGATCGGCGTGCTCGACGCGCTGCGCTCCCTCGGCCTGCGGCCCGGCGGCGACGTCGGAGTGGTCGCCTTCGACGACGCCCCGTGGGCCGCGCTGGTCGACCCGCCGCTCACCGTGGTCGGGCAGCCGGCGTACGAGATCGGCCAGATCGCGGCGCAGCTTCTTCTGGCCCGCATCCTCGACGGCACCCGCCCGCCCGCCGTGACGACCCTGGACGCCCGCCTCATCGAGCGCGCGAGCTCCTCTCGCGGCGACCGGCATCCGCGTTGACCCTGAAGGAATCGATAGGGATGCAGATCGCCGTAGCCGCGCCGATGGGACCGGCCGCCGTGCCTCGGGTCGACTCGATCTAACCAACCTGACAACGTGCGTCCACATCGATGTTCCGATGCCTCGATCGGCTGCGGTAAATACCCAACTGGGTGTGCCGTAGAGCTCCACCGGTAGTTACGGTATACGTACCGTGAGATACTGATTACACCGGGGTGGCAGCGCTTGTGTGAAGATCGTTTGACGTGCTTCATCTGTGGTGGCCTGAGAGATCCGCATGGGATGCGTTGGCACGATCGGCCGCTCCTGCTCGAAGAGGGCGTCGGAGCGGTGGTCGCCGGTGTCGGTGCCTTCCTCCCCGGCTACGTCCTGGTGGCGCCGAGCCAGCACGTGGCGGCTCTGAGTGGGATTCCGGAGCCATCGCGCGATGCGTTTGTACGCTTTCTCCTGGGATTCGTCGACGACATGGAAAGCGGACTGGGCGAGGTCTCGGTCTGGGAGCACGGTGGTTCGAGCACGGACGCCCGTTCGTCGGCCTGTGTCTTTCACGCTCATCTTCACGTGATGCCAGGGCGCTTCAATCCGCCTCGGGACATACCGGCGTCAGGCATCGAGTACCGCGATGGCCTGGCGGAGTTCCTGCACGACTCCCGCCGCTGGCTCGACCGCCCCTACCTCTTGTTCGGGCAGCCCGGCGGCCCGTGCTGGGTCGCGACGGACCTGGGTGTTTCGCAGTACTTCAGACGTCACATCGCAAGAGTGCTCGATCTCGACGAAGAGTGGGACTATGCGGCCGCACCTCGGTATGACGTCGTGCGGTCGACCGTCGATCTGGTCCAGCGGCTTCTACGGGAGCAGTGAACACGAATGGCGAACCTTCCGGTTCCGTCGCGTCGTGAGTACGCCTGTGTCGACGCCGTTGTCGCGTTCGAAGCAATGAACCTGATCAGAGAAAAGTTTCGTGTACTCTTGGTCGCCGGCGCCCAGGTGAGGGATCTACCCTCTGATATGAGGGCGGCCGGCCAGCACCTTGACCGGTACGAGTTCCCGCAACGAGGAATCTTCGGTACAGCTGCGGCGATCCGTGTGATGGGTGACAGTCTGGGTTCCGACGACAATGAGTCGCTGCTCAACGCGCTGATAAAGTATGCTGACGAGCGCTCGGACGTCGAGATTCCGCTGGTCGGCGGCGCCGAGGCGGAAGGCATTCGTTTTCGCCTGCTGGTTGAAGTCGATGACACCTTCAAGATGGCGGATCTCGCCTATTCTCTGGCGAAGGTGACCAGGCTTGCCAGCGGCCGGGACCTGTTGCTGCGGAAGCTGGTCGACAGGATCGAGAAGGGGCGGCGCGGCAACGGCGGCTGGGCAGTGGATCTGTCGGGACGAGGAGGAAGTGACCTGTTGGCGACAGCCCATGCCGTGCGCGCGTTGCATACGGCCGGTCGGGCGATCGCTGGTCGGGACGTGGTTGTCCTCGAACAAGGACTGACCGGCCGGGACGCGTCTGACTATGTCGCCTCGTTCGTGCTTCTTGTGCTTCTCATGGTGAGGAGGGACGGCTTGACGGGAAGGGAGCGCGGCTGGGTCACGGAGCTCTGGGAAAGGCTGGCACCGGAGACCACGAAGTCGTCAGAGGCGAACTACGACTACCAGATAGGCAGCCGAACGTACTACGTCCGCGTGCCGTGGCAGGTCTACCTGCTGTCGTGTGCCCTGATCGCGCAGCCGGCCACCAGGTTCCTGGCCTGGCGTAGGCAGCGGTTGGTCCTGGCGGCCTTCGAGGCCCTGGCCAGTACGAAGGGCTTCGTGTACCCGCTGTCCGGCGCGACTCCGTCGACGCGAACGTATGCCGTGCTCTATGACTTCTTCGACGAAACCCGGCTGGCCTTCGCCCGAATCCCGTTGTTGGGGGTGCTGAGCCGATCAATGAATATCGTGACCCGAATCGTCTACGGTCGGACCGCCGGTATCGCTGCTGGGGTGGCCAGCTTGATCTTCACCGTCGTCGCTGTGCGCGTTTGGCTCACCTCAGGACAGGGTTCCATCGGTGACGTTGCCACTAACATCGTCGCTGCTGCTGTCCTGGCGCTATTCGGCTTGGCCGTGGGGCGGGTCCGGCGGTAGGTCGTATTTGAATCTCATCCCGAATTCGTTCGTGAGTGCGCGGCACAGGGCGCCGTGGAACTTGAGGATTCCGGCGTCGGAGTCCTCAATGGTGGCACGCTCAATGTATTTCGAGTTGTCCAGGCGCAGGTCGAAGACATCGTGATCGTAGCCAAAGCGCATGTGGTAGAGCTGTCGAAAATGGCGGACGGAGAAGTCGTCCTTGGCGGCGATCTCCGTAGCCAAGGATGCGTGCGGTCGGCGGCCGGCACGAAGATGTGAGACGGCTGCCTTGGCGCACCGTGACCGGACATCCGACTCGATCCACAGGCGGAGCGCGTCGGAGCCCTGATAGAGCCATGGTTGCAGCCAGGCGTCGACGATCACGTCGGGATGGTCCTTGATGAGTCCGGACATGATGTTGTCGACGTGGCGGTCGATGTGGGGATCGTTTCCCCGCATCGTGTCGTCGTCCGGACGCCACTCCCGGTGGTTTGTCTGCCGGTCGTGTCGGATAGTGGCCCGCATGATGGTCGACATGTGCAGGCAGGGCCAGCCGGTTTGGGCCGCCAACAGACGGGCATGGGTGGTCTTGCCCGCAGCCGTCCAGCCCGAGAGAAAGATCTTCAATGAGCAAGGGTCGCACTGTCGGGATTCCGATCAAGCAGTTCCAGCACCTTCTTGACCGCTTCTTTCTGACCGGGTATGACGTTCAGGGTGCGTAGCGCCGACGTCACCCACCACCGTAGGCCGGAGATGTGATCGTCGTCGCCGCTTCCCTCGGTGGACTCGTGCCCCGATATGACGTTGCACAGCCGGGCGACTGCGACCACCCGCACCTGAGACCCGTTCGACTGCATCTCCCATGACCAGATATGTACAGGTTGTGCGGGCTCGACGTGGAGCCCGACCTCTTCGAGCACTTCTCGCTGTATGTGTTGGTCCAGGTCTTCGGCGCCCTTCATCCGACCCCCCGGTAGCTCCCAGCAGCCGGGGTTGTGCGGGTCGCTGGCGCTCTTCTGCACGAGGAGTACCTGTCGGTCTCGTACAATTACTGCCTTCTGGGAGAACTGGACGGTGATATCGCCATCGGGAAACGGCGGTGAGGCGTCAGCGCTGTGCGATGACATCGTGGTCAACGCGACCGCGACACGTCATGGTGGGTGCGACGACACGGCGGTGGGCTCGACACTCCGACTGATGTCCGACACTTCTGATCTTTTTGCGATCCGAACATGGTCCGATGATGCACCCAATGGGCTTCTGCGGACAACTCGCCGCGCTTGATTCACCCTGCTGCTTTGCTCATCTGCGATGGCATGGAGTTCGGTCCCGGCAGTGCCGATGAGCATGTCGTGGGCCCGCGGCGTGAGCGACAAGAGCCTGAGCTGCGGGCGGGTGGCCCCTGCCGCTCACGAGGGGCGTCAGCCGCCGTTCGCCTTCGCGTAGACGTCGGTGGCGTTGTCGGGGGTGATGAGCTGCGTGTCCAGGGTCTGCGACCGCGGCACGTCGGCGCAGTCGACCAGCAGCGCCTTGGCGGCGGCGACGGCCTCGGCCCCGCCGGTGGGGTAGACGAAGGTGGCCGACAGTCGCCCGGCCTCGACGGCCTTGATGCCGCCGGACGGGATCGGCAGGGCGTCGATGCCGATGAACCTGAGCTGCTGGTCGCGCCCGGCCGCCTTGGCCGCGAGGAAGGCGCCCTCGGCCATCGGGTCGTTGTGCGCGTAGATCGCCTGGATGTCCGCGTTGGCCTTGAGGATGGCATCGGCCTGCGCCTGGCCCTTCTCGCGCAGCCAGTCGCCGTCGGCCGTCGCGACGATCTCGATGCCGCTGCCCGCGATGCCCTCGGCGAACCCGGCGGAGCGTTCCTGCGCGGGGGTCGACCCGGCGAGGCCGCGGATCTCGGCGATCCGGCCACCCTGGGGCAGCACCTGCTCGGCCATGTACCTGCCGGCCTGGCGTCCGATCTCGGTGTTGTCCGCGCCGATGAACGTGGTGTAGGCGTCGCCGTCGACCTTGCGGTCCAGCACGACGACCGGGATGCCCCGGTCGTACGCCTTCTTCACGACGGCGGTGAGCGGCGTCGCCTCGTTCGGGCTGATGATCAGCAGGTCGATCTGCTGGGTGAGGAAGTTCTCCACGTCGGAGACCTGCTTGGCGTTGTCCTGCTGGGCATCGGCGAACTCGACGGTGAACTGGGGCACCGCCTTGGCCGCGGTCGCGATGTCGTCGTCCATCCGCTGCCGGTACGGCTCCGCCTTGTTGGCCTGGCTCATGCCGATGACGTACTCGCCGTCGGCGCCCGTGCAGGCGTCGGCCGCGCCGGACGACGGGCCCTGGCCGGAGTTCTCGCTGGTCGTGCCGCACGCGACCGACGAGAGCGCCGTGGCGACCGCGACCGTGGCCACGATGAGGGAGCGACGGGACATGATGTTCCTTTCCTGTGCGGGGAGCGGACTCACTGGTCGGGGCGCAGCCGTTGCAGGCCGGCCGCCGCGACGATCACCAGGCCCTTGATCAGCAGCTGCACGTTGGGGTCGACGTTGTTCAGCGCGAGGATGTTGTTGAGGACGCCGAGGAGCAGGGCGCCGGCGACCGTGCCGACGACGGAGCCGCGTCCGCCGGACAGGGCCGTGCCGCCGACGACGACCGCGGCGATCGCGTCGAGTTCGTACCCGCCGCCGTCGTTGGGGCTGCCCTGGTTGAGCTGGCCGGCGTGGATGATCCCGGCGAGGGCGGCGAGCAGGCCGCAGATGCCGTACACCGCGACCTTGACGCGGGTGACGGGGACGCCGGACAACCGCGCCGCCTTCTCGTTGCCGCCGATCGCGTACACGTGCCGGGAGAACGCGCTGACCCGCAGGAAGGCGATCGCCAGTGCGGCCACCACCAGGAAGATCAGCGCGGGGATCGGCACCAGCCCGTTGAAGGTGCGCTCGCCGAGCAGCGAGAACGCGACCGGGGCCTCGCCCGGCCCGTCGCCGTAGGCGATCGCCACCCCCTGCCCGCCTGAGGTGATCCTGGCCAGGCCGCGGGCGATCTGCAGCCCGGCGAGCGTCACGATGAACGCCTGGATGCCGAGCATCGCCGACGCCATCCCTTGCAGGACACCGAAGACGAGCCCCGCGAGCAGGACGAGCAACACCGCGGGCAGCACCCCGAAATCCTCGTCGACCAGCAGCACGGCAGACCCGACGGCGGCCAACCCCAGCACCGCGCCGACCGACAGGTCGATGCCGCCGATGAGGATCACGAACGTCATCCCGACGGCGATGATCCCGATCTCGGACACCGCGCGGACCACGTTGAACAGGTTGTCGCTGCTGAGGAACAGCAGCTCCCCGTTGCGCGACGGGGAGAAGATCACCGCGGCGACGAACACCGCGATCAGGCCGAACAGGCTCTGAAAGCGGAACAGCGTGTCGACGACGGCCCGCCGCCGCTCGCTCATCGCACTGTCCCCTGGGTCGCGGCCGCGTCGATCGCCTCGGCCGCGGCCCCGCCGCCCATGGAGGCGGCCAGCAGGTCGGCCTCGGACGAGCCGGTGGTGTCCAGCTCGCGGACCGTCGTTCCGCCGCGCAGCACGAACACGCGGTCGCACACCCCGATCAGCTCGGCGGGCTCGGACGAGGCGAGCAGGACCCCGATGCCGCGCCCGGCCGCCGCGCCGAGCAGGTGGTAGATCTCGGCCTTGGCTCCGACGTCGACCCCGCGGGTGGGCTCGTCGAGCAGCAGCAGCCGCGGTTCGGTAAGCAGCGCCCTGCCGAGCACCACCTTCTGTTGGTTGCCGCCGGAGAGCGTGCCGACCGGGTCACGCACCGAGCGCAGCTTCACCCTCAGCTCGTCGACCACCCGTCGGGCCGCGCCGGCCTCCCGCCCGCCGGGCACCACGCCGAGCACCGCGAGTCTGTCCACAATGGACAGCACAGTGTTGGCCAGTACCGAGTGGTTGACGGCGAGGCCCGCGACTCGGCGGTCCTCCGGCACGAAGGCCAGGCCGAGGCGCAGCGCCTGCCGCGGGGAGCGCGGCCGCACCGGGCGGCCGTCGAGCAGGACCGTGCCGTGCCATCGCCCGCGCGACCCGGCGCCGAACAGCGTCTCCAGCAGCTCGGTGCGGCCGGAGCCGAGCAGCCCGCCGATACCCACGATCTCCCCGCGCCGCACGGACACCGTGACGCCGGCCGGTTCGCGACGGCCGGGACGGGCCCGGCGTGGGGTGACCGCGAGCCCGTCGACACGCAGGATCTCGGCGCCCGGCTCGTGGCCCCTGGTGCGGAACAGCGTCTGCACCGACCGCCCGACCATGGCCTCGGCCGCCTCCCGCGCGGTCATCCGGCGCGCGTCGAACTCGGCGACCACCGATCCGTTGCGCAGCACCGTCGCCCGGTCCGCGATCCGGCCGATCTCCTCCATCCGGTGCGAGATGTAGACGATCCCGGAGCCGGCCCTGGCCAGCTCGCTGATCACCGTGAACATCCGGTCGACCTCGGCCGTCGACAGCGCGGACGTCGGCTCGTCCATGATCAGCACCCGGGCGTCCAACGACAGCGCCTTGGCGATGGCCACCAACTGCTGCTCGCCGGTACGGAGCTCGCCGACCGGGCGGCGCGGGTCGAGCGCGATGCCGGTGCCGGCGAGGAGTTCCCTGGTGCGCCGCACCATCCGGCGCGCGTCCACCGTGCGGTACCGGGTGCGCGGCTCGCGGCCGAGGAAGATGTTCTCCGCGACCGACAGGCCGGGCACCAGGTCCAGCTCCTGGTGGATCATCGCGATGCCGGCGCGCTGGGCGTCGACGGGGGAGCCGAACCGGACCGGACGCCCGGCGAGCGACACCTCGCCGTCGTGGTCGGTGATGTCCCCGCAGAGGATGCGCATGAGCGTCGACTTGCCGGCGCCGTTCTCGCCGAGCAGGGCGTGCACCTCGCCGGCCCGTAGCGTCAGGTCGACGTCCCGGCAGGCCCGAACGCCGCCGTAGGACTTGCTGACGCCGGTCATCTCGACCAGCGGGCCGTCGCCGTCGCCCATGCCCCATCCCTCGCTGCGGACCGCACCTCGCGTCGGGAAATCGTTTACCGAGACGCTAAGTGGACCGCGAGCGGGGTGTCAAGCGCTGTGTGCTCCGCACTCGTGAGTGGCATTTGGTGCTGGAACACCACACGCCACTCACGACCGTCAGCGCACGACGACGGCGTGGTCGCCGCGGGCCACCAGCTCTCCGATGACGGGGGCGCCGGGGATCTCGCCCGCGATCAGCAGCCCGCCGGACGTCTGGGCGTCGGCCAGCAGCAGCGCCTCCAGCTCGTCGATCGTGGACAGGTCGGCGAACTCACCGGCCCAGGCGAGGTTGCGCCGGGTGCCGCCGCTGATGTAGCCGTCACGCGCCGCCTGGACGGCGCCGTCCAGGTACGGCACGGCCGCCCGGTCGATCACCGCGGTCACGCCGCTCGCCCTGGCCAGTTTGACGGCGTGGCCGAGCAGGCCGAAGCCGGTGACGTCGGTCGCGCACCGGACGCCCGCCGCGACGGCCGCGGCACCGGCGTCGCGGTTGAGCCGGGTCATGGTCGCCACCGCCTCGTCGAACCGCTCGCCCGTGGCCTTGTGCCGGCTGTTGAGCACCCCGATGCCGAGCGGCTTGGTCAGCGACAGCGGCATGCCCGGACGGCCGGAGTCGTTGCGCAGCAGGCGATCCGGGTCCACCACCCCGGTGACGGCGAGGCCGTACTTCGGCTCGGGGTCGTCGATGCTGTGCCCACCGGCGAGGTGGCAGGCGGCCTCGGCCGCGATGTCCGCGCCACCGCGGAGCACCTCACCGGCCAGCTCCATCGGCAACACCTCCCGCGGCCAGGCCAGCAGGTTCACCGCCAGCACCGGGGTGCCACCCATCGCGTACACGTCGGACAGGGCGTTCACCGCGGCGATCCGCCCCCAGTCGTACGCGTCGTCGACCACCGGCGTGAAGAAGTCCGTCGTGAGCACCAGCGCGGGGCCGGTGGGCATCCGCAGCACGGCGGCGTCGTCGCCGGTGTCGAGCCCGACCAGCAGCTCGCCGGGCAGCGCGGGCCCGGCCTTGGCGCGCACGCTCGCGACCATGCGTTCCAGCTCGCCGGGCGGGATCTTGCAGGCGCACCCGCCGCCGTGGGCGTACTGGGTCAGGCGGATCTTCTCGGTAGCGGTCACCCCACGATCGAACCACCCGTGCCAGGATTCGGGGCGTGGCACGGGGAGGTGTATCCGGCCTGGTGGCCGGCGCGGTCTTCAACACCGTAGAGCGGCAGGATCTGTCGCTGGCGGGTTCGATTCCCGTCCGCCTCCGCCACTGTCCGGTGGGTCCGGCGTGCACGTAGTCGCCACCGCGGGCCACGTCGACCACGGCAAGTCGACCCTGGTCCGCGCCCTCACCGGGATGGAACCCGACCGTTGGGCCGAGGAGCGGCGCCGCGGCCTCACCATCGGCCTCGGGTTCGCCTGGACCGACCTGCCGGGCGGACACCGGCTCGCCATGGTCGACGTCCCCGGCCACGAACGGTTCGTGCCGACGATGCTGGCCGGGGTCGGTCCGGTGCCCGCGGTGCTGTTCGTGGTGGCCGCCGACGAGGGGTGGATGCCGCAGTCGGCGGAGCACCTCGCCGCCGTCGATGCCCTCGGCGTCCGACACGGGCTGCTGGCGGTGACCCGCAGCGACCTCGCCGATCCCGCGCCGGCCCGCGACCGCGCCCTCCGCGAGCTGGCCGGGTCGTCGCTCGGCGCCGTGCCCGCCGTGGCCGTCAGCGGCCGCACCGGCGCCGGATTGTCGTTGCTGCGTACGGAGTTGGAGCGACTCGCCGCCTCGCTGCCCGCTCCCGATGTGGACGCCGACGTGCGGCTGTGGGTCGACCGGAGCTTCACCATCACCGGCGCGGGCGCGATCGCGACCGGCACCCTCGCCGCCGGCACGCTGTCGGTCGGGGACGAGCTGGTGCAGGCGAGCACCGGCCGTCACCTGCGGGTGCGCGGACTCCAGTCGGCGGCCGAGCAGGTGCCCTCGGTGGCGGCCGTCGCCCGCATCGCGGTGAACCTGCGCGGCGTCGCGGCCGCGTCGCTGCCCGCCGGCGACGCGCTGCTCCGCCCGGACGCCTGGCTGGCCACGGATCTGGTCGACGTGGTGGTCCGCGGTCCCGGGGTCGACCGCCTTCCCGCCGAGCTCATGCTGCACATCGGGTCCGCCGCCGTGCCGGTGCGGACGCGAACGCTCGGCTCGGGCTCGGGCTCGGGCTCCGGCTCCGGCTCCGGCTTGGGCTCCGGCTTGGGCTCGGGCTCCGGCTTTGGGTCCGGGTCCGGCGGGTCCGGCGGCCTTGGTTCGGCTGGCCTGGGCGTGGCCCGGCTGCGGCTGGCCCGGCC